>ENA-OWPB01002370-OWPB01002370.1-human-gut-metagenome-genome-assembly--contig:-NODE-2370-length-13432-cov-10.761082_pt1 | contig 13432 bp, 17 predicted proteins | sample MGYA00248260_ERZ651838 | MGnify/ENA primary metagenome ERZ651838 (study PRJEB26924, sample SAMEA4378304) | human gut metagenome | biome: human gut; feature: human-associated habitat; material: faeces...
TTGACTGTATGGCAAAATATCTTTCATGGGATATGCTTTTCAAAAAATCATATTACGCAACAGCCAGAGATGAACTTGAAAAAAACAAGGATTCCATGAACGAACTTGAGGGGATCGGAAAAAATTTATAAAGCACGTTCCAAATTCCAGTTTGGAGAATTAGAATTGAGAAACTCGGTGTTTGTCTTGATGAAAAATTGATAGTTTATAGTGGAACATCTGTCAGAAGCGGCAGGTGTTTTCTTTTGGCTCTTGTTGTTCCTGAAATCATGAGCATACACTTTGGCATCATTATTCATTGAATTGTGAGACTTTGAATGCCTTTAAAACTTTTATTGAAGGATTATCCTGCTGTAAAGAGGAAAGTGGGTGCTGTCAATAATGATTTGGCAGTTTATTCAAAATCAGATTTTGGGAATGAAATGGATGAGTCCATTAATTGGAAATCTTCTATTCAAAGCTACTTTCCACCAGAACGAAGTAAGAAGATTATGGGGCGTTTTCATGGAATCTGGGCAAACTGTATTGCAGCATTACTTGGTACGGTGACACCATTCTGTTCTTGCTCGTCCATTCCACTGTTTATTGGATTTACCAGTGCAGGACTTCCATTAGGTGTGACATTTTCCTTTCTGATTTCTTCTCCAATGGTAGATTTAGGAAGTCTGGTTTTGCTGATGAGTATCTTTGGATCAAAAGTTGCTATCATATATGTGATTGTAGGGCTTGTTATTGCGGTAATAGGTGGAACAATTATTGAAAAGCTTCATTTGGAGAATGAAGTGGAAGCGTTTATTCGAAAAGCGAATGCGGTCGATATTGATATGGATGAACCAACGCAAAAAGAAAGACTTTCTTTTGCAAAACAACAGGTTATAGACACCTTTAAGAAAGTATTTCCATATATTTTGATTGGTGTCGGAATAGGAGCTGTTATTCACAATTGGATTCCAAAGAGCTGGGTAGAAAAGATTCTTGGCAGTGATAATCCATTTGGTGTAATTCTGGCAACGTTGGTCGGCATTCCTATGTATGCAGATATTTTTGGTACGATACCAGTAGCAGAAGCATTACTTGCAAAAGGGGCACAGCTTGGAACAATCTTAAGTTTTATGATGGGTGTGACTACACTTTCGTTACCGTTAATGATTATGCTTAGAAAGGCAGTGAAACCGAAGTTACTAGGAATTTTTATTGTAATATGTGCAGTTGGAATAATTATTGTTGGATATTTCTTTAATGCAATTCAGTATCTACTGGTTTAGAAAAAGAAAAAAGGAGATTGAAATTATGAGCTTATTTGGAAAGAAAAAGGACGAAAAGGAAATGATTAAGGAACAATCAGGTTGTTGCTGTGGTGGAAATTGCAATGAAGAAAGCGTTGAGGCAGCAAAGGAAACTCTTTCATCAGGAGCAAATGTGAAAGTTCTTGGTGGCGGTTGTGATAAATGCAATGCATTGGAGAAGAATGTGAAGGAAGCGCTTAGTGATCTTGGTATGACGGATGAGATTGACCATGTTACAGATTTTGGTCAGATTGCGGCAATGGGAGTTATGAGTACACCTGCTCTGGTTATTGATAATAAAGTAGTCTCAATGGGGAAAGTATTAAGTAAGGATGATGTGATAAAAGCATTAAAGAAAGTTAGGGGATAGGTATGAAGAAAGTAGCGTTCATTTGTGTCCATAATTCATGCAGAAGTCAGGTTGCAGAAGCATTGGGAAAGCATTTTGCATCCGACGTATTTGAAAGTTATTCTGCTGGAACGGAAACGAAGCCACAAATAAATCAGGATGCAGTTCGTATTATGAAAGAAATGTATGGCATTGATATGGAGAAAGAACAGTATCCAAAGCTGATTTCGGATATACCAGAGCCAGATATTGCTATTTCTATGGGATGTAATGTTGGATGCCCGTTCATTGGAAGGCCATTTGATGATAACTGGGGATTGGATGATCCGACAGGAAAATCAGACGAAGATTTCATCAAAGTAATTAATCAGATAGAACTGAAAATAAAGAATATGATAGATAGGATGAAATAGACAGATTCAAGTTTGTCTGACTCACAACAATTTAATAGCAAACAAATACAAGCCAAAACATATTGAACCACATCTTCATAATGCACTGGAATCGTTTGTGTAACAAGTGGAGCATTAGAACTTGGTGTCGGACAGGAACTATACCATATGGAAAAAGGAGATATAGGCTTTGTATTTCCAGATGTTATTCATCACTATCAGGTACTGACACCCGGTGTAAATAAAGCGACTTATCTGATTGCATCGCCATTTGCGATAGCCAAATTTGCAGATATCATGCAATCCATGGCTCCTGAATACCCAATCATCAAAGCGGAAAAGGTTGAACCGGAGGTATATAGGGTTATAAATGCAATTTTAGCAAGTTAACAATTACATAAAAAGAGAAAATAGGTTGCTTTTTTTATTGTCAAAAGATATGATGTTAAAAGTAGCATTTACAATTTTGTAATATAAATGCATAAGTACAAAATACAAGGAGAAATCCATGAGAAAACTAGCATTAGATGATGATATTTTATTAGAAATTGAGAAACCTGCCCGTTACATCGGCGGAGAGGTGAATGCGGTGATGAAGAACGTGGAAGACATCGATGTGCGCTTTGCGATGTGTTTCCCGGATGTCTATGAGATCGGTATGTCTCATTTGGGGATTCAGATTCTTTATGATATGTTCAACCGCAGAGAGGATGTGTGGTGTGAGAGAGTTTACTCTCCATGGCATGATCTGGATAAAGTGATGAGAGAACAGAAGATTCCGCTTTTTGCACTGGAGTCTCAAGATCCAATTAAGGAGTTTGATTTCCTCGGAATCACAATTCAGTTTGAGATGTGTTATACGAACATTCTGCAGATCCTTGATCTGAGTCAGATACCACTGCATGCAAAGGACAGAACTTTAGACGATCCATTTGTGATTGGTGGTGGTCCGTGCACATACAATCCGGAGCCGATTGCAGAGTTCTTTGATATCTTTTATATCGGAGAAGGAGAAACAGCTTATGATGAGCTGCTTGACGCTTATAAGGAATGGAAAGGTTCAGGAAAGAGCCGCCGGGAGTTCTTAGAACGTGCAGCGCAGATCGAGGGTCTGTATGTTCCGATTTTTTATGATGCTGAATATAATGAAGACGGTACTTTGAAATCATTTACACCGAATAATGAATATGCACCGGCTGTAGTTAAGAAGCAGATCGTTATGGATGTAACAGATGCACCGTATCCGATGAAACCGGTTGTTCCTTTTATTAAAGTAACACAGGACAGAGTTGTTCTTGAGATCCAGAGAGGATGTATCCGTGGTTGTCGTTTCTGCCAGGCGGGAATGCTTTACCGTCCGGTCAGAGAAAGAAATGTTGAGCGATTGAAACAGTATGCGCATGATATGCTGCAGAATACCGGTCATGAGGAGATTTCTCTTAGTTCATTAAGTTCCAGTGATTATTCTGAATTGAAAGAACTGGTAACATATCTGATCGATGAGTTTAAGAATAAGGGAATTAATATTTCTCTTCCGTCTCTTCGAATCGATGCTTTCTCTCTTGATGTAATGAGTAAGGTTCAGGATATCCGCAAGAGTAGTCTGACATTTGCACCGGAGGCTGGATCACAGAGAATGCGCGACGTGATCAATAAAGGTCTGACAGAAGAAGTGATCTTAAACGGAGCAGGCGAGGCTTTCGAAGGTGGATGGACAAAGGTAAAACTTTACTTTATGCTTGGACTTCCGACTGAGACTGAGGAAGATATGAAGGAAATCGCGCATCTGGCAGAAAAGGTTGCCCGCAGATATTATGAGATTCCAAAAGACCAGAGACATGGAAAATGTCAGATCACGGCAAGTTCTTCTTTCTTTGTACCGAAGCCGTTCACACCGTTCCAGTGGGCTCCGATGTGCAAAGCGGAAGAATATATGAGACGTGCACATCTTGTGAATGATGAATTTAAAGAACAGTTAAACCGTAAGAGTCTGAAATATAACTGGCATGATGCGGAAGTTACGGTTCTGGAAGGTATTATGGCCAGAGGTGACCGTAAGATCAGCAAGGCGATCGAGGAGGCATATCGTCTGGGATGTCTGTTCGATTCCTGGACAGAGAGTTTCCACAATGAACTTTGGATGCAGGCATTTGAGAACACGGGTGTTGATATTGATTTTTACAATCTGCGTGAGCGTGGAGAAGATGAATTGTTCCCGTGGGATTTCATTGATATCGGTGTGACAAGAAAGTTCCTGCGCAGAGAATGGGATCGTGCAATGGAAGAAAAAGTAACTCCGAACTGCCGTATGCAGTGTTCCGGATGTGGCGCAGCGAAATTTGGAGGAGGTGTCTGTTATGAAGGCAAGAATTAAATTTAGAAAATATGGTTCTCTCCGATTCATCGGACATCTTGATGTGATGCGTTTCTTTCAGAAAGTGATGCGTCGCGCGGATATTCCGATTGCATTTTCAGGAGGATATAGTCCGCATATGATTATGTCATTTGCTAACCCGCTTGGAATCGGACTGACAAGTGACGGAGAATATTTTGATATTGAATTAACAGAAGCAGTCAACAGTGCAGATGCAGTCAGAAGGATGAACGAAGCCTGTCAGATCGAGGGGATCGAGATCGTAAGCATCCGTAGAATTGCTGAGGAGAAGAAGATGACCGGAATGACAATCCTTGCAGGAGCAGATTATCTGACATCTGTGAGAAAGGGAGCATTTCCGGAGGGCTGGAAAGAACGATTTTCAGAATTTATGGAACAGCCGGAGATCCGAATCGTAAAGCAGACAAAACGAAGCGAGAAGGAAGTTGACATTAAACCATTGATCTATGCATGGGAACTGCGAGGCGATTCTGTTTACCTGAAAGTGGCAGCAGGAAGTGTAGAGAATCTGAAACCGGATCTTGTGATGGAAGCATTTTGTCAGTTCCTTGGAATTGAACCGGACAGCGTGAAATTCCAGCATCACAGACTGGAAATGTATACAGACCGCAGTAAAGATGGATCCCTGATTCCATTAGAGGCAATGGGTGTTGATATGACAGGCGATGAGGAATGAGAAGAAACAGATGAAACGAAAAGTTTTGATAGAGAAAAAAGAAAATCATGTGTGGACCTTTTTTCTGGAAGAGGATCAGATTGCTGAGATTCACTGTACAAAGTCCGACGAACAGGAAAAGGTGCATCAGATTGGCGATATATATGTCGCCAAAGTACAGAATATCGTACAGAATATAGGGGCAGCTTTTCTTGAGATCGAACCTGGCGTTAATTGTTATTTTGATTTAAGAGATGCACAGAATGCATTTTTTACGCATAAGATTGGGAAGAAGCCACTTTGCATCGGTGATGAACTGGTAGTTCAGATCAGCAGGGAAGCTGTAAAGACAAAGGTGCCGACTGTGACCGGTAATATCAGTCTGACAGGCAGATATGCTGTTTTGACGCATGGGAACACAAGAATCGGTGTGTCTTCCAAAATTGCGAAAAAGGACAGAGAGGCCTATAAGGAGCGCCTTCAGGAATATCAGAATGATCAGTATGGATTGATTATTCGAACAAATGCGAAAGATGCTGCATTCGAGGATGTTCTTACAGAGATTGAACAGCTGAAAGCGGAATATGAACATCTTTTAAAATATGCTGCTTCCAGAGTGTGTTTCTCATGTCTGAAATCTGCTCCACCGTCCTATATTACAGATCTGAAAAATGTCTATATGGATGGCATGGAAGAAATTCTTGTGAATGATGCAGAAATATATGAAAAGATTTGCAGCTATTTCAAGAAAGAAATGCCAGAGAATCTGGAACTGGTCCATTTCCATGATGACAGTGGTTATCCACTTGGAAAGATTTATAGTACAGAAACAGCGGTTGAACATGCCTTAGCAGAAAGAGTCTGGCTGAAACATGGAGGATATCTGGTGATCCAGGTAACAGAGGCGCTTACCGTGATAGACGTAAATTCCGGGAAAAACGTTCGTAAAAAGGGTGATGATGAGTCTACATTGAAGATGAATCTGGAGGCAGCGAAGGAAACAGCCAGACAGATACGTCTTCGTAATCTGTCTGGAATCATTCTGATTGATTTTATAAATCAGGATGAGGAAAAGAATGAGGAAACTTTATTAAAAGAATTCCGGTATTTTCTTGCGAAAGATCCGATCCAGACAACATTAGTTGATATTACAGCACTTGGACTTGCTGAGGTGACGAGAAAGAAAGTGCGTAAACCGCTGCATGAAGCAGTAAGAGAGATAGAATAGCAGATGCATTTGCAGGCAGAGACAACAGAGGAGATGCTAATATAATGAGTAAGAAAGAACTGAAAACAAATGCAATGAGAATCTTGGACAGGAACAAGATCCCATATGAATATGAAACCTATGAATGTGATGAATTTGTCGATGGAATCACAACAGCAGATAAAATCGGTCTTCCGCATGAACAGGTATATAAGACGCTTGTGACGGTTGGAAAAACAGGTGGACATTATGTGTTTGTTATTCCGATCGCGGCGGAACTTGATCTGAAAAAGGCTGCGAAGTCAGTTGGGGAAAAATCAGTAGAAATGCTCCATGTGAAGGATATTACTGCGGTGACCGGTTATGTGCGTGGCGGCTGTACGGCAATCGGAATGAAAAAACAATTCCCGACAGTGATCGACTCCAGTGCACAGCATCAGGAATACATTTATGTAAGCGGTGGGAAGATTGGAATGCAGATCAAATTGAAACCGGATGATCTGAAAAAAGCTGCACGGGCGGAATATGGAGAGATCACGTTTTAATTGATGATTATTAATGTTTATAAGAAATTCCTATAAGTTTTCTTATTTAAAAGTTTACAAGAACTGTGGAACACTGTATAATAATGAACCGATAATGCAGAAAGCAGTATTGTTACTGTTCACGGGAAACTCGAAACAGCAACGCAGAATTACATTGGAGGAATAGCGAGAATGAAGAAAGTAGTAAAGTTCGGCGGAAGTTCTCTTGCGAGCGCAGAACAGTTTAAAAAAGTTGGAAATATTATCCGTGCAGAAGAATCCAGAAGATATGTTGTACCGTCTGCTCCGGGAAAGCGTTTTTCAGCTGATACAAAGGTAACAGATATGCTCTATGGCTGCTATGCAGCTGCTGAGAACGGTGAAGATTTCACAGAGAAGCTTGCAGCAATTAAAGATAGATATCAGGAAATTATTAATGGACTCGGTTTGAAGTTCTCCCTGGATGAGGATTTTGAAGTGATCCGCAAGAACTTTGCAGAAAAAGCTGGAAGCAACTATGCAGCATCCAGAGGAGAATTCCTGAATGGTAAGATTATGGCTGCATATCTTGGATTTGAATTTATTGATGCAGCAGAGGTTGTTCGTTTTGACGAGAATGGAGATTTCCAGTCCGAGATCACAAATGAAATTATGTCTGCTCGTCTTGAAAAGGCTAAGAATGCTGTTATCCCGGGATTCTACGGAGCAACAGAGGAAGGCTGTGTAGTTACATTTTCAAGAGGTGGTTCTGATATCACAGGTTCTCTTGTAGCTCGTGCAGTCAATGCAGATCTTTATGAGAACTGGACTGATGTATCAGGATTCCTGATTGCAGATCCAAGAATCGTAAAAGGATCAAAATCAATTGAGACAATTACATATAAAGAGCTTCGCGAGCTTTCTTATATGGGAGCAAGTGTTCTTCATGAAGATGCAATCTTCCCGGTAAGAAGAGCTGGAATCCCGATCAATATCCGTAATACAAATGCTCCGGAGGACAAAGGAACACTTATCGTAGAAGCAACATGCTGTCAGCCGAAGTACACAATTACAGGAATCGCCGGAACAGATGGATTCGCTGCGATCACAATTGAAAAAGCGATGATGAACTCAGAAGTTGGTTTCTGTCGTAAAGTACTTCAGGTATTTGAAGATAATGGTGTTTCTATCGAGCATATGCCATCTGGAATTGATACAATGACAATTTTTGTCCACAAGGATGCGTTTGAAGAAAAAGAGCAGCAGATTCTTGCAGGTATTCACAAAGCTGTAGATCCAGATCACATTGAACTTGAGTCCGATCTTGCACTGATCGCAATTGTGGGTCGTGGAATGAAGTCTACAAGAGGTACGGCAGGAAGAATCTTCTCTGCACTTGCTCACGCACACATTAATGTCAAGATGATCGACCAGGGATCCAGTGAGCTTAATATCATCGTTGGTGTACGTCATGATGATTTTAAAAATGCGATCAAAGCATTGTATGAGATTTTCGTACTGACACAGATTTAAAACCAAGAAAGGCTGAAAAGAGATGAATATCTTATTTTTTCTGAAACCGAAGAGCGAGGTCGCTTTTATTTATGATTACAACACATTACGTCAGGTTTTGGAAACAATGGAATTTCATAAATATGCATCCATTCCAATGCTGAATAAGGCAGGGGAATATGTCGGAACAATGACAGAAGGAGATATCCTCTGGGGAATCAAGAAGTATACGAATCTGAACCTGAAAGAGGCAGAGACAATTTTTATCCAGGATTTTCCAAGAAAAGCAGATTATGAGGCTGTATCGGCAGATGCTGATATGGAGGATCTTCTTCAGAAAGCAATGAATCAGAATTTTGTTCCGGTTGTGGATGACCAGAAGAAATTCATTGGAATCATAACAAGAAAAAGTATTATTGAATACTGTTATGAAAAAATAAAAAAATTAGATGAACCCTATTGACAAATCTAAATTTGCAAGTTAATATATATGAGTATGCCGCACAACGAGGTATTTAAGTTCTGATTTCAGACACCATAGTTGGCGAGTAATGATAATAGGAGGTGCCATATGTACGCGATTATAGCAACAGGTGGTAAACAGTACAAAGTAGCTGAAGGCGATATCATTAGAGTAGAGAAACTTGGGGTAGAAGCTGGTGAGACTTATACATTTGACCAGGTACTTGCAGTTAACAACGACAAGATGGTTGTTGGTAACCCGACAGTTGAAGGTGCAACAGTTACAGCTTCTGTAATCGGTGACGGTAAAGCAAAGAAAGTTATCGTTTACAAGTATAAGAGAAAATCTGGATACCATAAGAAAAACGGTCACAGACAGCAGTACACAGAAGTAAAGATCGAAAAGATCAACGCTTAATCTGTTTCTGATGATTAAGGTAACCATTTATAAGACCGAACGGCAGGAATATGCTGGGTTTGATATGGAAGGTCATGCGGGATATGCAGAGGCCGGTGAAGACATTGTCTGTGCCGGAGTATCCGCTCTCGTGATCAATGCGCTGAATTCAATCGAGCGTTTTACGGATGATGAGACAAGCTGCATTTCGGATGAAGATACCGGAAGTATTGAGTTTCGTTTTGACGGAACACCATCACATGATGCCACATTATTGCTGGATTCCATGATTCTTGGTCTGGAAGAGATAGAAGACAGCAATGACTACGAGAAATATATCGACATAATTTTCAAGGAGGTGTAATTACCATGATGAAAATGAATCTTCAGTTTTTCGCTCATAAAAAAGGAGTTGGTTCTACAAAGAACGGTCGTGACTCCGAGGCAAAGAGACTGGGCGCTAAAAGAGCAGACGGACAGTTTGTAAAAGCTGGTAACATTCTTTACAGACAGCGTGGAACAAAGATCCATCCAGGACTTAACGTAGGACGCGGTGGAGATGACACTCTGTTTGCACTTGTAGACGGTGTAGTAAGATTTGAAAGAAAAGGAAGAGATAAGAAACAGGTTTCTATCTATCCAGTAGCTGAGTAATCAGTTTTGGCTGGAAAGTTCCGACGGAATCTTTTCACTCGCATACATGTCAAAAGGAAGCCTCAGACGTTTTTTAAGGTCTGAGGCTTTTTCTTTCAAAGAAATCTTTTATTGTCAGATGATAAAAAATTTACGCATATAAGATGTGAATAAAGATACAGAAACAGTTGTTGTTTGTGGTATAGTATAGACAACAATATAACCGATTCCGGTTGTCAGCAGGACGCCGGATACAAATTAAGAGGAGAAAAATATGTTTGCAGACAGAGCTAAGATATTGATCCGTTCTGGTAAAGGCGGTGACGGTCACTGCAGCTTCCGCAGAGAACTGTATGTACCAAACGGCGGACCGGACGGTGGAGACGGTGGACACGGCGGGGATCTGATCTTCGAAGTAGATGAAGGACTGAACACTCTTGTTGACTACAGACATAAGAGAAAATTTGCTGCCGGAGATGGGGAACAGGGCGGAAAGCGTCGCTGTCACGGTAAGGACGGAAAAGACCTTGTTCTTCGTGTACCGGAAGGAACAGTGATTAAAGAATCTGTTTCAGGAAAAGTCATTGCTGATATGTCCGGAGAGAACAGACGTCAGGTTGTCTTAAAAGGTGGACGAGGCGGACTTGGAAATCAGCATTTTGCTACTTCCACCATGCAGGTTCCGAAGTATGCACAGCCGGGACAGCCGGCAAGAGAGCTGGAAGTGAATCTGGAATTAAAGGTAATCGCAGATGTTGGTCTGATCGGTTTCCCGAACGTTGGTAAATCTACATTGCTTTCCCGTGTTACAAATGCGGAACCGAAAATTGCGAACTATCATTTCACAACATTGAATCCGAATCTTGGTGTTGTTGATCTTGATGGAGCAAAGGGATTTGTTATGGCTGATATTCCTGGATTGATCGAGGGTGCATCCGAAGGTGTAGGGCTTGGACATGAGTTCCTTCGCCATATAGAGAGAACAAAGTTAATGATCCATGTTGTAGATGCAGCCGGAACAGAAGGAAGAGATCCGGTTGATGATATTCATAAGATCAATGCGGAACTTGAAGCTTATAATCCGGAGATTGCAGAGCGTCCACAGGTAATTGCGGCGAATAAGACAGACCTCATCTTTGATCCGGAAGATGACCCGGTTCAGCGTTTGAAAGATGAGTTTGAGCCAAAGGGAATCAAAGTATTTCCTATCTCCGGAGCTACAGGAAAAGGAATCTCTGATCTTCTTTACTATGTAAGTAACGAGCTTCAGAAAATGGATCAGAAGCCGGTAGTATTTGAGCAGGAATACTTCCCGGATGATGAACTGATCTACGAAGATCTTCCTTATACAGTAGAACAGGCAGATGGAATGTATGTAGTTGAAGGTCCAAAGATTGAGAAAATGCTTGGATATACAAATCTTGATTCTGAGAAGGGATTTGCATTCTTCCAGAAGTTCTTAAAAGATTCAGGTATTCTTGCAGATCTTGAGAGAGCTGGCATCCAGGAAGGTGACACAGTTAGAATGTACGGACTTCAGTTTGATTATTATAAATAAGGAGAATATTATGACTACAAAACAGAGAGCCTATTTAAAAGGACTTGCAATGACAATGGATCCGATTTTTCAGGTTGGAAAAGCAAGCATGAATCCGGGACTTACGGAGGCAATTGCCGAGGCACTGGAAGCACGTGAGCTGATCAAGATCAGTGTTCTGAAGAACTGCATGGATGATCCGAGAGAAATCGCAGAGACACTTGCAGAGAGAACACAGTCTCAGGTTGTTCAGGTGATCGGAAAGAAAATCGTTCTTTACAAAGAAGGAAAAGACGATAAAAAGAAAATTCAGCTTCCAAAATAATTATTATTCAGCTTCTGAGTTTATAATTCGGAAGCTGAATTTGAATAAGAGACACTCGCAGTGAGTGTCTCTTATAGTAGAAAAGGAACAGGTACAGACAATGAAGATTGGTATTATGGGCGGAACATTTGAGCCAATTCATATCGGTCATCTTCTTCTTGGTGAGTTTGCTTATGAAGACTTTGGACTTGATGAGATCTGGTTTTTACCGAATGGAAATCCTCCGCACAAAGAGACACTCGATACAGAAGAAGCAATGCACCACAGGATCGAGATGGTTCGTCTTGCAATAAAAAGTAATCCGAATTTCTCATTGAATCTTTCAGAAGCGGATACGAAGAAGCACTCTTATACGTATCAGACAATGCGGCATTTTAACGAGATCTACCCAAATGATGAATTTTATTTTATTCTTGGTGCAGATTCCCTGTTTGCTTTTGAAGAGTGGAAAGATTTCAGAAAAATTTTTACGACCTGTACGATTCTTGCAGCAATGCGTGACGACAAAGATGCTTCAGCAATGAAAGGACAGATCCGATATCTCACAGAAGCATACGGAGCGCATATAGAACTGCTTCGCGCACCGTTGGTAGAGATTTCCTCCACTACAATAAGAGAAAGGGCAGCAAAGGGGCTCAGCGTGCGTTATATGGTGCCTGATGCTGTCGCGGATTACATCAAAGAAAAGAAACTATATATTTAAAGCATATTTTATCTGCACTTGTCAAAATGGTGGTGTGGAGTGAACAGTAACCAGAGAGGAGAAAGAGCACGATTATGAAAGAAGCTTTCATTGACATTAGAAAACAACTGGAAAAAAAGCTGAAAAAAGATCGTTTTGAACATACAATCGGAGTTATGTATACAGCAGCATCTCTTGCAATGCGTTATCATGAAGATATCGATGATGCTATGATGGCAGGACTCCTGCATGATTGTGGAAAGTATGGTTCTGTACAGGAACAGGTTGAGAGATGTCAAAAACACGGTATTATACTTACAGAATCGGAACTTGAGATGCCTGCATTGGTTCATGCGAAACTGGGAGCATATTTTGCAGAGAAAGAGTATGGTGTGACCGATAAAGGCGTTTTAAGCGCAATTACATGGCATACAACAGGACGACCGGAGATGACAATGCTTGAAAAGATTATTTATATTGCTGATTATATCGAACCGAACAGAAAGATAATTCCTGGTCTTCAAAAGATCCGTGAAACTGTGTTTGTCGATATTGATCAAGCAATCTGTCTTTGTGCAGGGAATACGGTTAATTATCTGTATAAGAATGGTAAGCCGGTAGATCCGATGAGCATTGAAACTTATCAATATTATAGCGATAAAGGAGAATAATGATGAATCAGTCAAAAGAAATGGCGAAGCTGGCATATACAGCCCTCAGTGATAAAAAAGGAGAAGATATCCAGATCATTGATATCTCAGGCGTGTCTGTACTTGCAGATTATTTCCTGATTGTAAATGGTAACAGTGACAGTCAGGTGAATGCCCTTGTAGACAATGTGGAGGAAGAATTGCATAAAGCAGGATATTCTCTGGTACAGAGAGAAGGAAATGCATCCGGAAGATGGGTGTTGCTTGATTTTGGTGATATTATTGTACATGTATTTGACAGAGAGAACAGACAGTTCTATAATTTGGAAAGAATCTGGAAAGATGGACGTCATATTTCCATCGAAGAAATTGAAGCATAATCATGTACAGAATGTACAGAAGTAACTAGCATTTTTCTATAATTTGTAAAAACAATTATTCTGTAGC
>ENA-OWPB01002379-OWPB01002379.1-human-gut-metagenome-genome-assembly--contig:-NODE-2379-length-13382-cov-4.767390_pt1 | contig 13382 bp, 7 predicted proteins | sample MGYA00248260_ERZ651838 | MGnify/ENA primary metagenome ERZ651838 (study PRJEB26924, sample SAMEA4378304) | human gut metagenome | biome: human gut; feature: human-associated habitat; material: faeces...
GCGAGTATGTAAGCGAACATTCAACCCGCAGTGATAGAGTCACAAATATAGGATGGCTTCTCTCGTTGGGAGCGTCTCCCCTGCCTGCGGCAACCCAGAGCTTAATAAGAAATTACCGTAGTATTCGTTGGCATATATTTCCAGATATAATATGCATCGGAGTCCATCAGACGCACACATCCATTAGATGCTGGTTTACCAATTGTAGCATCTGCATACACCGTGCTTGCAATTGGAAATTTATGATGATTCTGGCTGCTGCCGGATGGGTAACGGTGTACTCTAGTGTGGAAAGAGTTTCTTCCACAATAATGAGTTATGTATTCTTCATAAGTATTAATATAATACCAGCCATTTTCCTTCTGACCAATGCGGAAAGTTCCATGGGGAGAACGGGTATTATAGTTTCCGGAGGCGCAAGGGAACGATTTGATTAATTTCCAATTGTTCTTTCGACCCTGAAAAATGCTGACTTCCTGTGTATAATGACTGACCCAGATTAAATAGCTGGTTTTGCTGGAATACTTTTTAACATAAGCAAGTTTTTGAGCAGTAGAATATTTGGATGTTGTGTAGTTGCATTTGAAAGCGCGAAGGCTTCCTGTAGTGAGGTAGTAGGTCTTTCCTTTATAGAGAATCTCGCTTCTCTTATATTTGGTATTACGTCCGATTAAATCAACGGTTACACCGCTGCTTAATGTTTTAACAACTTTTTTAGAAGTCCAGGAACGGTAAAGAGAAACTCTCTTGGTTGTCTTGCAGAAGTAAGTCATCGTTCTTATTGTTTTTAATGGTGAAAGTAAAGTGTTAGGGGTACAGCTTACAGTAGCTCCTGTTGAAGAAGTATAATTCTTTCCATTAATCGTTGTGTAAGGTTTTACCATAAAAGTAATACTTGAAGCGCCGCTTGTAATGGAAGTCTGATAAGTGGAGCGGGTGGTGTTTGCTAAAAGAGTGTAGTTGCTGCCTTTTTTTATATATACACTGTAACCGCTTGCGTTATAAAGTGTGTTCCATTTTAAGTTGAGACGGCTATTGCTTGCGTAGACAGATAATCCAGTTACATTCTGTGAAATGGTTACGGGAATCGTAGCAGAGAGCTTTCTGGAAACCGTTTTTGCGTTAGGAGCGAATGCTTTTACAGTAAATGTGTAGGTCTGGCTTTCATTTAACTGATTAAATGTATAAGTTCCGGCTTTTTTAAACTTAACAGAACGTCCATCGGAACAAAAGAGTTTATATTTATTAGCTCCAGTGACGGCTTTCCATGTGATTTGTGCACTTTTATATCCTGGTGTAACAGTAAAATAAGGTGCTTTCAGTGAGACGGCTTCGGTTGAACTGGTTGTGCTCTGGCTTTTGACCGTTGTCTGACTTGCATTCAGAGAAACTGCCGGATAAGTGCAAAGCCCGAAGAATAAAAGGGCTGAAGCGACAGAAAGACAGAGTTTATTTGTTATTTTCATGAAAAATCTCCTCTCTCATAGTATTAATGGTCATTGATAATTTACTATCTGACTAATATAACAAATCCTGCTACCAGAAGTCAAGGAGATGGATTTACTATTTAATTCAAACAAAATTCAGCCAAAGCCCTCTGTTTCCATCCCCGAATCTCTCCAACCACTATTTTAATTCAACTAAAAACAGCCAAAGACAGCCCCGGAAGAGAAACGCTATCCTATATTTGTGGCCTTAGAGCAAGGATTGAATGTGAGCCAGTAAGCGAACATGCAACCCGCAGTGATAGAGTCACAAATATAGGATAGCGTTTCTCTTCCGGGGCGTCTGTCTCTTAACGAATTAAACTAGCCAAAAACTTTGGGAGAATACTTTCTGGTACTTCCATTTCTCCCTGTCCTTTAAATAAGGAAATATGTGGTTTGTTCTGACCGTGGAAGTCTGTTCCGCCTGTTTTAAGAAGACCCCACTGTTTGGAAAGACCAGCAACATATTCCTGTTCAACAGGAGTGTAAGTGTTATAGTAAGCTTCAATTCCAACAAGGCCGGCTTCTTTTAATTCGCGGACCAGAGTTTCTTTTTGGGCGGAATCTAACTTTTTATAGAACATAAGGTGTGCAAGAACAGGGACACCGCCACTGTTTTTGATTAGTTCGATTGCTTCCTGCGGAGTAGGCATGATACGTTCCACATAGCAGCATCTTCCCTCTGCAAGATATTTATCAAATGCTTCTTGAACAGAAGAAACATATTTCTTTTTCATAAGAAGCTTTGCGATATGTGGGCGGGCGATTGTTTCGCCTGGCTTATCTGGTTTGATTTCGTCCATGGAAATCTTAAAGCCCTGTTCCTGAAGTTTCTCAATAATTTTTGCATTACGTCCGTCACGGCTTTCACGACAAACGGCAAGGCGTTCTAAGAGAGCCTTATTTTTTGTGTCGATGTTATAGCCAAGAACATGAATTTCTACTCCGTGATAGTCTGTAGAAATCTCTACACCAGAGATGGCAGTAAGTCGTTCTTTATGTTTGGCAGCAGCTTTCTGAAATTCTTCTGTGCCAGCAACTGTATCGTGATCGGTAAGAGCAATTACAACAGGATTTTTATCACCAGCAAGTTTTAAGGCATCATTTACAATTTCTGTTGGGGAAAATGTACCATCAGAAGCAGTAGAATGAATATGTAAATCAATATAAGTTTTCAAAATGTACTCCTTTCATGCAATAATCAATCAAGTATCTATAATATTCTATATCTAGTATCGCAGAATTAGTTAAAAAAATCAATGTTTATGACAATTATTTATAGGAATTGAAAGAAAGTGATGGAAAATGTGTAATAATGCAATACTTGTTTGTAATAATTGCATAAAGGTGTTAGAATATCTTTATTGAAAATGAGAAGCTAAACAGGCAGACAGAACATGTAACGGAGGTTAATCTATAATGGAAGATATGATGAAAGCGTTGTTGGATGTGGTGAGAGCACAGCACACTGCAACAGAAGGAAGCGAAGAAAGACCATTTGATATTAATGATATTATTGATATGGCGCTGAATATTACCGGGAGACCAGAAGAACCAGGGGAACAGCAGGAACTTTCTGATACGATTCAGAAGCTGGCAGAATCTCTGGCACCAGATATTTTCCCACCGAAGACATTTGAGGAGATGGATGATTCCGAGCAGGCAGCTTCTGCAGTGAATATGATAGAGGAACGGTTAAGAAATGGTGGCAGAAGAAGAGAGACAGCAGCCCCACAGTCACAACAGGAAATGACTCCACAACAGAATAGTTCACAGATGCAGAGTGAGTCACATGAGGAGAATCCTTTTGCACAGGTAATTGAGAATGAAAATGCGAATATTCAGCAACAGTCAGAAACTGCAGATGGATATGGAAATATGGCATCCACAGACAGTGGTGCGTCCGAAGATTATGGTAATGGCAGTTCTTATGATATGTTTGGACAAGACGATGTAAATCATCAGGAAGCGGCGAATCTTAATGATTTGATCTATAATAATTTTATGCAGATGATGGGATTAAATGATCCTAAGGTAGAATACCCATTTGACCGTTCTCAGATTCGATATGGAAGGGAAAAGACAGCGACGGAAATGCTTGCAGAAGATGAGGCCAACAAGGCAGAAGAGAGAGCATTAGAAGAGCAGAGAAGAAGGCCAGTTTCAGCCTGGGAACTTGCACAGTCAGCTGTGGATAAGGATGAGGAAGCACATCAGAAAGAGGAATATGAACCTAAAGAGATGAAGATGCCAGAAACCAAATCAGCTTCTCAGTTAGCCGCAGAAGCAATCGCAAAGGCCAAAGAAGAGGATCAGATGAAGCTTGAGGCAGAAAAGAGAGCAGAACGTCTTATGGAAGAGGCAAGAAAGCGCGGAAAAGATCCGATGGAATTTGCACTTCATCAGCAGGAAATTTTAAATTATATGGAAAAGAACAGTGATGAACTCGTTTCTTTTGAAGATTATGAAGATTTATCACCAGAGGAAAAATTAGAGATAGAGAAAGAACTTTATCGGGAAAAACAGATTGAAGCGGGAGTAGCTCCAGAAGATATCAGTGATGAGTTACCAGATGAGATTCTGGAACAGGCTGGAATCGCACCAGATCAGACAGCAGGAGAGCAGAATAGTCAGGAGTCTGCCGGACAGGGAGATGGAACAACAGCACAGCAAACCAGCCAATCACAGGGAATGCCGGCATTTTCAGATGATATGCTTCGTATGATTAGTCAGGAAGTAGTACAGGAAAATGCAGAGATGATTCTGGCTGAAGATGCCAATGCAGACTTAGGATTAATTAACGAGACGATTTTCGAAAACTTGAAAAATCTAATGAGTCAGACTGGCGGAGCTGTGACGCAGGAAGATATGGAATCTTTGATCGGAGAAGTTATTTCCAGAAATACATCTTCTGACTCAGAAGAAACACAAGAAACTTTGGCGCAGACGGAAACAGGTACTACAGCTGAAACGGCACCGATGGCATTTGAAGGCGAAAGTGCAGGCAGTGTTGTTGGAAGTGGAATGGCAGGAACGAGGGAACCAGCAGTGGAAAGTTCACAGTCAGAATCACAGAGCCAGCCAATGTCAGCGGTAGAACTTGCCAGGGCAGCACAGCAGGCAGCTAAGCCAGAGCCACAGGAAGCCAGAGAAACAAAGTCAGCAGTAGAACTTGCAAAAGAGGCACAAGAAAACGCAGTACAGAAGAAGGCTGAACCAATATCGGAGACAGAGGAAGAACTGAGCGAGGATGATTTAAACTTTGATGAATTAGATTTAGAAGAGGAGTCCGAAGAAAGTCAAAGTCCTTCTATTGAAGAATTAAAGGCACAGCTTAAGGCAGCGGAAGAAGCATTGGCAGCAGAGCAGTTAAAAGCGGCACAGAAAGCCGGGAAAGCAGAGGAAGAGAAGAAATCAGAAGAACTTCCGAAAGTGGAAGAAGCAACAGAACAGCCGATGGAAGAGAGTGCATCAACAGCCGGGGAACGGACAGCAACAGAAGAAAGTTCTGAGATAACCCCTGCGCCAACAGCAGAAGAAGTACAAGAACAGCCTGAGTATTCTGAAGTTTCAGAAAAAGAAGCGGAAGAATTTGAATATGTTGATCCGGGCGAATTAGTTCTTGGAGACCACACACAGGCAGAGATAGATGAAGCTTTGGATAATCTGGCATCTCTTGGCCTGGAGGGTGAAGTCTATGAGCGTGCAAAAAGAATGCTCTTACTGGAACTTGCCGGTTCAGAAGTAGCACTTGATGCATGGCTTGAAGAACAGGAAAATGGCAAGAAGAAAAAGGCAGCGGTATCCGCGTTAGATACAGAAGAAGATGCTCTTGAAGATTTAGAAGATTTAGATGAAGATGACCTCGAGCGAGAATTAGAACTTGCTATGGATGAAGACTTTATTGAGGAAGATTTAGAAGAACCTGCAAATGAAGAAACTTTAGAAGAAAGCAGTCAGGACAAATCTGAAGAAACAGAAAAAGAGGCAGTTTCTGAGGAGGATTTAGAAGAAAACTCTGTAGAAAAAACGGAGGATGAATCTGATAAGACGGAAGGTGCCGAAGATGTATCAGAACAGCCAGAAAGTATTTTAAAAGAAGCTTCTGAGGAAGAAATAAGCAGTGAAGAGGAAAACTCTGAGGAAGAAGAGGGAGAGACCTCAGAGGCAGCTCAGGAAGAAGCAGCAAATAAGGAGTTCTCTGAGACAGAAGAGAAAGAGGCAGCAAATAGTGAGTATTCTGAGACAGAAGAGAAAGAGGCAGCAAATAGTGAGTGCTCTGAGACAGAGGAAAAAGAGACAGCAAATAGTGAGTGCTCTGAGACAGAGGAAAAAGAGATAGCAAATAAGGGAGTTTCTAAGAAAACAGAGAAAGAAGCAGAATACAAGGAAGCAGAATACATTTCTGAATCAGAAGACACAATTCAGGTAGAAAAAACAAGACCGGAAAAGGCAGAGAGGACATCTTCACAGACGAAGAAGCCTGTACACAGTGAGAGAACATCACATTCCAGAAAACACAAGAATATTGTAAAACGTAAGGAAAAAACAGCTCCAGAAAAAGAAGAAAGAGAATTTAGCGCAGTAGTTCTAACAGGAAAGAATGTCGAAGAAAAAGAATTCCAGGTAAGTGTCCGCAATCCATTTGTTCTCAAAAACTCTGCAAGCTTTATGGATAAATTTGAAGAGTATATTGTAGATACACAGGAAAACAGAAAGTTAAGCACAGGATTCAAACGTTTAGATGCAATGCTCCGCTATGGCCTTCATAAAGGAAGTTACTTTGTAGATGCTACACCTCAGTATTTAAAGAACGGATTTATGCAGCAGATAGCCGACCGGGCAGCAGAAAGCGGTGTAGATGTACTTTATATTTCAACAGAGCTTACCCGCTATGACCTTATGGTAGATACCATCTCTCGTCTCAGCTATGAAATGAATAAAAAAGATGAAGAAAAAGCAGTATCCTCTATGGCAATCATGACAGGAGAAAAAGGCGCAGATATTCGTTCTTTAAAAGATGAATTGAATTGGTACAGAGGACGAATCAGTGAACATCTTTTTGTACTTGATCAGGAAGCAGTGTCTGAATATGTAGAAAATATGGAAGAGGCCTCCGCAGGAGATATATTAGCAGAACTTATTCGTTCCATCGTAACAGAGGGAGCACATAAGCCAGTGGTATTTATTGATAATATTGAAAATATACTCTCAGTAGAAGATTCTGAGGATATGAAACCGCTCATGGATGGAATCCGTAAACTTGCAAAAGAACTGGGAATTCCGATTATTATGTCCTACGGATATGCACCAGCAGAAAGTGAAAATGAGCTTGATCCAGATGAAATCGAATATCACAAATCATTAGGAAATATGTGTGATGTATATCTTGAACTCAAATATGCAGATATGATAACAGAGGATTACGAAGAATTAACAGAAGATGATATTCAGGAAATGGTAGAAAATGGTGAAATGCTTCTTATTAACGTACAACTTCATAAAAATAGAAGAACAATGAAAGCATCCTGTCAGATACAGGCAACACCGAAGTTTAATTATTACGAAGAATAGTAATTTGCCGTAGGCAAACAGACGAAACACCAAAGAGAAGATACCCTATATCTGTGACTTTAGTCGCGGCGGTTTGAATGCTCGCTTATGCGCTCGCATCCAAACCTTGCTCCGAGGCCACAGATATAGGGTATTATATGGCGCTATTCCGTAATCCCAATATAATCCGTTACAACCTTAATCTTCGCACTGATCTTCTGAAGTTCTTCTGTTGGTTTATAATCTTTCGTACCAAAGAGATATTCGTGTGCCTTTTTTACATTTGTCTGGGCTGTAATTGGAAAACCGTAATAGATGCCGTTATATCGTTCATCTTCAGATTTAAAAGGATAAGCCTGCGAATCTTCTATCTTACAACGTGCCATGGAAAGAGTCAGCTTTGTGAGAGCGTCATTAGAGAGGCTCGTTTTACACTGTGGAAGAACAGTACTGATTAACTTTCCAAGTTTTAGCGGCTGTTTTTTAGCTGTATTCATAATACCTTCAAGAACAAGTCGCTGATGGTTAGCTCTTGCGTGATCTCCGCCTTCCATGTAGCGGATACGAGAGTAGGCAACAGCCTGATTACCATCGAAGGTATAAGTTCCGGTTTTTTCAAACTTCGGAGAATTTCCACCATTAATATGATTCATATTACCAATATAATCATTTAAATTTTGTAATTCTTTTTCGGAATTAATGGTCAATGGAATACCGCCAAGCACATCAACAGCATCGGCTAGTGCTTTAAAGTTAACCGTGGCGAAATCTGTGATATTTAAATCCAGGTTACGGTTAATTGTGCGAAGGGCAAGTTCTGGTCCGCCATAAGAATATGCTGCATTAATCTTATCGTATTCGCCATCAATACTTACATAGGTATCACGGTAAATAGACATCAATTTTACCTTTTTGGTTGATTTATTGATGCTGGCAATGATGATACAGTCGGTACGGGAACCTTTATCTTTAATTTTATTATCCTGACTATCAACACCAAAAAGAGCAATATTTTGATAATCTTTTATATTAGCATCCGTATCATTTACAGTTACACTTGTTTTATCTAAAGGATATTTTTCTATTTTGGAGAATGCACCTTTTAATGAGAAACGGAATGCAAAAACCGCCCCGGCAATTAAAAGAATGATTAAAAGAAGGAAAGGAAAACATCCCCGCTTTTTCTTTTTTTTACGTTCATGATAAGTTAAAGCTCGTCCGCCAGAAGTCTGCCGCTTTTGAGGCTTTGTATCAGGCTTGTTCTGGGAAGAGGACTTCTTTGTTGATGGTTTGCCAGAATTTTTTATGGAAGAACCAGAGGAATGATATCCTGTACCAGAAGAACTTCGAAGCAGGCCATCAGTATTCAATGTGGAATGTGTATGATGGTCGTGAGAAGTTTCGAAATTATTCTGAGAACTTCGTCTGCCGCCTGTGCTGGAATAGTTATATTTGTTTTCAATGTTATCTTTACTATATATTGAACCATATTTCATAAAATATGCCTCCATTCTGTCATATGTACTCCTGAAAATTTAATAGGTTTATGGAATGTTTCGGAGAGTACATTCATTGGTTAAAAAATCTGTGTTAGTAAGCATTTTTATTGACAAATCCTTTAAATACAGTAAGAAATAGAATCTTAATATCAAAAGATAATGTCCAGTTTTCAATATAAAAAATGTCATGTTCAATTCGTCCCTCAATGGATGTGTCTCCACGGAAGCCGCAAACTTGTGCCCATCCTGTCATACCGGGACGTACCTGATGCTTTATCATATAACGAGGAATCTCCTCTTTAAATTTCTCAACGAAAAGAGGTCGTTCTGGCCGTGGACCAATGAGACTCATATCACCCTTTAATACATTAAATAACTGTGGCAGTTCGTCAAGACTGGTCTTACGGATAATTCTTCCCACGGGAGTGACCCGGGGATCGTTGTGTACTGTCCAGGCCTTTTGTTCCTTAGAGGCAGACTGTACTCCCATCGATCGGAACTTGTACATTTTAAAAGGTTTATTATGAAGACCGACTCGCTCCTGACAGAAAATAATTGGTCCTGGGGAACTCTTTTTAACGAGAACAGCAACAACAGCCATAATCGGTGAAAAGAGAATGATACAAACGATAGAACCAATAATGTCCACAAGACGTTTGATACATTTGTTTACAGTATTTGTAAGCGGAACATTACGGATGTTGATAACCGGAAGTCCGTTCAAATCTTCAGTAACTGGGTTAGTGGAGATAAATTTATAATAATCTGGAACAAACTTTGTATGCACACCAGACTTTTCGCAGATAGCAACCATATCTCCCAGTTTATAATACTCTTTCAGGCTGAGTGCGATTGCTACCTCATCCATAGAAGTGTTCTGAAGAAACTCTTCTACATCTCTTAACTTACCAATGCAAAAAGTATTTCGGTAAGAAAAGTCAGGCTTGAGATTATCATCGAAAATACCGTGAATGGTGTAGCCCCACTGTGGGTTTGACTTAATACGGTCAATGTAGGCTTCGGCTGCTGCACTGAAACCAATAACAACAACATGCTTAAGATTAAATCCCTTTCTGCGAGTCCTTTCTAATGCATAACGGATTGCCGCCCTTTCAGCAATGGTAAGAAGCATGGAAAGAACATAAAACATTAACTGAAGACTTCGTGAAACATGAGGAATCTTCATAAAGATTATATATATAAAGAAGAAAACCATTCCAATGGAATTCGCCTTAATGAGATTCGCATACTCTGAAGTCCTATTTTGAAATCTTTTTGGTTTATATAAATTAAACTTTGCATATAAAATAAGGTATACAGGAATCAGAACAAGAAGTATACCCTGATATTGCCACAACTGCCGCCAGTAACCAAAACGAGGGAAAATGTCTTTAAAAAGAGGGCATATATATCGAATATAGTAACTAAGACAAAAGGAACAATAAATAACCAGTGCATCAAGAACGACGTGGAACCGGTTAAGATATTTTTGATTCTCTTTAATCATAAAAGTGTACCTCCATCACCCAAAAGGGATATATATGGAAAAAAGGGCGTAATATACCTCTTACTGGGATAATTTTCTAACTTATTATACAATAGAATAGGGCATTCCACAAGGTTATTTCTTTTCCTGCTTTTGCGAAAAAAGTGTGAAAAAGCTGCAAAATCAGTAGAAATCCATAAATTTGCCATAAATACAACACAAATTTATCACACATCATTGCTAAGATAAGGTTACAAACTTAGGAAAGGGGATAACATTATGAACGAATTTGAAAATGGATTCCATAATGAGAATTTAGAGAACAACAGGATAAATAACCAGGAAAACAACAGTCAGCAGGTAGCTATAGATGTAACACCGATTGAGGAATCGGTAACACAGGAGAATACAGAGAGTCATAGATATTCTTACAGAGAACAAGGTACAGGTGGCAGTTCCTATCAGTATGACAACGGAAATAATTCCAACGATACTTATAATAATTCTTATAGCAGCCACGGATGGAGAGATGAGAGTACTTATAATAATGAAAATTATTATGGGAATATCCCGCCGGAACCTGATAAGAGACGCAGACAGAGAAAGAATGGCAGTAAAAATAATAAGAACGGAATGGGTAAGAAAGCCGCTAAGTTAGTTGCATCCGCAGCAGTATTTGGTCTTGTAGCGGGAGCCTGCTTTGTAGGAGTGTCCGTAGCAAAAGATAAATTATATCCTTCTACAGCAGATCGAATTGAAACAACATCGGGAACAACAAGTGCAAAGAGCGAGACATCATCAAGCGGCTCAAGCAGCTCCAGCAGTAATGTAGCAAGTGTAGTTAATGAAGTGATGCCATCTGTTGTATCTATTACAAGCACAATTCAGTCTTCCAATTATTATGGCTTTGGTACACAGGAATCAGAAGGAGCAGGTTCAGGATTTATCGTTGCAAAGACAAAAGATAATCTTATGATCGCAACAAATAATCATGTAGTATCTGATGCCACTTCCCTCACCGTAGGATTTGCAGACGATACAACAGCCAAAGCAACAGTAGTCGGAACAGACTCCAGTGCTGACCTTGCAGTAATTTCTGTAAAGTTATCTGATATTAAAGATTCCACAGCATCAAAGATTAAGGTAGCAACACTCGGAAGCTCCGATGACTTAAAAGTTGGAGAAGAAGTTGTAGCAATCGGTAATGCATTGGGATATGGACAGTCCGTTACAACTGGTGTAGTCAGTGCAAAGAACAGAGAAATATCTTTAACAGATGGAACAATGAACCTTCTTCAGACAGATGCCGCAATCAACCCTGGTAACAGTGGTGGTGTACTTATTAATATGGATGGTCAGGTTGTAGGTATCAACAATGCGAAGTTAGAAGATACATCCGTAGAAGGTATGGGATATGCGATTCCTATCACTACAGCTAAAACTATCTTAACAGATTTAATGAATGCCAGCAGCGTAAGCACAAAAGATGCTGCATTCCTTGGAGTCGTAGGCCGTGACATTAATGAATCTTATTCCAGCGCACTTGGAATCCCTAGCGGAATCTATGTATCACAGGTAGTCAGCGGATCACCAGCAGAAAAAGCAGGAATCTCTGCAGGCGATGTCATTACCAAGTTTGAGGGTAACAACGTATCTACAATGTCCGGCTTAAAAGAAAAACTGGCACTGAAAAAAGCTAATACAAAAGTAAAAATCACATTTAAGAGAGCAAACCAGAGCGGAACATACAAAGAAAAGACTGTTACAGTAACTCTTGGTAAAAAGAGTGATTTCAGTGATGTAACAACAGATAACTCCAGCGATTCCAGCAATGATTCCAATAATAACTCCAATAATGGAAATAATAATGGAAACAGCAATGGCAACTCTGGTAATAGCAATGGAAATTCCGGAGACTATGGTTATGGCAATGGAAATTCTGGAAATGACAATGGCAATGGATATATAAATCCATATGAATATTTCTTCGGAAATAACTATTAATTTACCATTTAATTCGGGAGCTGTCTTTGGATGATTTTTAGATGAATTGAATTTAATCATAGTCCAAAACAGCAATCTCCAAATCCCTCTCTTGATAGCAGGTGATAGCATAACCATGGTCAGTGCATTTTTGCAACGGCCTAGAGCGTGTTTGAAAAATCATTCCTGCAACCTGCACGCCCCAATTTGCGGTATATTTTGCCTTCATTCAGTTGACGTAGCCCGCTACGCCGCCCTCGTTCAGGCGAAATCTCCCCTAAATTGTAACGCACATCTTGCAGAAAGCATTTTTCAAACACGCTCTAATACAGAAAAACTTTATACAATATTATATAAAAATGTGCCTTAGAACAAGCTCTTAATGCGATTGAGCATTAAGAGTGCAGTGATACGAAGCATTTTATATAATATTGTATAAAGTTTTTCGTCTGTTTTTCAAAAAAACACTTGACATCTCTTCTTACCCATGATATCATACCAAAGTATGAACGCCGAAGACAGCAGGTGCCGTAAGGCATAAAGTGAGAACACCTGCCGAGGAAGTTATATTCAGATAATTTTATTCTTAGAATATTTCTGCTCTTTGTCTTTGGACAGAGAGTTTTTTTATTTCATCGAAAGATGATCTGACGGCGGTACACACAAATATTTAAGGAGGTGCACCAGGAAGATGGCTAAAGTAGAATTAAAACAGCCTATTGTTGACGAGATTAAGGCTCAGCTTGACGGAGCTAAATCTATGGTAGTTGTAGATTACCGTGGAATTTCCGTAGCTGATGTAACAGAACTTCGTAAACAGTGTCGTGAAGCAGGTGTTGTTTATAAAGTTTGTAAGAACACTATGGTAAAACGTGCTGTAGAAGGTACAGAATTCGAAGGCGTTGTAAAAGATTTGGAAGGAACAAACGCATTTGCAATTTCCAAAGAAGATGCAACAGCTCCAGCAAGAATCGTTGCTAATTTTATTAAGAAAGCAAAATGCTGTGAGTTAAAGAGCGGTGTTGTAGAAGGTACTTACTACGATGCAGCAGGTATTGCAACAATCGCAACTATCCCATCAAGAGACGAACTTATCGCAAAATTCATGGGAAGCATTCAGTCCCCAATTACAAACTTTGCCCGCGTAATCAAACAGATCGCAGAGCAGAAAGATGGTGGAGCTGCAGAATCCGAAGCAGCAGCTGAATAATTAATATTATAATATAAGATTTATGGAGGGAAATAAGATGACAACTCAGGAAATTATTGAAGTTATTAAAGGTTTATCCGTATTAGAATTAAATGATTTAGTAAAAGCTTGTGAAGAAGAATTTGGTGTATCCGCAGCAGCAGGTGTTGTAGTAGCAGCAGCTG
>ENA-OWPB01002382-OWPB01002382.1-human-gut-metagenome-genome-assembly--contig:-NODE-2382-length-13369-cov-2.530569_pt1 | contig 13369 bp, 6 predicted proteins | sample MGYA00248260_ERZ651838 | MGnify/ENA primary metagenome ERZ651838 (study PRJEB26924, sample SAMEA4378304) | human gut metagenome | biome: human gut; feature: human-associated habitat; material: faeces...
GTTTGCGGCCTGCGGGTCAATGACGATCTCCACAAACCGCCGCAAAACCGTGGCGACCTCGGCGCGGGTGGCGGTTCCCTTGGGGTCAAACTTATTTTCATTCTTCCCGGCCAGGATGCCCGCCTGCTGCATGGACTTGACCGCATCCTTCGCCCAGCTGCTGATCTGTGTGTTGTCCGCAAAGGTCACAGCCTTCAAGGTCTGGGGCAGGTCATAGCCCAGCTTTGCAGCGTAATTTTTCATAATCACCGCCATCTGTTCCCGGTTGATGTTGGTGTCCGGTGCAAAGGTGGTGGCGGTAACGCCTTCCACAATACCGGTCTGCGCCGCCCAGTTCACATAGGGGGCATAGTAAGCGTCGGCTTTCACATCGGTGAATTTCCCGGTCTGGTAACTGTCCGGGTTGATGCCCGCCAACCGCCCCAGAGCTGTCACAAACATTCCTCTGGTCATGCCGGTGCCCGGGCTAAAGGTGATGTCGCTGGTGCCGGAGAGCAGTCCCCGGCTGGCTGCAAAGAGGATGTTATCTGCTGCCCAGTGGCCGGTAATGTCGGTAAAGACCGGGGCAGGGTTCTTGTAGCCCACGCCGTAAACGCTGAAATGACCGGTTTCAAAAACCACCGCTTTCAGGCTGGCATTGTAGCTGGATTTGGTGATCCATTCCACCTTGCCAGCGTCATCTACATAGACTGCATAGAGATTACCTGTCTGCTCACCATTTGCCGGTGTGTAGGGCAAACGCACCGATATAGTGTGACCATTTAAGTTGGCAATCGGTGTTTCTTTGCCGCCGGAGAGGTAGACCAGTGACAGATCATAGGCCGGTCTTGTGCCGATGGCGGCCTTGACCTCGGTGAAACGCAGTGCATCCACCTTATCTGCCCGGAGAATGATGTCCCCGCCAGCGGAGGCGGTATCCAGCTGCTTCAGAGTATCCAGGCCGATATTAACCGAAACCAGATGGTCTGTTGCTACGGTAAACTGCCGGACGTTTTCTTTAACCAGCAGATCCAGTGTCTGCGCCTTGATGGTCACGTTAAAAGAGGTCTGGCCTGCCGCCAGGGTGATGGGAACCGTAACGCCAATCCCGTTCTCTGTAGTGCCGTTCTTTTTCGCATCCTGTTTGGCCTTGTCGATGGCGGACTGGACAGAGCTGTTGTCCACTGCCGCATTGCCGTTTTTATCCGGCTGTATGGGTTTGGTTTCACCGGTGGCAGGGGCTTGAGGCTTGTCTTCCGGCTGGTTGGTGTTATCATTGTTGCCGGAACCGTTAGAACCGCCGGAGGAGGAGCCTCCACCGCCGCCCGAACCACCAGAGGAGGAACCGCCGTCGCTGGAAGATTGCTTGGAAACAGTCAACGTTCCAGAAACATAGGTGATCGCATAATTGTCATTTGACAGCGTACCAGTAATATTGATCGCAGTTTTGCCGGTTTTGCTCATATCCGGTGTCTGTGCGTAGTCCAGTGTTACCGTGCCGCTCAGGGTGTCTGCACCAACCAGACCTTCCACCTTGTAATCCTTATCTGCTTCCGGGCTGCTCAGATCGGGCGCGGTGCTGCCGGTGTAGGCGCTCTTATCAAGCGCCGTAACGGTAACTGACTTTTTCGCTACGGTCACAGTCACGTTCTGTTCTGCCACATCTGCGTACTCTGCGTTTCCCTGAACCTTATACCAAACAGTGTATTCCCCGGCGTTTTTCGCTGTGGGGATCTGCTCACTCCACTCAGAATCGCCAAGCCGGTAGAGCATTGTGCCGCCAGTGGTCTTGCCCGCTGTAACCAGAGCCTGTTCTGCACCATTGTAGGTCAGTGTATTGACCGTAGGTGCCGTAACAGTGGGGACAAGCTTGTTGGTCGCATTGACATTGACGGTCAGCGTGATGTCCTTATAGTTCGTGCTCTTGATCACTACGGTCACTGTGCCCACAGAGCCGGTGGTTTCCACGTCATTTTTCTGAATCGGCAGGGTCAGCTTGCCGTTTTCCACCTTCGCACCGTCGGTGTAGTAGCCGTCATTTAGTTTGATTTCGACGATCTCATAGGTGAGTGCACCGTACTCTTTGGGCGTTTCCAGCGTAGGCAGGGCGGGGAGCGTCACAGTGTAGGTCTTTTCGTGGCCGTTTACAATGGTAAGCGCAGTTTCCTTGGCGAAGTCAGGCGCAGCTGCCTTGGTGATGCTGCCAGTAGTAGCGGAGCTGCTCTGCTCCAGGGCGTAATTCTTCGCGGCCTGCCCCATCAGGGTCACTGTGGCAGTGACGTTCTTGCCGCTGCCCACACTGGCATCGTCAAAGCTGGCGGTCACGGTGTAGTCCTTGTCCTTCTGCAAGGTTACGCTACCCTCGAAGGTCACGCTGGAGATGTCCGCGTTTGTCGTGCCATCATAGGTCTTATCTTCTACCGCAACTGATAATCGCAGTGTGTACTTAGAAATTTCCGGTACCACGGAAGCTGTTAATGTTTCATCGTATGAAGCACTTGAATCTGTCGGTGTAAATTTCACGGTATAAGCCTTGTTATCTTCTACATTCGGATAAATACCAGATGCTGAACTACTATTTTCCGGTTCCCAGCTCCAGGTTCCGGCTACCAGTTGATTTGCACCATTATACACACCATAACCGGAAGCCAGCGAAACCGGAATCTGAGCAAGTGAAACCCCATAAGTCCCTTTCGCATTCCACTTTTGTGTTCCGTTTCCTACAATTCTCAGTGTATCCTTGGTAGACACATTAAGCGGTTCCGTTCTCTCAGAAGCAAATGCATTCTCTTTCGCCTTTATTCTGCTGGTTACCTGATATCCATGTGCCGGATATAATCCCTGAATTTCCGTACCGTCAATCCATGTAAATGCTCCGTCTGAATCTACATCACGGTATCCATACTCAATGTCATTTTCCGGATTAGTTCTGTTTATGGTAATCGTCGTACCGGTTATATCCACCTCACCCTCAGTTATTGCAGCCGGTGCTGCCGTTCTTTTAAGAATCGTGATCCTTTCGGGTTTTCCGGCAAATTTCTCATCCGTGTTGCTTGCAGCATACCGATAATAAACCGTACTCTCATGATCGGAAGAAATGATGTCTGTAATCGAAATTCCTGATCCACTGCCCATTTTTGCAGATGTCCAGTTTGGAGAGGTATTGGTTCCGTTTACAATCACATACTGTAAAGATGAGGAAATTGTGATTTCTTCCTTCCGATAATCAATATTCGGCTTGTTCGATTCTTCCGGAATCGTCTGTGTTTGCAAATCCGCCACCAAAACCGCTTCACTGGCTGACATGGACGAGGATGCTTTCTTGCGAATATAGAATGGTACAGACACACCACTTTCACGAATGTTATCCAGCAGCCTTGTCAGACGAACCATACCACCCTGTCTTATCGTTGTCCATGACTGTGCATCCTTAGAAGCAGCATACTCCAGATCGCAGGAAGCTTTATTCTCTAAAGTCTCCTGTTCGTAATTGATAGAAACATCAGCAGCAGTAGGTGCCTCCTGCCGCACTTTTTCTGTCTGGAAATTTACATAGGTTACATCAAGAGATAACGTACCATCCTTTTTAATCATCAGTCTGACAAGATATTCTGTGTCCGGAGCTAAATCCTCAATAGTATACTCATAGTTTCCGGAAGAACTTTCCGCAAGTGTCCTTCCATTCAAGAACATATCATCTAATGTCCCTGTCTGCTCATCCTCGCCGGAGGTTAATAAAAACTTAACCTCTGCTCCGAGAGTTCCTGTTGCCTTAAGTGTAGCAGTCGCTTTTGTTTCAGAAATCGTCTTAATATCCGTGACAGCTGCGGAAGTGATACTTGCCGCGTTATTATTAGAATATGTCTGAGTAGCTTGATCATAATATACCGTCTTACTGTACTTGCGGAAATGCGGGTAATCCTCCGTTCCGATCACCTGTCCCCACGTACCATCTGATTTTTCACCGTTTAATTTATAGGCAATTTCGCCGGATTTCAGTTTTTCTTCGCTATCTAGAGTAGTAATACCCGGAGAACTATAATCACTCTTTGTTGTCTCATAACAGTTCGTAAAAGTAGCCCTATTATCATTCGGGTACTTATTTCCTTCCAGTTTTCCTGATACAGCCAAGCAATTAGTCACCGTTCCGTCTGAACAACTATCTGAAAAATCTGTTCCTACTACAAAACAATTCTGAATGTTGATAGCATAAGCGTTACGACACAACCCGCAAGTCCAATTACCTTCCAACACCAGCCCTATATTTTGTACACTCCCATGTCTAATCCATGCCACCAGTCTCCACTTAAAACTTGTACCGTCATTAGCAGGTCGCAGTCCGGAAATTACATGGTAATTTCCCTCAATAGTCCCCCTGAAAGACTTACCATCAGCTATGGCTCCAATGCTTGTCCAGGCATATCCGTCCGGGATCTTAATATCCTTCATCAGCTTCAGATTGCTCTTATTAGGGATTTTACCATCATTAAACTGCTTTGCAAACCAGAAAAGCTGACCGGCATTATAAATCTCATAATATTCCCCCGACTTTATTGCCTTCTGATATGCACCACATGCTTCACAAAATCCATCTGCATTATAGTGCTCATGACTACAAGAGGTATCAGAATTAAACATCGTAATTTCATTTAGTATTCCCATCGAAATCGTCTCATCTGATTTTGTGATCGGATTGCCGTCATTTAAGCCCGGTACCGTCACCGAAATCTCTGTGTTATTCCTATTTTCCGGCAGATATACCGTCAGATGTCCCGTGTTCGCTTCATCATACGAAATCTGCTTGGAAGGAATGACCATAGCTGCACTTTGACCTTCTTGATTGATCAACGGTCCACCATCCTGCTTGATCGTGATATCGGTTGCCTGTAATATCTGATCGCTCGTGATCACCGTGGAAACAAATTTTAATCTTGTCTCATAAAGAGGAGTTGCGGCCTTCAAAGTGATCGTTGCATTCTTATCATCAACATCAGCAACGTCAGCTTCCATCTGATAAACATAGTCTCCAACCTTCACCGTTACCGGTGTCCCTGACGTTAATGGCTTCAGATAATTGGATGCCTTAAGTGTACCTTGATAATCGCTCACCTGCATCGTCCCTGCATCCCAGGTAATCTCTCCCACGCTGATTGTCACCGGATAAGTGCTTTCGGTGAATCGTACGTCCGCAATCGTGCCCTGAATGGTATAGTTTTTCAGTCCGGAATTTTCACTTTTCGGGAAATAATCACCACCATTTAAGTTTACTGTGGCTTCATTACTGATAGAAATAGAGCCATCCAAAGTACCACCCGGCAACGATTGACCTGGCTTTACTGCGATACCAATGGCATACACTTCATTCTGATATGCAATGGCCGAAACCGTTCCGCCATTGATCGCAATCTCACCATACTTGTATCCGCCTTCTACTGTTTTGGCTCCACCGCCGCCACAGCCGATTCCGGCTCCGGGGTGTCTTCCTGCGTTCGTAACGTATCCTCCATAGGCCGTCACATTGCCGTCATTGATCTCAATCCGATCCACGCAGCCGTTTGCTCCACCGCCAATTCCGGCTCCGCCGTATACATTTGTAATATCCTTGTAGTAGCTTCCATGTCCGCCCTTGGCATACACAGTTCCGCCATTGATGATAATGGTACCGCTGCCACCCTCTGCACTGCCGCCAATACCTGCTGCCATCCCGCTGCCATAAGCTTCGATATTGCCTCCGTTGATCTCAATTCTCCCCAAGGAACCCTTTCTTATGCTCGACGCACCAATTCCGGCGCCTTCTCCACCGGTTGCTTTTAAGCTTCCCTCTCCGCTGATCGTCAGGGTGCAGCCTTCCGCCACCTCAATAGCCGCACACATATTACCGCCCTTGAGCGTGTTTTCTCCCTCCAGAATCAGATGCAGGTTTGCACCATTCACCAGTCGGATCGCCGGTACCCAGGTCCTTGCTGTCTCATCGTTCTTATCGAGCGGTATCCGGATATCCAGATCCGAAATCGTAATTGTAACATCTACGCCATTAACCAGAATAACGTTGGTCGTACTGCTTCCCGTGATAGTCGCATCATTATACTGTTCCCATGTGTTGCTGTTGATGCCGATACCGCTATCCGCAATATTATAAGTATTTGTTAATGCCAACAAAGCAATCTCGCCATCCATGCTGACCTCAATCTCCGGAAGCTCCACGCCCGCTGCCAAAATATACTCACTCGGAAGAACCGGAAGATAATAATAGAAACCACTTTTCTCTTTCCGGTTCTCATCCGGCTCCCAAGTAACGCTGATATCCGTCAGCACCGGGATATCTTCTGAGATTTCCTCATCTTCAAACTCATTATCCTCAAGAAAATCCCCGGCATTGCTGTCGGTAGCGATCAGAAACGTACCCTGCTGCTCTTTCTCCTGAACTTCCTGTTTATCTGCTTCCTCCTCATCATTGCTATCCGGTATGTTTTCTGAATTTTCTGTTTCCGGAGTTTCCTCCTCATCATTGCTGTCCGGCACATTTTCTGAATTTTCTGTTTCCGGAGTTTCTTCCTCATTCAGATTTTCTTTCTTTGCATTACTGCCGGTAGCAATTCCAAAGTCTTCTTCCTCATCACTGTCGTCTGCTGCCGCCGTCTCATCTTCCGCACCCTTGTCACGATCCGCATTATTTTTCTGGTGATTCACGTTCTTATATTCCACCACCGAAGCCTCGATCGTCTCCGGGAAATTCAGATAATCCTCAAAGTTTTCTCCGGCATCCGCAGGGATCTGAATATGCGCGACCTCCTCCGGTAATTCCGTAAATCCCGTGATCACTTTCAACTTTTTTGTAGGAATTGCAGCAAACGTTGCAGACGGTATGCATAACTGCATCGCCATCATTGCCGCCAATGCTGCAGATACGATCTGCCGTTTCTTCTTTTTATACCTCATATCCATTTCCTCCTGTTGTCATTATTTTCTATATAGCGTGACGGTTTTGTTCTCTCCGGTAATATTTTTTATTCATACGTTTCCTCCTCACCTGATTCATTACTTCCCCTTTTTCCCTGAAGCAGCCGAGATACTGCCTCCCGCAGCTGATATTCCGTCACAGGCTTCACCAAAAAGGTGTCCGTCTGCATCCTGCGGCTTTGGGGTTCAAACTCTGCCTGGTCGCTGATCCAAAGGAGCGGGACATCCCTGCTGTAGCCTCGTATGCTCATGCAGAAATTCATCCCCCTGGCTCCGTCCTCCATGACCACCACAGCATCATAAGGCCCATCCCGCTGCATGGCATAGACGCAGAATACGCCATTGTCAAAGCGGTCTACTTTGCCAAGCTTCATCAGTAACGCCGTTTCCTTCTCCTTCTGACTATAGCTGCATAGCGCAATTCGCATTTCCATACCTCCGTTTCCTGATGGGCTCCATCGCCTCATATAGCTCCTGATCACTACAATCTATGGAGAGGAATACCGGGATACGAAGCTGATACGCGATCAGGGCGAAGTTTTTATCATCGCTCCACCAGACAAGCGGTGTTTCCGGTGCCAGCTGCTTTGCCTGAATGGCAGCCTCCAATCCCCTTGCCCCGGTCATGGCGATGACAACCGCATGGTAGCGGCTCCGCCGCAGTGCCTGAGATAGCTGCTTCTCATTCCATAGCTCGTCGATGACAAGCTGTCCGTCCCCAGCAAAAAGGGAGCGCAGCCTGCTCTCAAACCATTCTGCATTCCTTAATTCCGTACAAAGTGCGATTTTCATGCTGAGCCTCCTTTCCTGAAAAGAAAAATAAAAAAACCAGACCTTCTCATCGGAAAGTCTGGTAGTATAATTAGAGTAGCATCTTGTCAAGGGAAATGCAACCGACTTTGTTTAAGACGCAGGTTTCCTGTTTAAGACGCAAGTTTTTCCTGCGGTTTTATGTTATACTATTATTGGATTTTTGTGCAAAGGAGATGGCACGATGCAGATTGCGATTGTGGATGACAGAGCAGAGGACAGAGCCGAACTGTCTGTCTGCCTGGAAAATTATATGAAAAAGCATCAGCTGGACTATACGCTGACAGAATTTGAGGACGGAGAGAATTTTCTGAAAGCTGCCGCCCAGGTCGATTTTCAGCTTGTCTTTATGGACATCTATATGGAGAACATGGATGGAATAGAGGCCGCCAGAAGGCTGCGCCAGAAAAACAGGCTTTGTAAGATTGTTTTTCTGACCATTACAGAAGATTATGCCCGGATGGGGTACAGCCTGTCCGCCAGCTATTATCTGCTGAAGCCGCTTTCGCTCCATCAGGCAGATTTTGAAGAAGCGATGGAGCTGTGCCAGCTAAAACCGCCCTATGAAGTGATGACACTTTCGGTTATGGCTGACCGTCAAAAGCTGGAACTTCCCACAGAGAAGATTCTATACATAGATTATCAAAACCGTATGACGCGGATTCATACGGCGGAACGCGTGATACCGGTAAGCGGAGGCTTTCAGGAGGTTACTGCCGCATTGCAGAAGGACAAGCGTTTTTTGCCCTGCTACCGGGGCATTTTAATCAACATGGATTACATCAGCCAGGTTGACAGTCAGACCTTCCGTTTGATAAACGGGGAGGAACTTCCGATTGCCCTCCGCAATGGAAAACAGCTGCGGGAATCCTACCGTCAATATGTTTTCTCTGGAATGGGGGGTATCGTATGAGAATGAAGCAAATGCACAGGCGTACTCTGGAGGGCTGTCTGGCCTGTCTCCTCTGCTTCACCTGCAGTATCCCAGCATTTGCCGCCGAAACTGCAACCCCATCCAATGCCGATGAAAGAAGGGAGATTTTGCCGGATTTAGAAAGCGAGACTCCAGGGACACTGGAGAGCAAAACCCCGGAAGCATCGGAAGAAGTATCCCTCGTCCTTGTCACAGAAATACAAAATGAAGACGAACTGCTCTCCCTGCCAGATTTCACCCTGCCCCTTAGAACCACACCGTCTGATGATGACCTGGAGGAAATTTATCAGCTGGCCCTTCGGTATCAAACCGTCTGCGCCACGGTAACAGCAGGTGAAGAAATCCGGCAGGAAACATTTTCTGTCGCATGGGATTTTTCGGCCATTGACCAGACCACTCCAGGCGAATATACCGCAGCAGGTCGGATTAAACTGCCGGAGGGGTATGCCTTTGGTGAAGCTGTCTTGCAGGAGCTTCAGATTTCCGTCCGGGTGAAAGAAATGCCGCCTGCTGTCATTACCTCCATAGAGAAATGGTATCCTTATACGGACGCGTTTGCGGTTCAACAGGACAGCGAAACCGAAACGCTGGAAAATTTGTTTGCCTTTTCCCCTTACTATCTGGAATGCTATGCGGAAAATGGAACCAGCTACACCGCTGTGGTGGAATGGGATTTTTCTGGTATTGATTTGAATACTGTGGGACTGTACCATGCAGCAGGAAGGCTGACTGCACCGGAAAATACCATATTTGCGGATCGTGTCGATTTCCCTGAAATTTCAATTCCTGTTTCTGTTCAGGCTCCGGGCAGCCCAGACATCAACTGCTTCCTGGTTCACAGAGGAAGCCTTTATTTTCCCTGGATCACACCGCCAGGGGAACTGGATGAGATCAGCGTATGGCTGTCCGAAAACAACGGTTCATGGAACCGTCTGGAAAGTGGCGTTTATGTGGGTCAGGAAATGCTCTCGATTGCTACCCGTCTGCTGATGCCGGGCAGCAGTTACCGCCTTCAGGTGGATTATGACGGCGGACAGACCGGCATCCTGTCCTTTACCTACGCAGATGAAATTGTCCTTGAAGGGTATCATGAAGGCGACCGGGATGGAGGGGATGCAGGCGGAAATCCTCCCGATACCATCATTCAACCGCCTCCTGAAGATACCGACGATCAGGATGACGGTTTCGCAGACAGGCCCTCCACAAAGCCTCCAAAACCGCCTGTAACAAATGGCGGTGCAGAGGAAGCATTAGAACCAGACGCTGGTTCCGATGAACCGACTATACCGGAATCGGAAAACAGGAAAGAGCCGGTGCAAAGCATTATGACCGTTCCCCCGGAAAGTGCGGATTCCAAAAAACCTGTTTTTTCAGAGTTCTTCGATGAAACCACCGACCGGATTTCCGGCACGCGCTTTTTGATGATGCTGCAAACAGGGGAGCAAAGAGCCATCTTTTCCAAACAGGGAATCACTATCAGCATACCAAAAGACGCCTTGCCGGAGGGCATCCAAAACGAAGATCAGATTGAAGTCATCATCCAAAAGGATACGGACGGCGGTTTTTCTTTTTCGTTTTCCATCAATGGAACTGTGCTCAACTCCCTGCCGGATGTTTCTGTCATGCTGCCCTGTCCAAATGACCCGGCAGCCGGCACATGGTTCCTCTGTGATGAAAGCGGCGTGGAAATTCCCATGACCGGTTATGACGATGCGGCAAAAGCCGTCTCCTTTCAGATCAGCCATACAGGGGCATACACCATTGTGGGAAAGGAAGATGCCGTTTCCCTGGCACAGGCCGCCGACACAGAGCATAGCCGGTCGCCCATACTCCTTTTGATTCCGACCTGTCTGCTTCTTCTGTCTGCCGGTGTGTTTTTCCTAAAGAGGAGGCGAAAATAAGATGGTATCTTCTGCGGTAAAAAAATATGCTGCCTTATGTATGGTCTGCCTGTGCTCATCCCTGTTTTTTCTTGGCCTGTATCAGTTCAATAATAAATATAGCCAGAACACAATCCAGGCGGCAAATGGGATTCTGGCGCTTTCTGAGGAAGAACTTCAAAAGTCACCGGTGCGCTTTCTGGTATCCGGCTGGGCATTTTATCCTGACGCGCTTTTGACCCCGGAAGAAATACAAGATGAAAGCCATTATATGCGCTACCTTTCCATCGGAGAGCAGACCAATTTCTCCAGCCCTGCAAACCCTTCTCCCTATGGCTGCGGGACTTATCAGATGACATTCTTTCTGCCGGAACGGAAGGAAACATATGCGCTGGAAATCCCAGAAGTGTTTTCTGCTTACAACCTTTATCTGGATCATGACCTGATCCTGCAAATGGGGGAACCGGCACAGGGGACACCATTGGTTCAAAACCGCATGGTCACTTTTCATGGCGGAAAACCGGTCACACTCACCATAGCGGTCAGCAACTATGACCACTTTTACGGTGGGATTGTCTATCCGCCTGCTTTCGGAACGATGCTGGCGGTCAATACAACCAGAGGAATCCGGTTTGCATTCTGCCTGTTCAGCTGTACAGTTACCTTTGTCTGTGCGCTGCTGTCCTTTTATTTCAGCCGCCGGATGAAACAGAAAAATACATTCCTGTTCGGACTGATCTGCCTTGCCATGTGCGGCCTGTCATCCTATCCTGTGCTTCATATGCTGGCTGCGGTTCCCGTATTCCCCTGGTACACGATTGAACTGTTCTGTATCTATCTGGTTACCTGGCTGATCGTAGTTCTGCAAAACCGGATATGCAGGCCGGGCTTCCTGCCTGCGGCCATCAGTAATGGGGTGGGCGCTGCCTTCCTGGTATATGCGTTTGTGTATGGCATGATGGCTTCCCATCTCTCCCTTGGAGCCATTCGCTTTTTCTCTGCATCGGTCTTTTGTTATAAGGCGGCATCTGCGCTCTATCTGCTTATCATCGCTGTGCTTGCCATTCACAGAGGAGAAAAACGGAGCAGGCCGATCTTCTATGCTGCGGCAGCCGCAACCTGCGCCTTTATATGGGATCGCCTTCTGCCGGTTTATGAGCCGGTTATCGGCGGTTGGTTTGTGGAATGGGGCAGCTTTTTCATAGCAGCAGCCATCGGTTATTCCCTCTGGCGCGATGTGATAGAAGGATATGGAAACAGCCTGATTTTCCAGGAAGAACGCAAGCAGGTCATCCGTCAGCTTTCTATGCAGACCGAATACAGCCGTCAGGTTTCTGAAGCAGCGGCGGAAAACAGAAGGCTGATTCACGACATCAAACACCATCTGCGGACCATAGACCGCATGGCCTCTGAACGTGGGCAGACGGAGATCTGCTCCTTCCTGTTACAGGTAGAGGAACAGGTTGCGGCATCATCGGGTCACTCCCCTGCCCAGTTCTGCAAAAATCCCGTCGTAAATGCACTGATTGAATACTACTACGGCATGGCGCAGACACAAGGGACAGAATTTCAGGTGCGGCTCGATCTTCCCGATCATATGCCGCTTACCGATGTGGAACTGTGTACGGTGCTGGGCAATCTTTTGGACAATGCCGTTGAGGCGTGCAGCCGCCAAAAGCAAGGGGTGCGCCGCGTTTTCATTGCAGGCGAAACCAGAGGCAATATGTACTTTTTGAAGATTGAAAACACTTACGACGGTCTGGCCTTGCAAGAGGGAAAAACATTTCTCTCCCGAAAGGGTACATCTGCTGATCATGGAATCGGGCTTTCCTCTGTCCGAAAAATCATTGAAAGCCATGGCGGTGATCTTGATCTTGTTCCCGGTGAGGAATCCTTTCTTGTTGGAATTACAGTGGGTTTATAAACATTGCTCATACAAAAGGACACCATTACTTACATTTGCATAAGCAATGGTGTCCTCTCTATTTTCCAAGTTCTTCTTCCATAATATTCCTAATCGCTTTAATATCCGTAAAAGTCAATTTTATTCCACGATTATACATAGCCAGTACTTCATTCAGATTTTCAACAAGTACCTTATCCAACTTTTTATGTATCGTTACAGGCTGTTCCTGAATCGTATGAACATGGTCAAAGTATTTTTCAATAACAGGAAATGTATTCTGTATCAAAAAAGCATTTTCTTTCCCTGCAAATAATCCAATCACTATCGTATTGCATTTACCATATCGTTTCTTTTTCTTTTCAACGATTTCCTTGTATTTCTCAGCTTGTGAGCTAATTGGTATCATCCAATACAATTTTGGATTTTTTCTATCCTGAATTGCATAGTAATGAGGACGATAGTTCCCCTGTTCCTTATTACTCATCAAATATTTATCCTGAACCAAGTCAAAAAATTCATCCTTGATATGATACGAATATCCCTGTTGTATCTCCATAAATAACCTTTCCTATGTGATAAAATTCCCCATCAGCATTCACTGATGGGGAACATTTACAAACTATACTATTTTTATCCCACCTGTATAGCAAGTGGCTTCATTTACGAACTGAATTATTTATACCCCGCACCATCAGCAAGCGGCAAACATTTACTTCTATCTTTAGTATATACAGTTTCTCTGAATTTAGCAACCTGTTTTTTAAGTTTAGAAATATTGTTTACTATATCATAGCTCATCATTTGTCGTAAAATACATGCATTTACTTTCTTAATACAGCTTAGCCCCAGCAGGAATTGCGTCATCTAACATAAGCAGATTCAGTCCTTCGTGTCCGTCAT
>ENA-OWPB01002390-OWPB01002390.1-human-gut-metagenome-genome-assembly--contig:-NODE-2390-length-13329-cov-5.034579_pt1 | contig 13329 bp, 11 predicted proteins | sample MGYA00248260_ERZ651838 | MGnify/ENA primary metagenome ERZ651838 (study PRJEB26924, sample SAMEA4378304) | human gut metagenome | biome: human gut; feature: human-associated habitat; material: faeces...
GGTTGATGTGCAGGCCGCTGCCTGCCTGATCCGGCAGGGGCTTGGGCAGGAAGCTTGCATGGATGCCGCTGCGGGTGGCAATGGCGCGCACGATCTGCTTGAACATCATCACGTTGTCGGCGGTCTTGAGGGGGCCTGCGTGGTGGCAGTCGATCTCATTCTGGCCGTTGCCGCTTTCGTGATGGCTGTGCTGAGGGCTCATGCCCATCTGCTCCATGGTCAGGCAGATGTCCCGGCGGAGGTTCTCGCCTGCGTCCAGCGGGGCCACGTCAAAGTAGCCGCCAAAGTCGATGGGGATACGGGTGGGGCGGCCCCGGTCATCATTCTCGAACAGGTAGAACTCACACTCTGCGCCCACATTGCAGGTGATGCCCAGCTTTTTGAATTTGCGATTCACGCTGCGCAGAAAGCCGCGGCAGTTGCCGCCAAAGGGCTGGCCGTCCGGCTTTTCCACATCACAGAAGAACTGCATCACCCGGCCCTCGGTAGGCCGCCAGGGGAGAATGGTCACGGTGGAAAGATCCGGCCGCAGCACAAGGTCGCTTTCCTCCACCTTCATAAAGCCGGCAATGGAGCTGCCGTCGAAGCAGACACCGTCTTCCAGAGCTTTGGGCAGATCGTTTGCCAGCACGGCAATGTTCTTCTGAGTGCCAAAGATATCGCAGAAGGCAAAGCGCACGAATTTGACGTTGTTGTCCTCCACAAAATCAAGGATGTCCTGTTGAGTCGAATAGCTCATAATGGTTTCCCTTTCAAATAAAACGCCTAAAGGCCTGCCCTCAGAATGGGAGCAGGTCTTTAGGCTGGTGTAAGAAATAGGAAAAGGAGAATGGCAATTTTAAATTCCGCAGCCTACGGATGCTATTCTGCTGTTACGCTGATGAAAGATCAGACGTAGTAGAGCATCTTGCTGTAGCTGGGCAGAGGCCAATAATCCTCACCGCAGATGGTCTCGGCGTCGTCCGCAGCGGCACGCAGAGCATCCATTGCAGGCAGCACGTTGTCGTGGAAAGCAACGGCCTTTTCTGCCTCGGTGGGCAATGCCTTGGAAGCATTCACTGCATCCTGCAGGGTATCGACAGCGTCGCTCATAGCATCGGCATCAGCAGAGAGCTTGGTCAGGGTCTTGGTCTCACTGCGCACGCTGATGTTCTCGCTCACAGCCAGTTTGGATGCTGCGGTATTGGCAAGCTCGCTCATGTAGGAGTTGACGGCAGGCAGCAGCTGCTTGCGGGCCATCTCCAGCATGGTCAGAGCCTCGATGTTGATGATCTTGGAGTAGTGCTCCATCTCGACCTCGTAACGGCTGTGCATCTCTACCTTGGTCAGGACACCGAAATCCTCCATCAGCTGGATGTTCTTCGGGTCGATCAGTGCGGGCAGAGCGGCGGGCGTGTTCTTCTTGTTGGGCAGGCCGCGGCGTGCTGCTTCCTCTTCCCACTCGGCAGTGTAGCCGTTGCCGTTGAAGATGACACGGCGGTGGTCACGGATGGTGCGCTTTACCAGAGCGATGGCGGCGCTGGTAAAGTCCTCAGCGCTCTCCAGCTCGTCGGCGTAGCCCTTCAGCTCCTTGGCAACAGCGGTGTTCAGGATGGTGTCGCAGTCGCTCAGGTTCTGAGCAGAGCCGGGCATACGGAACTCGAACTTGTTGCCGGTGAAGGCGAAGGGAGAGGTGCGGTTGCGATCGGTGGTGTCCTTGCTGAACTTAGGCAGCACGTCCACGCCCAGATCCATCTTCATCTTCACAGGGCCGGCATAAGGAGAATCGGATGCAATGGCATCGATAACAGCTTCCAGCTCCTCGCCCACAAAGATCGAGATGATGGCCGGGGGAGCCTCGTTGGCACCCAGACGGTGATCATTGCCCGGGGTGGCTACAGAGGTGCGCAGCAGGTCGGCGTACTCGTCCACTGCCTTGATGACGGCGGCAAGGAACACCAGGAACTGCAGGTTCTCCATGGGGGTGTCACCGGGATCCAGCAGGTTCTCCTCGGTGGTGGACAGCGACCAGTTGTTGTGCTTGCCGCTGCCGTTGACCCCCTCAAAGGGCTTCTCGTGCTGCAGGCAGACCAGACCGTACTTGGGAGCGATCTTCTTCATCATCTCCATGGTCAGCAGGTTGTGGTCAATGGCAACATTGGTGGTGTCGAAGATGGGGGCCAGCTCATGCTGGCAGGGAGCCACTTCGTTGTGCTTGGTCTTGGCAGGAACGCCCAGCTTCCACAGCTCTTCGTCCAGCTCCTTCATAAATTCGGAGACCTCGGGACGGATGACACCGAAGTAATGCTCCTCCAGCTCCTGACCCTTGGCAGAGGGAGCGCCGAACAGGGTGCGGCCGGTGAGGATCAGATCCTGGCGTGCCTCGTAATCCTCCTTCTTGACAAGGAAGTACTCCTGCTCGGGGCCGACGGTGGTGGAGACGTAATCAACATCCTTGCCAAACAGCTTCAGGATGCGGATGGCCTGACCGGACAGTGCGTTCATGGAGCGCAGCAGGGGAGTCTTTTTGTCCAGTGCCTCGCCGGTGTAGCTGACGAATGCGGTGGGGATGCACAGTACGTCATCCTTCACGAAAGCGTAGCTGGTGGGGTCCCATGCGGTGTAGCCGCGGGCCTCGCAGGTGGCACGCAGGCCGCCGGAGGGGAAGGAGGAAGCATCGGGCTCGCCGCGCACCAGCTCCTTGCCGGAGAACTCCATGATGGCGGTGCCGTCGCCCACGGGGCTCACAAAGCCGTCGTGCTTCTCACTGGTGATGCCGGTCAGCGGCTGGAACCAGTGGGTGTAGTGGGTGGCACCCAGCTCCATGGCCCAGCGCTTCATCACGCTGGCCACAACATTTGCCACCTCAATATCCAGAGGGGCGCCCTTGTGCAGGGTGCGCTCCAGGCTCTTGTAAGTAGCGCTCGGCAGACGCTCCTTCATTACATGCTCGTTAAAGACCTTGCTGCCGTAGATTTCCATAACATTTGCTGCCATAAATCCTACTCCTTACTTGATCTTATGTCTGTCCCTTCCGAAACTGTCTCCCGCCGCCGAACTGCGGCCCGGAAACAGCGAAAAGCTTTTTAACAAAAATGGCGCTGCGAGTCAGGAGGTGACCCACAGCGCCGTTGCTGTCTATGGTTTGATTATAGCCGCTGCCGGGCAAAAAGGCAATTGACAAATCTGACGATTCTGTACAAACAGCTTCCTGCATTTTTGGAGCATCCGCACTTGGTATGACTTATCGGATGGGATTTGCGCCTTTTGTCAGGCCGAACGGTTTAGAAATGGCTCCGCTGTGCTCTGCCATTCTTTAATGTATTATATTTTTTGTTTTCGTGTTTGTCGCGGCCTCGACGCTTGTCAGGGCAAGGCCCTTCCATCTGCTGGCGCAGACCGCTCGCCTGCTTGAAAGCCCCACCGGGGCTTTCATTGCCTTGCAATCGCAGGGCCGCTCCAAACACATTTTCACGCAAAAGGCCCCGGCGGGAAAATGTGTTTTAACATTTAAATATAAGATGCCATTGCCCGTTACGGCCCCGCTTCGTAAAAAAGAGCTTCCGGAAAATCCGCAGATTTTCCGGAAGCTCAAATATTAGAAATAAAATTGCCGCTGAAGATACCCAGAGTGAAACGGAGGGTATTCAAATCGTTAAATCACCTGAAAGAGGAAGAACTTCAGATAATTCGTCTCCGGCACACCCCACAGGATCGGATGATCCGGTGCCTGCTGCTTCACCTCGATCTGCCGCAGCTGGCGGTGCGCATCCTTTGCAGCGGCGCGCAGCATCTTGATGAACAGCTCCTCGGTGGCAAAGTGGGAGCAGCTGGCAGTTGCCAGATAGCCGCCGCGGGGCAGCAGCTTCATGGCACGGTAGTTGATCTCCTTGTAACCGCGCATGGCGTTCTCCACAGTGCGGCGCGCCTTGGTAAAGGCCGGCGGGTCCAGAATGATAAAATCGTAGGGGTGTCCCTCTCTTTCCAAGCGGGGCAGCAGCTCAAAGGTGTCCTCGCACAAAAAGTCCATATTGGTCAGACCGTTGCGCTGGGCATTGCGCTGCGCCATGGCAATGGCCTCGGCGCTGATGTCGGCGGCGGTCACACGGGCAGCGCCGCCCGCAGCGGCGTTCAGTGCAAAGCTGCCGGTGTGGGTAAAGCAGTCCAGCACGGTGTGACCTGCAGCAAGGCGTGCCACCGCCCGGCGGTTGTACTTCTGATCGAGGAAGAAGCCGGTCTTCTGGCCGTTCTCGAAATCCACATGATAGTAAACTCCGTTCTCGCGGATCTCGGTCTGGGTGCTTGCCGGGTGAGTCTCACCGGGCAGCTCAAACCAGCCTTTGTTCTGCTCAAGACCTTCCTTTGCGCGCAGAGCCTCATCGTTGCGCTCGTAGATGCCGTCGATGGTCTGGCCGTCGGCGCGCAGGACTTCCGCCAGAATGGGGAAGAGGACGGGCTTGAGCTTTTCCATGCCCACGCTCAGGGTCTGCGTGACGAGGATGTTGCTGAACCGGTCCACAGTCAGCCCGGGGAACTGGTCGGCTTCGCCAAAAATGACGCGGCAGGCAGAAAGGTCTGCAGGTTCCAGCACGGTTTTGCGGTAGTTCCATGCATATTCCACCCGGCGGCGCCAGAAGGCTGCATCAAAGGTGTCGTTGGCATTGCGGGAGATCAGCCGCACGCGGATCTTGCTTTTGAGCGAGACAAAGCCGGTGCCAAGGTAGGAACCCTTGGGGCTGACCACATCGGCCAGCGTGCCGTTTTCCGGCTCATTTTCCGGGGAATGGAGGATGTCGTTCTCATACACCCAGGGGTGCCCGCCCACCAGCAGGCCCTCGGCGTGTTTGTTGACGGTATACACAGGGTAAGCGCGTTCTTTCATATGGTTCTCCTTATCATGGACGAACTCCCATCGTTCCGCGTTCGCTCGACACGCTTACCGTGCGGGTAGGCTCCCTCACTGAGGAAGCTGGCTGCGAAGCAGACAGAAGGAGTAAAAATCTACCCTTTATAATAGCACAAAATCATGTTATTATAAATAAGAAATGCCAAAAAACCGCATGAAAGAGGGATGCATTATGGAAATCGAACGCAAATGGATGGTGAAGGGCTGGCCTGAGGGGCTGCCCCTCAGGGAGGAATTTGCCATGCGGCAGGGCTACATCAGCGTGCGGCCCACCGTGCGCATCCGGGCAGAACGGACTACATCCTCTGCTTCAAATCCGGGGGCGGCCTTGCCCGTGAGGAGATCGAGCGCAGCATCGACAAAGAACTGTTTGATGATCTGGAATACAAGATTATCGCTAAACCTCTCATCCCGAAGCTGCGCCGCAGCTACACCCTGCCGGACGGTTCTGTGCTGGAAGTGAACCATGTGGACGAAGGCCAGCCCACCGAGTTCTGGTATGCCGAGGTGGAGTATCCCACGGTGGAAGCAGCCCTTGCATGGCAGCCGGAAAGCTGCGGCCTTGGCGATTACCTCAAGGATGAAGTGACGAACCAGCCCGGCCAGAGCATGGGCGAATACTGGGTGGAGACAAGAGGATGAAAAAAGTAAAACTCAAACTGGAACTGCAGTACAACTCCCCGGTGATCCTCACATTTTTCCTGCTGTCACTTCTGGTGCTGTTCCTCGACCAGTGGACGGACGGGTGGACAACCATGCACCTGTTCTGTGTCTACCGCTCCTCGCTGAAGGACCCGCTGTTCTACATCCGGCTGTTCGGCCATGTGCTGGGCCATGCCAGCTGGGATCACTTTCTGAATAACATGCTGTTGCTGCTCGTTGTTGGCCCGCCGATGGAAGAAAAGTACGGCAGCAAGCCGCTTTTGTGCGGCATGGTGTTCACCGCTCTGGTCACCGGCGTGCTGCAATGCGTGCTGTTCCCACGTTCGGGGCTGCTGGGCGCGTCCGGCATCGTGTTTATGCTTATCATGCTTTCGTCGCTGGCGGGCTTCTCCGGCGGCATCCCGGTCACCATGCTGCTGGTTGCAGCGCTGTACTTTGGTCAGCAGGTGTACGATATCATTTTTGTGCACGACAATGTAGCAAACTTCATGCACATTGTGGGCGGCTTATGCGGCACTGCCTTTGGCTACTACAGTGCGCTGCACAGCCGCCGCAGGCCGGCAAAAGCGGTGAAGTTTTCCAGCACGAACAGCCGCCGGAAGCGCTGAACCCACTGTGGACATAGGCTGATTTTGAAAAATTTGCAAACAGGTATTGACAAACGAAAAATCCGTGGTTTAATATAGCCAAATTCAATACACTAAACCGCTGAAGCGGAGATAACGGCGAACCATGCCTGTACAGAGAGCCTGCGCAGCTGAGAAGTAGACCGGAAACAGTTCGTCAAGGAAAGTGTGACTTTGCGTTATATTTTCCCGAAATGGACCGCTGAGGGTGCAGGGAACTGCGGAGAACTTTCGCCGCACAGTATTCTGCAACGTAAGGCATACGTCAGTTGCCGGGGATGTGTTGGCATCTCGCCAAGTGCATGGGGTCATGCCCATGAAGTCAGGGTGGCACCGCGGATAAAAGGCCAAATTTTATTCGTCCTTGACAGAAGAGAATTCTTCTGTTAGGGGCGTTTTTCTTTTTCACTCCCTCGGCAGAAGAGCCGGGGGAGTTTTTGTTTTAGGGCTCCCTTGTTTCCGGCACTAAGGCTCATGCCTGCGGCTGCGGCCACGAAACCCTGAACAAAACAAATGCACCCGGTTGCTGCGGTTCTGCCCACAGGCCGGGTGCATTTTATATTTTAGGAAAAATTACAGGTCACTGCGCGGGGAAGCTGCCATGGCCCAGAAGCTCAGCTCGTGCTCCGAGCAGGCATGGAAGATCTCGCGGCAGCGGGCAAGGCGTTCGTCGCTCAGGCCTTCGCAGACTTTTTCTGCAAACGCGGCCCAGTCGCGGCAGGCCGCCTCATAGCCCTTGTCAGCATAGTCCACCACCAGTGCACCATAAAGGGTATCCTGCACGGAAGGCTTTTCTTCCAGCAGTTTCTGGAAGATCCAGCCATAGCTCAGCATACAGGGCAGGCAGGCCATCATGCACTCGGCTGCGCCCTCGCCGTTTTTGGCGGCTTCGATCATAGAGTCCACATAGGCACGGTTCTCCGGCCGCAGCGGCAGGCTCTGGATGCCTTCATCGGTCAGTCCAAAGTGCTTGAGATAGTGCAGGCGGGCTGCATCCTCGCTCTCATTCACGAAGGAAAGCAGGGAATAGTAGGTGCGGATGGTCTGCATATCCTTTGCCTTGGTCATGCCCCAGGCAAACACCTTGGCATATTCCCGCAGGTAAAGACTGTCCTCCACGATGTAGCCCTTGAAGCAGGCTTCATCCAGTGTGCCATCCGCAAGGTGGGTCAGAAATTCTGAGTGCAGGCATTTCTCCCACACAGGCAGACTTTCCTGCACCAGCTGCTGCACAAAGGTCTGCTCACTCACCCACAAACTCTCCCTTCAGTGCAAACATATGGTCCATCGGGCCGGAGCCGTGGCCCAGATCCAGCATGGCAGAAAGACAGCCGGAAATGTAGGCCTTTGCGCGCTCCACCGATGCATCCAGATCATAGCCCTTTGCCAGATTGGACGCAATGGCGCTGGATAGGGTGCAGCCGGTGCCGTGGGTATTGGGGTTTGCAATGCGCTTGCCGCGGAACCATTTGCCGCAGCCGTCCCGCCACAGAAGGTCGTCGGCATCGTTGATCTGGTGGCCGCCCTTGCACAGCACGGCACAGTGGTATTTCTCGCTGATCAGCTTTGCAGCGGCCTCCATTCCGGCCGCATCGGTGATCTTCATGCCGGAAAGGATCTCAGCCTCCGGAATGTTGGGGGTGACCACCTCTGCCATGGGCAGCAGCTTTTCGGTCAGCGCCTGCACGGCATCGTCCCGCAGCAGCTTGGAGCCGGAGGTGGCAACCATCACCGGGTCCACCACGATATGCTTTGCGCCGTAGGTGTGCAGCTTTTCGGCGATCACACCGATCAGCTCTGCCGAGGATACCATGCCGATCTTGACGGCATCCGGGTAGATGTCGGTAAAAATGGCGTCGATCTCCTGTGCCAGAAATTCGGGCGTGGCTTCAAAAATACCGGTCACACCTGTGGTGTTCTGGGCAGTCAGTGCGGTAATGGCGCTCATGGCGTACACGCCGTTTGCAGTCATGGTTTTGATATCGGCCTGGATGCCAGCACCGCCGCTGGAATCGCTGCCGGCAATCGTCAATGCAGTTTTCATGGTTACAACTTCCTTTGCAAAAAATGCGGAAATGCCCGCAAGGAGGCATCTCCGCACTTTGAAGCAGCAGTATCTCCCTACGTTGGCATTATCCAAATCAGGTCACAGGTCTGGGCAAACAGCCCACTCTCAGCCTGCTTTTGCAGGCTCCCTTTTTTCTGCGTTCAAGAATACCACAGTGCCGCTGCATTTGCAAGGGGATGGCCCTTTTCAATCGGCCCGCTGCGTGGTAAAATGGAAAAAACAAAGGGGGAAATACCATGAACATCACGGTCTATCTTGGAGCAAATGCGGGCAATGATCCTGCGCTGGCGGAAGCTGTCCGGGAACTGGGCAGCTGGATCGGTGCAAACGGGCACCGCCTTGTGTACGGCGGCTCCCGCAGCGGCCTGATGGGTCAGCTTGCCGAGAGCGCGCTGGACGCAGGCGGCACGGTGACCGGTGTGGAACCGCAGTTCTTTGTGCAGCAGGAGCTGCAGCACGATGGCCTGACCGAGCTGATTGTCACCAAGGACATGACCGAGCGCAAGACGAAGATGATCGAGCTGGGCGATGCCTTCATCGCATTCCCCGGCGGCACCGGCACGCTGGAAGAGATCGCAGAGGTAATGTCCAAGGTCTCGCTGGGCCAGTTGGACGCGCCCTGCATCCTGTATGATCTGAACGGCTACTACGACAGCCTGAAAGCACTGCTTGCCAAAATGATCGAGAAAGGCCTTTCCACGCCGCAGCGCCAGCAGGGCATCCGATTTGCGGCGAATCTGGAAGAGATCACAACAATTTTGAATAAAGCCTAAAAAGGAAGCGCTTCCCCGGCCGGGAAGCGTTTCCTTTTTATATCATTCTCCCAGTGCAGTGCGGATATTTGCCAGCACCTTCTGGCTCAGCAGCACAAAAGCCTGCTTGGTGCGTCCGGCAGAAACATTCGCGCAATGCACATTCTCACGGGCAAAGAAGTCTTCACCCACCGGGCCGGCAGCGGCACGGGTGTCACAGAAGAAGTGGGTGCCCGGCAGAGCAAGCCACTGTTCCAGAGCAGCAGAGTCAAAGCCCGGGCCGATGGAGGTGTTGAACAGCACCTTGCCTGCGCCCAGCTGTGCAAATTCGTCCTTGCCCAACAGCAGTACGTTCTTGTTCAGGCAGGTGAACACCACCTCGCTCTCGGTCAGCAGCTGTGCCAGCGGCTTATAGGCCATGCCCACAGCTTCGGCATCTGGCTTGCGGGTGCGGCTGTAATAGGCAATGTCGGCACCCATGAACTGCAGCGCGTCGGCGATCATTTTGCCGGACACACCCAGCCCGATGATGCCTGCCTTCAGCCCGGTGATCTCCACCGGCTCGTCCCGCAGCATGGGCATCCCAAAACCGTGCAGGATGCCGGTGAGCTCATGCAGGACGTACTCCACAACGCCGCGGTCGCCGTAGTCCCGGATGCCCAGCACTTTGATGCCGCGGGTGCGGGCGTAGGCGATATCCACATTGGCGCTTTCCTCAGAATACAGGCTGCAGCACATGCCGATGTAACGGATATTCGGGCAGCGCTCGATCACATTTTTGCCCATGCGGGAGGTGTAGCTCAGAAGCACGGCATCGGCATCTCCGATGCGCTGCACGATCTGGTCATCGCTGGCCGGGATATCGCGGTACAGCACCACTTCTTTTGCGTACTGATGCAGCGCTTCCTCGGCGGAAGGAATCAGGCTTACCGGCTCAATGGCCACCAGTTTGTTGAACATCAGTAAAGTCCTCCTTTAATAGAAGCATACGGGGGAGGAGAGGTTGCGCAGCAGGGCAACTACGCTCCAACCGGCAATGGCGCTGGTGGAAGAGCAGATATCCACCACGGCCTTCACGCCCTCGATCTCGGCGGTGATGCAGTGGTCGTCGCCCACCCAGCCGGGTACGGAGTGCATGGTCACGCCGGTGATCTCCGGGCCGGTGGTGGCCAGCGAGGTGGCAACAGCCACATTCACGCGGCGGGGGAAGGTGGCAATGGCCTGCTTGGCATTGCCGGTGAACACGGTGGTCTTTTCGGTATCGGTCAGCAGGTGGTCGGCCCATACCGGCGTGTTGCGGAAGCCCTTGGCTCCGGTGTGGGTCTCAATGCCTGCCGTCTCGGCCAGCTTCTGCGCCTCGGCCATCAGGGTGACGGTCTGCAGCACATCAAAGCCGCCAATGGCACCGCTTGCCAGATGCACCTTGGCACCGCCCTCCACGGCAGCGGCCTTGACCTGCTCGTAAAAATCAAGGTCCGCAAAGGCACCAATGGAAATAATGATCAGATTCACGCCTTTTTTCAGTACAGGCACAGCCATGGCGCGCACAGCCTCCACCGAAGCAGTCTCCACAATGTACTCCGGCTGCAGTGTCAGCAGAGCATCCACATCGTCACACACGGCACAGCCCACCTCGGCGGCAAGTTTTTCTGCCGAAGCACGGGTGCGGCTGGTCACGCCCACCAGCTCGTAGTCCGGCAGAAGACCGTTCTTCCATGCGTTGGCCACAATGCCGCCCAGAAAGCCGCAGCCTACAATGCCAAATTTTGTTTTCATATCCTAAACTCCTTTTTCTGCTTTTTCCAAAGAAAACAGCATATTCCATTAAAGTATATCATATCAAAACAAAAAATGATATAATAAGGTGCAAGAAAGGAGAAAGCTATGTCGAAAACAAAGGAGCTTTTCTGGACGTTTTTCAAAATTGGAGCGTTCACGTTTGGCGGCGGCTACGCCATGGTAGCCCTGCTGCAGAATGAGTTTGTAGAAGAAAAAAAGTGGGTGACAAAAGAAGAATTTCTGGACATGGTGGCGATTGCGGAGTCTACGCCCGGCCCGGTGGCGGTGAACAGTGCCACCTATATCGGCTACAAGATCGAGGGTGCGGCAGGTGCGGCAGCGTCCACGGTGGCGGTATGTCTTCCGTCCTTCGCGGTCATTTATCTGATCTCGCTGTTCTTTGACCAGTTCCTCCGCCTTTCGGTGGTGGCAAGTGCGTTCCACGGCATTCAGGTGTGTGTGATCTATCTGATCCTTTCCGCCGGACTGAAGATGCTGAAGCAGCTGGAACGGAGTGCTTTCAATATGGTCATCCTGGCCGCAGTGGTTCTGGCAATGGTAAGCTTTTCGGTGATGGCGGTGTCGTTCTCCTCCATCTTCTATATCCTGCTCAGCGGTGCGGCGGGCCTTGGTCTGTACGCCGTGCAGAAGCTGCAGAAGGGGGAGAAGAAGCCGTGATCTATGTAGAACTTTTCTGGAATTTCCTCATGATCGGTGCGTTGTCCTTCGGAGGCGGCTACGGGATGATCTCGCTGGTGCGGGAAACGGTCTTAGGACGCGGCTGGCTGACGGAAGGCGAATTCCTCAGCTTCATTGCCGTGTCGGAATCCACACCCGGCCCGCTGGCCATCAATATGGCCACCTTCATCGGTGCTTCACAGGGCGGCTTCTGGGGCGCGCTGTGTGCCACGCTGGGTGTGGTGCTGCCGTCCTTTGTCATTATCCTGCTCGTTGCATCGGTGCTGCAGAATTTGATGAAATATGCCGGTGTCAACGCAGTTCTTGGCGGCGTTCGTCCCTGTGTGGTGGCGATGATCCTGGCAACTGCTGTCAATATGGCGCTTTCTACGCTGGCCGGGTTTGCAGCGGACAAGGCAGGCATTGCACCGGATCTCCGTTCCATTGTGGTGTTCCTGCTGCTGTGGGGGCTGCATGCCCTTTGCCGCCGGAAAAAGGGCAAAGCACCATCGCCCATTGGGATGATCCTGCTCTCTGCAGGACTGGGGATTCTGTTCTGGGGAATATAAGAATAAGCATTGTACGCTGCCTGAGGGGCATCCTGCTTCTGATGACAGCTTCTGAAAAATGCGCCGGGAGGTTCCCAATAAACCTTTCCGGAACATTTTGCTGCAAAAAAGCCGGGCACAGAAAAAATTCCGTGCCCGGCTTGATCGTTCCTTGAACTGGGTGCGCTGCCTGATTATGCGGCAACAGAAGAAGCAGCTTCGCTGGAAGCAGCCTCGCTGGAAGCGGCCTCAGAAGAAGCAGCCTCGCTGGAAGCAGCCTCAGAAGAAGAACCGTTCTCCTCTGCAACAGCGGAAGAAGCGTTCTCCTCGGCCTCAGCAGCAACAGAAGTGCTGGTAGAAGCAGCCTCGGAAGAGGATGCAGCAGTGGAGGAAGCAGATCCGCCGCAGGCGGTCATGCCAACAGCCAGAGCCAGAGCAACAACAGCAACACAAACATTCTTGAGTTTCATATCTAAAATCTCCTTGCCATACGCAAATGTATTTTGCAGAAGGCCCTGCAGGAAGTGCCTTTCTGCAAGTGGATATTCTAGTCTTTTTTGCGAAAAAATCAAGAGCTTTTTTGGCTAAGAAGTGAGATTTCAAGGATAATCTACGATTTTGTTATAATCTATCGCTAAAAGTTAAAGAGTTTTTGTTAAACTGATCGAAGCACAGAGAGCCTCAGGAAAGAATTTCTTACCGCGTTGTAATCACTTTGTAATTTCTTTCATTGTTTGTTCACTTGAATCAAGACGGGAATGCATGTTTCTTAAAGAGAAATAAAGAAATGCAAAAGTGAGGATGATGCGGCTCCGGAAACGGAAAAGAACCATTTGTCACCTGACAGTTGACCTGCGGAGAAAGAAAAGATAGTAAACTTTGTGCAGCGAACCTGAACAAAAATATCAAAAAATGACAAGTGTTATTTGAAAGCGATTTTTATTGGACATAAAAAGAGGATAATACAGACAAAGCAGGGGATGAACGGGCTCCCTGAAAATAAAACATGTGTTTTGGAGGAAATAAAGATGAAGTACTATGTTACATTGACCGGACTCAACTACCGCTTCGGCACTCAGCCGTTTGCAGTGGGCCAGAAGGTAAAGCTGGTCAAGGAGCCGGAGAATGACTTTGACCGCGAAGCCATCCGCGCAGAACTGCCGGGTCTGGGCAAGGTGGGTTATGTGGCCAACAGCACTCACACCGTGCTGGGCGACTGTTACAGCGCAGGCCGCATCTATGATAAGATCGGCGCTGCTGCCACCGCAAAGGTGAAGTATGTGCTTGCCAATGCGGTGGTATGCAGCGTAAAGGCGGCGGATATGGGGCA
>ENA-OWPB01002395-OWPB01002395.1-human-gut-metagenome-genome-assembly--contig:-NODE-2395-length-13291-cov-3.316636_pt1 | contig 13291 bp, 13 predicted proteins | sample MGYA00248260_ERZ651838 | MGnify/ENA primary metagenome ERZ651838 (study PRJEB26924, sample SAMEA4378304) | human gut metagenome | biome: human gut; feature: human-associated habitat; material: faeces...
TCTGGCGGAGATACTACAGGCGGAGACACCAGTGGTGGTGATGACGGTTCTGGCGATTACGTTGATGAAGGAAGCGGTGATGATGGCGGAGCTTCGTCAGAAGCAGCTGCAGAGGCCGATCCAAGTGCAGCATAAATAACTATGATAAAAGAAGGGAATTTCTCGTTGAAGAAATTCCCTTCTTCTGTTACCATACATTCATACAAAAAACCAGCAGCGAAGAATGACGCAAAGGGAGAAAGCATGGAAAATATAAAAGTAGATGTGATCATTCCGGTGTACCATCCGGGAAAAGAATTTTCTGTACTGCTTGAACGGCTCACAGAGCAGACAGCAGTGATCCATCGTATTATTGCAATGAATACAGAGGAAAATTACTGGAATAAAGAATTAGAACAGAAGTATCCACTTCTGGAAGTACACCATTTGAAAAAATCTGAGTTTGATCATGGCGGAACACGTGCATGGGCAGCAGAATTGTCGGATGCAGAGATTATGGTATTTATGACACAGGATGCTGTTCCGGCGGACAGGAATCTGATAGAAAATCTTGTAAAGGCACTGGAAAAGGAAAAAATGATCGCAGCAGCATATGCCAGACAGCTGCCGAATGAAATGTGCAGTTTTGCAGAACGTTATACGAGATCATTTAACTACCCGGAGAAATCTTATGTAAGAACCCAAAGAGACCTTTCCTTATATGGAATAAAAACTTTTTTCTGCTCTAATGTGTGTGCTGCATATAAAAAAGAAATTTATCAGGAACTGGGAGGCTTTGTCAGAAAGACGATTTTTAACGAAGATATGATCTATGCAGGAAAACTGATCCAGATGGGATATGGAATCGCTTATGCAGCGGATGCAAAAGTGATACATTCTCACAATTACTCCTGCATGCAGCAGTTCCACAGAAATTTTGATTTGGGTGTATCGCAGGCAGAACATCCGGAAATTTTTGCAGGAGTGCCGTCAGAGGGAGAAGGAATAAAACTTGTAAAGAAAACAATAAACTACCTGATCCAAAAAAGAAAAATATGGCTGATTCCGGGAGTAATACTTCAGTCGGGCTGTAAATATGCCGGTTATCTGAGTGGTAAAAACTATCGTAAACTTCCTCGAAAAATGATTTTATGGTGTACAATGAACCGCGAATACTGGAATGTGTAAAAATACAGACGGCTGTCAATGAAACAGCTATAAGCACACGGTTTTTTTAAGGAGTTGTCACATTTTGAACACAATTGATTGTTACACTGTTTTCATAGGATAAAAAAGATAAAAAGAAAGGAGCACAGGCATGGATGATGAAAAAAAATGGAATCTGAATGCTCCGCAGAATGATACAGAAAACAATCGACAGAATGAGCCACCAAGATATGAACATTATTGTATGCATCAGAATACAGAATCAGATACAGTGAAGGAATTACCTGAAAAGAAAAAAAACAGAAAACGTGGCGGAAAAAAACTTGCAGAAACGATTTCGCTGGCAGTTGTATTCGGTCTGGTAGCAGGTGCTGTATTTCAGGGAGTGAATTTTGCGTCCGAGAAATATCTGGGATCAGACGGGAAGGACAGTCAGATAGAGACAGCACAGCTTGCAGGAGATTCTTCGGCAGATGGAAGTGATTCAAATGAAAGTGAAGGAGCTGCTTCAAATGAAACGGTCGCTTCGGAAACAGCAGTTGCTGTGTCGCAGACGGGTTCTGTTGCAGAAGTTGCAGATACAGCAATGCCAACGGTAGTCGCAATTACATCTGTAAGTGTACAGGAAATCCCCAATTATTTCCGGGCATTTGGATTTGGTTATGGCACACAGCAATATTCCAGTGAGGGAAGCGGTTCTGGAATCATTGTCGGAGAAAATGACGATGAGCTTTTGATCGCAACAAATAATCATGTGGTATCCGGTGCGACAACACTCAGTGTATGCTTTGTCGGAAATGATGTAGTCAACGCAGAAGAGGAAACGGTGGATATGTCCGGCAGCGATGGTGATGTCAATGTGGAAGATGCAGTCAGTGCCAAGATAAAAGGTACGGATGAATCAAATGACCTGGCTGTGGTTGCAGTTCAGAAATCAGATATACCGGAAGACACACTCTCGCAGATCAAAATAGCGCAGCTTGGCAATTCCGATGACCTTCAGGTTGGGGAACAGGTTGTGGCAATTGGAAATGCACTTGGATATGGACAATCAGTTACCTCCGGATGGATCAGTGCATTGAACAGAAACATTTCGACAGATGATGGTACCAGTTCAGGTCTGATTCAGACAGATGCGGCAATCAATCCAGGTAACAGTGGTGGAGCACTGCTGAATATGCAGGGAGAAGTGATCGGTATCAATTCTGCAAAGTATGCAGACAGTGCGGTAGAGGGAATGGGATACGCAATTCCAATATCCAAGGCACAGCCGATTCTTGAGGAACTGATGAACCGTCAGACAAGAGATAAAGTTGAATCAGAGAATGCAGCCTATCTTGGGGTCGTTACGGCTGATCTTTCCACAGAGGCAATACAGATGTATGATATGCCGGAGGGAGCTTTTGTTATCCGTGTGGAGAAAAATTCCGCTGCAGGGAAAGCAGGTGTCCAGAAAGGTGATATTATCGTAAGTTTTGATGGACAGACAGTCAGCGGCAAAGATGATCTGGAGAGTAAGCTTGCGTATTATGCATCCGGTGAGACGGTGGATGTTGTTGTATCAAGAGCAGATAACGGAGAGTATGTTCAGAAGACAATTTCAGTCACGCTCGGAAGCAAAAATTAATTTATAAAAACTTTAGTTTACAGTTTTACTGGTTATGTTATAATGAACGCATAGATTCGAAGATGCAGAATGCACTTTTGATCTGTGCGTTCTTTATATGAGACAGATAACAACTATGCAGAAGGAGTTTACAGATATATGGCAGATAAATACGAGGATGAGATTTTAGAGGGAGAGGTCAGCGATGACGATGATCAGGAAGAAAACAAGAAAGAACCTGAGAAGTACTGTACGCTCTGTCATCGGGCAGAGAGTCAGGTTGGTAAGATGATCGATCTTCCTAATAATATACATATATGTCCGGACTGTATGCAGAGAAGCTTTGACAGTATGAATCAGCAGATGCAGACAGGAAATTTTAATTATGGTGATCTGCTCAATATGCCAAATGTCAGCATGATCGATCTCAGCAGTTTCCAGAATCAGATGGGACAGCAGAAGAAACCCAAAAAGAAAAAAGCAGAAAAGAAAGAACCAGTCCTAGATCTCAAGAAGATTCCGGCACCGCATAAGATCAAGGCTACCCTGGATGAATATGTGATCGGTCAGGAATATGCCAAGAAGGTAATGTCCGTTGCCGTTTACAACCATTATAAACGTGTAGCAACAGATACCATGGATGAGATCGCAATTGAAAAATCCAATATGCTGATGATCGGACCTACCGGATGCGGAAAGACCTATCTGGTCAAAACACTGGCCAAACTGCTTGATGTTCCGCTGGCGATTGCCGATGCGACTTCTCTTACAGAAGCAGGATATATTGGTGATGATATTGAAAGTGTTGTTTCCAAATTGCTTGCAGCGGCTGATAATGATGTGGAGAAGGCTGAGCATGGAATCATCTTTATTGATGAGATTGACAAGATCGCAAAGAAGAAAAATACCAATCAGCGAGATGTCAGCGGAGAAGCTGTACAGCAGGGTATGCTGAAACTTCTGGAAGGAGCAGATGTGGAAGTGCCGATCGGAGCCAACAGCAAGAATGCAATGGTTCCATTGACAACGGTAAATACAAGAAATATTCTGTTTATCTGTGGCGGCGCTTTCCCGGATCTGGAAAATATCATTAAAGAACGTCTGAATAAGCAGGCGTCTATTGGATTTTATGCAGATCTGAAAGACAAGTATGATGACGATCCACGTATTCTGGAGAAGGTGACGGTGGAAGATCTTCGAAGTTTTGGTATGATTCCGGAGTTTATCGGACGTCTGCCGATCATATTTACCATGAATGGGCTTACAGAGGATATGATGGTACAGATCTTAAGCGAGCCACGCAATGCGATCCTGAAACAATATCAGAAGCTTCTGGCACTGGACGAGGTAAAACTGGAATTTGAAGAGGGAGCACTGCATGCTATTGCAGCCAAAGCAATGGAAAAACACACAGGAGCCAGAGCTCTTCGGGCAATTCTGGAAGAATATATGCTGGATATTATGTATGAGATTCCGAAAGATGATAATATCGGTCAGGTTACGATCACAAGAGAATATATAGAAGGCAATGGTGGCCCGAAGATTCTTCTCAGAGGACAGGAAGTTCCGCTGCTGGAAGGAAATCACTAAATACAGAGTATATATAACATGGCTTTTTATAAAGAAAGAGAGGTAACTTATCATGGCAAAAGATTTTTTTGGAAGTCTTGGAGAAACACTTACAAAAACTGCGAAGGAACTGAGCGGACGTGCAGAGGAGGTTTATGAGACCCAGAGACTTAAAAACAAAATCTCCGGTGAAGAACGACAGATAGAAAAAGCAATGGCCGACCTCGGAAGAATCATTTACAAACGTTATAAAAAGGAAATTCCGGTAGATGATGCACAGAAAGCACTTTGCGAACAGATTGACCAGCGCATGGAACAGATCGAGAAATATAAAACAGATATATCTGAACTGAAGGTAAAAAATAAACGTTTTTGTCCATCCTGCGGAAGTCCGCTTGCAAAAGATGATGCGTTCTGTTCACAGTGTGGCGCAGCATGCCCGACTGTTGAACCGGAAGAAGATGCCGGAGATGATGTGATCGAGGGAACAGCAGAAGAAGTTGCTGAAGAGACTGCAACAGAGGAAACAGACGAAACTGTTGAGGAAGCAAATGCAGATACTGCTGAAGATGCGGTAACAACAGAAGAAACAGTAGAGGAAGCTGCTGAGGCAGAGGAAGCAGCACAGACAGATGCAGAAGAGCAAACGGAAGCAGAGGGCGGAAAAGAAGAATAATGTCAGTGAAATAAATGATCTGAACAAATAAAAAAGAACAGGCTGAAATGCAACATCATACAGATGCAGCGTTTCAGTCTGTTCCTTTTATTTGTGAAAAACTCTGTCTGGATTGTGGATAACTGATGGCGTCTGGCTTTTACAATGTGTATACAAGGATGCCGGCAATGATGATCAGATTACCGATCAGTTTCCCCTTTGTGATCTTTTCGTTCAGGATGAAACGAGAAAGCAATAATACGAATACATAAGCGGCAGTATCGATCACAGGCCCATAGCGCATGTCTACTTTGGTATAGCACCAGGTGTTCAGAAGAAGAATACCGAAGAACATCACATAGGCGAGGATGACACGCCAGTTGAGATATTCTCTTAAAGGATTGTCATATTTTATATTTGCACTTTGCTTCAGAAGAATCTGGGAGATTGCGGAAAAGAAAGTTCCTCCCAGCATGATCAGGATAAAAGTTCTATTCATATCTCTGCACCGTCCATACTCCGAATAATACGATCAGGATTCCGATGATGTTCTGTACGGAAAGCTGTTCATGAAAAATTGCGACTGCCCAGATCTGTGACCACAGAAGATAGACACTTTTGTTGGCATAGGCGGTGGACAGTGAGAATTTTTTGATGACCTGTTGCCAGGCGATCGCGTAGATTCCGCAGTTGGCGATCATCAGGAACAGGAATACATATAGAAGCGGGGCATGCAGTCCGTTTTTATTGTACTGGATCGAGGCAAGTTTTGAAAAAACACTTGTCAGAGAAAACAGCAGAATATTCAGATGGAGCTGCAGATAGTTTCTGAAATTTTTCATAATTCCTCCACAATATTATTTTTTGACCAATATTTATTAATTTTACACCATATACTAATTGTTTACAATGGATTATGAAAATGATATGATAAAAAAGAATGCATAAATTTATTGCGTATTTAGAAAGAAAGGGAAACCTATGAGTTTGTATTCCGTTGTTGTTCCTGTATACAATTCCGAACACACCTTACAGGAACTTTATACACGCCTGGAAAAAGTATTCCGGGAAGTAATAAAAGAAGAGTTTGAACTGATTCTTGTGGATGACGGTTCCAAAGACCGTTCCTTTGAAGTCATGCAGGAACTTCGTGCAAAGGACAATAGAGTTCGCATCATACAGATGGCAAGAAATTTTGGACAGCATCCGGCGCTTCTGTGTGGATTTGCACATGTGAAAGGTGATTTTGTTGTAACCATGGATGATGACCTGCAGCATCAGCCGGAAGAACTTCCGAAGATGATAAATGTTATGAGAGAACGCGATGATGTTGATGCGATCATTGCGAGCTATGAAGGCAGACAGCATGGATTTATCCGCAAACTCGGAACGAAATTTTCTGTGTGGGCAACTTCTAAGATGCTTGGCAAAGACCCGGATCTTCAGATCACCAGTTACCGTCTGATCCGTCGCTTCCTTGTAGATGCAATGGTGAAGACAAATACATACCTGCCTCAGATCGGAAACCTTCTGGTGCTGACATCCAACAGAATCATCAACGTACCAGTACAGCATGCGGCAAGGGTTTATGGAAAGAGCGGCTATTCTTTCAAACGTCTTGTGAAGGATCTGATCTATGATATCACCGCACATACAGCATTTCCGCTTCTTATGGTGAGAAATATCGGAATTGCCAGTTTTCTGGTGAGCATGGTCATGGCAGTGTATTTTCTTGTGCGTTACTTTGCGTTTGGTGTGTCGGTTGAAGGCTGGACATCCCTGATGATGGTGATGCTGGCATTTTTTGGACTGATTCTTTTGTCGATTGGGATCATGGGAATCTATCTGATGAATATTCTGAACGAAGCAAAGAAAATGCCACATTATGTTGTGCGCCGGGAGGACACGGACTGATGAAAAAAGAAATCGGAGGCTATTTTGAGCTGGAAGATTTTGGAGGTAAAGAGTATTATCCGAATCTTTATAAAGTAAATCTGGGAAGAACAGCACTTCGGTGGCTTCTGGAAGGCCGCGGTTATACAAAAATATATCTGCCGGTATTCTTATGCGAGTCGGTAACGGAAGCCTGCGAGCAACATGGAATCCGGATCAGCCGTTATCAGTTGGATGCGGAGTTAAATGTTTTGCTTCCCCGGAAAAAACTGGGAGAAAGTGAATGTCTGTATCTGGTCAATTATTACGGTCAACTGACAGATGAGAAGATACTGGCATATCAGAAGATTTTTGGAAACATCATTGTGGATCATACGCATGCTTTCTTTCAGAAATCACTGAAAGGTGTGGATACCCTGTATTCCTGCAGAAAATTCTGGGGAGTCAGTGATGGAGCATATCTTTCCACAGATGCAGTGCTTCCGATGGATAAGCCAGTGGATCATTCCAATAAAAGAATGGGACATATCCTTGGGCGGTACGAAGAAAATGCAGGCGTCTACTATCAGGAGATGCTTCAGAATGCAGCTCGGTATGAAGGCATGGAGATTCGACGTATGTCCAGGCTGACAGAGAATCTTCTGGGAGCAATCGATTATGAGACGGGAAGACGTAAGAGAGAGGAAAATTATCGTATACTTTCCGAGGCACTTCCGTCAGAATTTATTTTTACCCGGGTGACACCGGAGGGGCCATTTGTTTATCCGTATTATCATAAAGAGGGCCTTAAGTTAAGACGCTGGCTTGCAGAACATAAGATTTTTGTACCGACTTACTGGAAAAACATTCTCGAAGAATGTACAGAGAGCAGTCTGGAATATCAGTGGGCGGCAGATGTACTGCCTCTGCCATGTGACCAGCGTTATGGAAAAGAAGAAATGCAATATATGGCAGAACGGATCAAAGAATGGGAGGCAGCCGGAGAATGAAGCACAGATTACTGATACTTGGTACACTGGGCGAATTTGTACAGCTTGTAAAAAAATCAAAAGAACGGGGATATTATACGATCGTCTGTGATGGTTACCCAGATGGACCGGCAAGACAGTATGCAGATGCATCTTACGTGATTCCTGTTACGGATATTGATGCAGTGGCAGAGCTTTGCCAGAAAGAAAAGGTTGATGGAATCATAACCTCTTTTTCGGATCTGCTCATGGAATGCATGGTTAAAATTGCAGAGAAAGCGGGATTGCCCTGCTATCTGAAACCGGAACAGCTTTGCTGGTACAGAGACAAATCAGCCTGTCGGGAACTGCTTTCGAAACTGGGGCTTCCGACGCCTGGATTTGTGAAAGTACCGGCAGCAGAACAGAATGAATATAAACTTGCCGAAATAACAGCAGGGCTTAAATATCCATTGATCAGTAAACCGCTGGATAAATATGGTTCAAGAGGAATTTTCATCATTAAAGATAAGGAGCAGCTTGCAGGAAGTGTTCGTAAAACCGCAGAGTTTACAGATCTGGATGAAATTCTGATTGAAGAATATAATGATGGATTTGAATTTAATATGATGACCTGGGTTTCTGATGGAGCGGTGAGAGTCATCAGTATTGCAGACAGAGAGAAAACACAGTTTGCGGAGGGAGAGCTTCCGGAGAGCACACGAAATGTGTATCCGAGCTGCCTGATCGATAAGGTGGAAGAACCGGCGGTTTCCCTGCTGCAGTCGTATATTGAGTATACCGGACAGAAGGAAGGACCGCTTTCCATGCAGTTTTTCTGGAAAGCAGGAGAGGGAATCCAGGTCTGTGAGATTGCTGCACGTTTCTTTGGCTATGAGCATGAGCTGACTGATATGGTATATCGCTTTAACATGGAAGAACTTTTGCTGAATTATGTTTACGATAACGAGTATGTTACAAAGATGTTGGAAGCGCAGGATATCCGTAAACCATTGATGCATGGAGCTGTTTTGTATTTTCATGGGAGACTGAAACAGATTCAGGAACAACAGGCTGCATATGAACTCGCGGAAGATAAAGCGGTTGTAAAACCGTGGATTTTCTATGAGGCAGGAGAAGAAGTTGTGGCATACGGTCCGAACCCGTATCTTGCACTGTATTATATAGAGGCAGGCAGCCGAGAAGAACTTGATGAGATATCAAGAGATTTTTTTGAGAAAATGAGTATGACGGATCCGGATGGAGAAGAAATTGTTTTTCAGAATAAGATACCCAAGTATTCTTTATAAAGAAAAGTAGAGGAGTCAGATGATTTATTTTAACAGACCGGCACTTGTCGGTAATGAATTAAAGTATATTCAGGATGCAGTAGCTCAGGGCATGCTCTGTGGTGATGGAAAATATACGAAGCTTTGTTCAGCATGGATGAAAGAACGTTTCCAGGTAAATCAGGTTTTCCTGACAACATCCTGTACGCATGCATTGGAGATGGCGGCATTCCTGAGTGATATCCAGCCAGGGGATGAGGTCATCATGCCATCGTATACATTTGTTTCCACTGCGGATGCTTTTGTACTTCGAGGTGCAAAGATCGTATTCGTTGATATTCGTCCGGATACGATGAATATAGATGAAAATCTTATCGAAGATGCGATTACAGAGAAGACCAGAGCAATCGTTCCGGTCCATTATGCCGGTGTTGGCTGTGAGATGAATAAAATTATGGAGATTGCACGCAGACATAACCTGAAAGTTGTTGAGGATGCAGCACAGGGAGTGGATGCTTATTATCATGGAAAGGCACTTGGTACGATTGGTGACTTTGGCTGTTACAGTTTCCATGAGACAAAAAATTTCACTATGGGTGAAGGTGGTGCTCTGGTATTCCAGAAGAATGAATATCAGGAAAAAGCTGAGATCCTGCGTGAAAAGGGAACGGACAGAAGTAAATTTTTCCGAGGACAGATTGATAAATATCGATGGATTGATTATGGATCATCCTATCTTCCGAGCGAGATGAATGCGGCATATCTGTATGCACAGCTGGAAGAGTGTGATAAGATCAACAGGAAACGTCATCAGGTTTATGATGGATATCATGAGAGACTGGAAGATCTGGAAAAACAGGGAAAGATTCAGAGACCGGTCGTTCCGGAGGGATGTGTACACAATGCACATATGTATTACATTAAGGTGAAAGATATTGCTGTACGTACAAGACTGATTGCTTATCTCCGTGAAAATGGAATTGCACCGGCTTTTCATTATGTTCCATTGCATAGTTCTCCGGCAGGTGAGAAGTTTGGAAGGTTTCATGGAAAAGATGTTTATACAACGAAAGAAAGCGAACGCCTTTTGAGGCTTCCGATGTTCTATGATCTTTCAATGGATGATGTGGATTATATTGCGGAAAAGATCAGAGAGTTTGAGTTTTGATGGAGGAAGGTAAGTTGAAACGTAAGAAAATAAGTGCAGAGACAACTGTGGAAATCCTTTTTTTCCTGTTTCTGCTGGTGTTTTATCTGATGTGGGCACGTGTACAGCCTATGGGTGCCGGGCCGGATGAGCAGATGCGCTATCAGATTGCGGATTATATTTATAAGCATGGTTCACTTCCGGTAGGGGATGACCCGTCGGTACGAAATGTTGTATGGGGAATTTCTTATGCATTTTCTCCGATTCTGTCTTATATGATCGCAGCTGTTTTATGAAAGCAGTAAGCTTTGTGACGACAGCACCGTTTGCGTTGCTTCTCGCAGCCAGATTTGTAAACATTCTGTTTGGACTTGGAACAGTTTGGCTGGTACTTGATATGGGAAAACGGTTGTTTGACCGTAGAAAAGCATGGATAGCTGCGGCTTTTGTAGGACTGCTGCCAGGTTCTTTGTTTGTATTCACTTATGTTAACTGTGATGCACTGGCGGTATTCTCAACGGCAGTGATCGTGTATGCATGGGTGCGGTATCTGGATGAGGGATGGATATACAAAAACTGTGTGATCCTGGCATTGGGTGTGGCAGCATGTGCATTGTCCTATTACAATGCGTATGGATTTATTCTCTGCAGCATCTTTTTCTTTGGGATAACTCTGTTTATGGAGGCGAAAAAGAAAGGAAAGTATACGGATTTTGTGAAAAAGGGACTTCTTGTCTGTGTGATCGTTCTGCTGTTGGCTGCATGGTGGTTCATTCGAAATGCAATTCTCTATGACGGAGATTTTATTGGTATGAATGCATCAACGATCTGTGCGGAAAAATATGCGAAAAAGAATTACAAGCCATCCAATAGACGTACACCGCAGATGGTTGGATATTCTTTACTGGATATGTTGAATTACGGTTTCCCGCAGGAAGACGGATTTTCCTGGGTAGAGCTTGTCAGTGGAAGCTTTGTCGGTCGTTTTGGAAATATGGATGTGTTTATGCCGAAATGGCTGATCAACAATTATCTGGACTTTATTAAAGCGGGATTTCTTCTGATATTCCTGCATCCGGTGAAGACTTTTGCAATCCGTGTGAAAAAACAGTGGAGTGTGAAGGGGATTTTCAACTGGTGCATGCTGGCTGCGATGATCATTCCGAATATATTGAATGCATATTATTCTTATGCATCGGATTATCAGCCACAGGGACGTTACAGTCTGCCAATGATCGTGCCGCTTACGTATTTCATGGTAATGGGATATGGAAATCTTTTTGATGTGCAGATTAAGAAAGAGAGCCTGCGTAAGAAGATTTATGCTGCAATCTGTGTGGCACTGGCTGTACTGGCAATTTTTGTGTTCTTTGGCGTGATCTGGCCGGAATATAAGGAGGTGCCGTTCAGTATCAGGGCGTTTATATATGGATCATAATGTATAAAGAATTCCCGGTGACGGGAAGTAAAATGATTGAACTCCAGAGAGGGATGAATTTTCTCTGTGAGTTATCCTCTGTACTTGTCTCAGTTCAGAACTTCTGAGATATCAGGATATACAAGAATTTTGCTAAGGGCGATACAGAAAAGAGCTGAACTCGCTGCGCTCAGACAGCAGCATTTTCTGTATCAACGCAAAATCGTGTATAATCCGATATCTTTACGAAGTTCTTCAGGCGAGACAGATACAGAGGATAATCACAGGCAGTTCTTCCCTTACTGGAGTTTTTTGTTTTTATTTCAATTTCACCGGACTTTATTGTGGGTAGTGTGGCGGGGACCGGGAGAGGAAACAGGAATAGAGCGAAGTGAGAAGTATTAATTAATTTTTTGTAATGTCTATTGAAAAAGAGAAGAACAAATGGTACTATAAATGCAAAGCAGATTTTCTATAATTTCATGGCATCTATGCCGTCTATTTTCTTAATTCATTTCAGAAATCCATGCTTTTAAATCCAATTGAAAAGAAAAGTAGCAGGGGGTGATATGCACTTGAAATAAAAAAGAATGCAGGAGATGGGACTTGAACCCACACGATCTTGCGACCACAGGCACCTGAAGCCTGCGCGTCTGCCAATTCCGCCACTCCTGCATTTCATGTATCAGATGTCATTCACGACAACTGCCTAATTAGAATACATCATATGTTACGAAATGTCAACAGCTAAATTCAAAATATTTGCAAAATAAAATGCTAACTCAGGACATGCGCCATTTTTCTTCTCCTGCTTATTATAAAGCAGGGGGGTGTGACTTGGAATATAGGGGAATTGATGTTTCTTCCTGGCAGGGAGTAATCGACTGGAAAAAAGTGGCTGATCATGGAACTGAATTTGCAATTATACGCATCACGGAAGCCGGAAATGCTATAGACCGTTATTTTGAACGAAATTATGCCGGATGCATGGAAAACAGAATTCCAACAGGTGTATATAAATTTTCTTATGCATTGTCAATCGATGAAGTACGAAGAGAAGCAGAAAAGGTAATTGAAGTCGAAGGATCATTGTAGATGCCGGATATCGGTTTGGAATCTATTGTAATCTGGATTGGTATCGTAATGTGATCAGTGAAGAACTCAAAAAATATGATTTCTGGATCGCACGATATCCGGTGGATGATAATGGTACATTAATTGAGAGATACCGGCCAGATATAGGCGTAGGATGGCAGTATACCAGCAAAGGACGGATTCCGGGAATAGAAGGATATGTAGACAGAGATGTTTTTTACAAAAACTATGTAGCAGAAGAACCTTCTGATAAAGAAAAGCTGAGTAAAGAACCCAAATTTGTAGGGAAAGTTACGGCGTCTGCGTTGAATGTACGTACCGGAGCCGGAACGGAATATCCGAATCTAAGAGAATATCCACTGTTGAAAAGAGATAATCTTATAGATGTATGTGATACACGTGAGGCTATCGATGGAACAAAGTGGTATTATGTGCGAATTGCCGGAAAATATTTTGGGTTTGTGGCGGCGAGATATATCAGATGTGAGATGACTCCCACCTCTGTAGGTGGCGAGCAACAAATCAGT
>ENA-OWPB01002404-OWPB01002404.1-human-gut-metagenome-genome-assembly--contig:-NODE-2404-length-13256-cov-2.630483_pt1 | contig 13256 bp, 14 predicted proteins | sample MGYA00248260_ERZ651838 | MGnify/ENA primary metagenome ERZ651838 (study PRJEB26924, sample SAMEA4378304) | human gut metagenome | biome: human gut; feature: human-associated habitat; material: faeces...
CTCTTTGAGTCGGCCCTGATAGCTGGAATTATTGATAAAAGTGTTTCCTGTATAAGAAAGTGTTATAACCTGGTGCTCCGGATTAAAATAAGTAGCGCAGGCTCTTGATACGGATGGTGTGAAGTCCGGGCGTAATACCAGGGTATTTCCTTCACGGTCAAAAAATTTATACAGATCCTTGGAAGGAATTGTACCTACTTCTCTGCTGAAAACTTCAAAATATTCAAAAGAAGGAGTTTCAATCTCCTCATATCCATAGGAGTCAAATACTTTGCGGATTTCTGTCTGAAGATGATGCTTCTGGCTGCACTCTCCATTATAAATATCGCGAACACCTTCAGGTGTATGAAAAATTCGCTGCATAGTCGTTTCCTCCTCATTACAGATAAACACTTTAACGTGCTACCATGCTACTATGTAAAAACAAGAAAATTATAGTAGAAAAAATAGAAAATGTCAATCCCGCAATTTCAGATCTGTCTGGATTCCATCCAGATAGGGAACAAGAAATCCATTTTTTTTCTGTAAATAGTAAATGGAATTCAATTCTTCGCGCCGAAAGCTTTTGCGCCCTCCGGACTGCATGCGATTCCAGAACTTCATCAGGTCACGGAGCGGAAGGTAATAAAACAGATCTGCATGACTGAAAAAAATAAGAAAAAAAGCAATTCCGCCCTGCTGCTCAAAGGCGTTCATGAATTCGACCTGATGCGGGTGGATATTGCTTAACGGAAAAGTATCAACACTGCATTCTTTAGCATCAAAGCAGACCGGGATTCCCTGAACAGCACCGATATAATCGACTGTACTGCGTTGCTCAAAGTATGCGAGTGTGATATGACGGTTTTCTTTGTCCATGCGGACTGGTGTGATCGGCGTTGGAATTTTCTGAATCAGAGCAAGGTTTTTTTCTGCATATTGTTCATTGGTTCGGTTCACGAGATCCTCCAGGGTTGAACCCCGGAGGCCCCTGCTGTTCCATGTTGCCATATTGGAAAATCCTCTCAGTTCAGAAGTTTGATAGATGGATAATAGCGTACGATGGCTTTTCCGACGATCTCATCAAAGGATACAAAGGTGTTTTTCCAGAATCTTGAGTCTCTGGAATATTCGCGGTTGTCACCAAGCATAAAGTAACTGTTTTCCGGTACCTTATAGGGACCATAATTTCCGGTCGGAACCTCCTGTACGAAGCTGTCATCCAATGGTTCATCAGAGCCATTTATGTATACTTTACCGTCACGGATTTCAACGGTTTCACCAGGAAGTCCGATCAGACGTTTGATGAACAGCTGGCTTTCATCATCCGGAAATTTGAAGATGATGATATCAAAGCGTTCCGGATCTTTGGTTTTGTAGGAAATGTGTTTGCCGAAGAAATCGAAGTTCAGACCATATGCCATGCGGAAACCGAAGATACGGTCACCGGTCATAATCGTATTTTCCATGGATTCAGACGGAATTTTGGCGTTGATGAGAACAACATTATTTACAACAAGAACTACTACTACAACAATGATGATCATTTTTACATAATCCCAGATTTCATTCCAGATTTTCATAACTACACTCCTCTAAATGTTCTTCTTTTAATATATGTTGAAATTGCACTGGTAAAACTGCCTCAAAATGTTTTTCGGACAGGTTATGCAATTTTCCTTCAAGTTCAGGAAAAGTCAGGCGATAAGCATGGAGAAGCTGATGTTTCAGCCCATAATGATCACGGAAATATCGATTGAATTCCTGGCTGCCGTATTTTGCATCACCGGCCAGAGGATGTCCCTCAGATGCCAGATGCGCACGAATCTGATGTGTACGGCCCGTGATCAGTCGTACTTTCAAAAGAGTTGCATGCTCATTATTGCAGATAGGTGTGTACTGTGTTTCGATTGGCTGGGCATCTTTTTCTTTTGTCGGTGAGACACTTACTTTATTCAGGTTTGCATCTTTATGCAGATATCCACGGACATGCCGTGAGCGGGTAAGCTTTCCCTTAACGATGCATAAATAGTCTTTATGAACGGTACGGTCATGAAATAGCGTTGACAGTTCCTGCAGTCCTGCAAGAGATTTTCCGGCTGCGATAACACCGCTTGTATTTTTGTCCAGACGGTTGCATACGGAAGGATGAAAGGTTCGCAGATTTTCTTCTGTCAGTGAACCATTTTGAAGAAGATATCCAATCAGGTATTCTACCATGGAAGGTTCTTTGGTATCATCTGGCTGAGAAAGCATACCTGCCGGTTTGTTGATCAGAAGAATATCAGTGTCTTCATAGATTATATCCAGATCAGTTACGGCCCTTGCTGTCTGTTCTTGCTGGCTGAATTTTGAAAAAGTTTCATCACTGAGAAACAGTCTGATCTGGTCTCCGGTGTTGAGCTTTTCGTTTCCAGTTGCTTTTCTGCCATTTAATGTGATGTTTTTTTTGCGAAGCATTTTATAAAAAAAGCTTTTGGGTGCATTCCGGAGTAGTTTTGCAAGATATTTGTCAAAGCGCTGTCCGGCCTCGTTTTCGGTGATTTGGAATTCTTTCATAAAGCTCCTTTACAGACAGATTGCCAGAATAGTGTGTTTGATCAGTTCATTTCTGGAAAGTTCCGGATATTTTTCGTCCGGGCGGAATTTAATTCCCTCCTCCAGAGATTCTTTGTGTGCATTCATGGAATCAAGACGTTCCAGAAACGGATCCAGTCGGGTAAAAATCTTGACGGTTGCTTTGAAACTGTTTCCTCTGAGAATCTTCTGACATTCCCGCTCCATGAAAGCTACGTCAATTTTAGGATCACTGCTATATCCGACAACAGTGTTTCCACAAATTGCAAATGCGTCAATGTTTGCACTTTTCTCATAGAAAGTCATGTACATTTCATAAGACATGGTAAGTTCGCCGGCATGTTCATGAATCCTACGGTATACAGATGTTTCTACTTGTCTGGCGCGAAAGATCATGATCAGGCTGACCAGAGATTTGCAGGCTGGAAGGCAGCCGACAACAGCTATCACAGTCCAGATAGTCAGTCTTGTATGAAAATATAGCATTGCTGAGAAAAAAATCAGCAAAGGTACTGCAAATAAAACAGCTGTAATAAGAATCCGCCGTTTCTTTTCGGAGGCAAGATATCCATAATCTCCCTTTCTGGAAGAATTACGTTTTTTTGTTTTACTCATGTAATGCTCCTTTAAATGTTTTATTTCTTCGTTTTTTTCTTATGTGTATTGCGGATGGTGGTTCTGTGAGCTGGTCTGCGTGAAGAACCAGAGTTTTTGTTTCCTGAAGAAAAACTGTTTTTCTTCCGGACGAATTAGGCATTTCGGACCAAAACCGACCAGATCCATGCGTCCGGCACGCTGCAGTCCTTCCAGAACCAGCTTACGGTTGGCTGGATTCTTGTACTGCATCAACGCACGTTGTATCGCTTTTTCATGAGGATCTTTCGGTACATAAACCGGTTTTCCATCCAGTGGATTGATACCGGTATAATACATACAGGTAGAAAGTGTGGATGGTGTTGGATAAAAGTCCTGCACCTGTTCCGGGGTGAAGCCAAGATCACGCACATATTCAGCGAGTTTTACGGCATCTTTGATCGTACATCCTGGATGAGAAGACATAAAGTATGGAACAGCATACTGTTTCTTGCCGGTAGCTTCATTTGCTTTGTCATATTCTCTGAGAAACGTCTGATAGATCTGATGAGATGGTTTACCCATATAGTGAAGTACCTGGTCTGAAACATGTTCCGGTGCAACACGAAGCTGTCCACTGATATGATATTTGACCAGTTCCTGCATAAATACAGGACTTTTATCTGCGACAACATAATCAAAACGTACACCAGAACGGATAAAGACTTTTTTGACACCGGGTACTTTGCGCAGTTTTCGAAGAAGGGAAACATAGTCTGTGTGATCTACCTGAAGGTTTCCACATGGCTTCGGAAAAAGACACTGGCGATTCTGACAGACTCCTTTTGTCAGCTGTTTCTGACAGGATGGTTGTCTGAAATCTGCGGTCGGACCGCCTACATCATGAATATAACCCTTAAAATCAGGATCCTTTGTCATTTTGATGGCTTCTTTCAGAATCGATTCATGGCTTCGGGTCTGAAGGATTCTGCCCTGATGAAATGTCAGTGCACAGAAATTACATCCACCGAAACAGCCACGGTTGCTGGTGAGACTGAATTTAATTTCCTCCAGTGCCGGAATACCGCCTTTGGCATTATACATCGGATGCCAGGTGTCAGTATATGGCAGATCATAGACATCATCCATTTCCTGCTGTGAAAGCGGATGTGCCGGAGGATTCTGAATAATATAGCCTCTGGTTCCATAACTCTCAGCAAGTGGTTTGGCGGTAAAAGGATCTGTATTACGGTATTGAACTGCGAAACTGTCAGCATAAGTGTGTTTGTTAGACGAAACTTCCTCATAGGAAGGGAGAACGATTGGTTCGAATGCACGGGACAGATCTTTGCACTTGTACACAGTACCAGGAATGTAAGTGATCTCTTCAACTGGCAGTCCACTCTGTAGTGCTTCGGCAATCTGAAGAATTGAATGCTCTCCCATTCCGTAAGAAATCAGATCCGCACCGGAATCCATAAGGACACTTCTACGCACGCGGTTATCCCAGTAATCGTAATGAGCAAGACGTCTGAGGCTTGCCTCAATACCGCCAAGGATAATTGGAGTATGTTTATATGTCTGACGAATCAGGTTGCTGTATACGACCGTTGGCATATCCGGCCGAAGTCACATCTCGCCGCCCGGAGAATAAGAATCTTTCTGGCGATGTTTCCTTGAGACTGTGTAATGATTGACCATGGAATCCATATTTCCGGCTGTTACAAGGAAACCAAGGCGCGGTTCACCAAAAGTCTGAATGCTTTCTTTATGACGCCAGTCCGGCTGAGGGATGATTCCCACACGGTATCCACGACTCTCAAGGAGACGGCTGATAATGGCAGAACCGAAAGAAGGATGATCTACATAGGCATCTCCTGTGATATATACAAAATCGACCTGATCCCATCCGCGCTGCTGCATTTCCTGCTTTGTTACGGGTAAAAAGTTTTGCATTATATACTCCTAAAATGAAACGGACTGGGCTCTATAACCCTCCGCAATAATGTCGAGCTGACGATGAAAACGGGCAAGCTGCTGAAGATCTTTTGTGCGGAATACCCGTAGAAATTCATCCTGGATTTTTTCAACTTCTCTTTTGTTGGAAATCTTGTACAGGTTTTCAATGCTGAGCAAAATGTCTTTTACCAGATTGGACTGTGTCTGTGAAGAATTCTGCGCATCCATAATCTCATCACGAACAGATGACATTTCACGGTCCAGTGCAATGATTGCATCAGCTGCGTTGCTCAGTCGCTCGGCTACATGTAAAGGCATCTCGCCTTTGTACTTATACTGCAGAGAATGTTCGATCGTAGCCCAGAAGTTCATAGCCATTGTGCGAATCTGAATTTCGGCCTGAAGGCGTTTGGGGCCATTGATCGTATCTACAGTATAATAAATGATCAGATGATAACTCCGGTAACCACTCTGCTTGATATGTTTCAGATAGTTTTTTTCACTTTTGATGGTCATATCACTGCGGCTACGGATAATAGAGGCTACGGTATCAATATCTTCTTCAAACTGACAGATGATGCGGATACCGGCAATGTCTTCAATCTCTTCTTCCATCTTTTCCATGGGGATATGTTTGCGCTGCATTTTCTCCAGGATACTTGGAAGACTCTTGACACGCCCACTGACCTGTTCAATCGGGGAATACAGGTCATTTTGCTTGTGTTCATCTATAATATGTTCAAACTTTACCATCAGTTCTTTGACAGCAAGTTCATATGGACATAAAATACTTCTCCATAACTGTATTTCCATAAATATCGCTCCTTGCAGGATTGTTGCTTTGAAGTTAAGACCTGAAATACGAAAAGACAAAACTTCCCATACAGTATAACACAATTTGTACAATTTTTGTTAGTAATATGTATACTTTCTGATTTTTTTTCGGAGACATTGTAAAACATGGTATGGATTTACGCTGATATCCTGTCCTTCTGGGGTGGTGATATAGATGCCAAGGTGAAGGTGCACCGGAAACCTTTCGGAAGTGCCCTCCTGTCCATATCCGGTATTTCCCATGAAACCAAGAATTTCTCCGGCCTGCACTCTATCACCGGGAGTAAAATCTTCCTCATAGGAGGAAAGATGCGCATAATAAAAATATCCGCCAGAGTCAGAACGGATACCAATTCGGTATCCGCCAAGAGGCAGCCAGCCTTTTTGTTCAACAATGCCGTCTGTGATGCTGATGATGGGATAATAGCCGGATTGACTGACGGGACCAAAGAGATCGGTTCCTTCATGATGGCGATTTCCACCGTATGTACGTGAGTCCATCCAACTGTCTTCATAGCTGATGTCATCAGAGGCAACAGGAAAATACTGCAGATTTCCCCAGATTGCTTCATAATAATTTTTTAGCTGCAGATAGCAGCTTTTTTTGTACAACAGATAAAAGGTATTATCAGGAGAAATATGTTGAGGATGAAAATGACTGTTTAACATGGTTGTGGTAAGAAGATCACACCAGTCTGAAGGATAAAGACCGGATTCTGTCAATTGACGATAAAGTTCCGGGGACAGATCCTGTTGTCGGAACTCAGCAGAGGCGGCACAGTCTTTTTTTAGAACAGAGGCAGTGCTTCGACTGAATGAAATGTAGGACAGTATGCTGTTAGACAGTATCAGAATAAAAAACACAAAGAAAAAAGAAGAACGTGACATAGATGTCATACTTTCTGAGTGGTTTTCAGATTATTATATGCAAAAAAGACTCCGCATATCTGCGAAGCCTTTTTGAGTAATTGAATTTATAATAGAATTTTGACTGCTTAAGCTCAGTCTTTTAACTCTTCAAGAACTTTTACAAGATATTTCCATACACGTTCTGTAGAAGCAATGTCAAGCACTTCTTCGGAAGTATGGATGTCTTTCATATCCGGTCCGAGAGATACACAGTCAAGGCCATCGATTTTTTTATAAAACAGACCACATTCAAGACCGGCATGAATAGCTACAACTTCTGGTTTCTGACCGTACATGGTTTCATATACTTCAACCATTTTGTCGCGAAGTGGAGATTCTTTGCGATACTCCCATGCAGGGTAAGCACCCTGAATTTCATATTCTCCGCCAAGGAATTCTGTCAGATACTGAATCTTATCGGAAAGAGCATTGCGTGCTGCTTCTACGGAACTTCTGACACCTGAACTTGCAAAAAATTCATCTTCAGAGAGAGATACAATACCAATATTGGTAGAGGTTTCTACAAGGCCTTCGATATTTGCACTCATTTTCTGGATACCGAAAGGAACCTCCATCAGATAGAACAGAACTTTTTCACGGCTTGTCGGGTGAAGGACTTTTGCAGATTCATGGCCTGCTTCTGTGATTTGGATAGAAATACCCTTATCACTTCCGTCATATTCTTCGCGAAGACCTTTTTCAACCTTGGAGGCATATGCTTTGACGGCATCCATTTCTTCTTTGGATACAAGAATATCGCAGACTGCTTCTCGTGTAATGGCATTATCTTTCTGTCCACCAGTCATGGAAATAATCTCATAATCTGCTTCTCTTTTGAGTCCATACAGAAAACGCCCCATGACTACATTGGCATTTGCTCGTTTTTTGTCAATCTCAGAACCGGAATGACCACCCATCAGGCCGCATACTTTTATCTGAAGTTTTTCTCCTTCTGCGTCTACGCGTGCAACCGGGATATGGCTGACAGCAGAAAGTCCACCGGCACAACTGATCCAGAGGCTGCCCTCTGCTTCTGAGTCCATATTGATCATACGTTTACCCTTGAGTACACTGCAGTCAAGCCCTACAGCACCAAGAAGACCGATTTCTTCATCTACAGTGATCAGCACTTCCAGTGCCGGATGTGGCAGATCTGTACTGTCAAGAAGTGCCAGTGCATACGCTACTGCAATACCGTCATCACCACCAAGAGTAGTTCCGTTGGCTGTGACATATCCATCTTTTACAGAAAGATTCAGTCCGTCTTTTTCGAAGTCATGCTGTACATCGGGCCTTTTCTCGCAAACCATGTCCATATGACCTTGCAGAATAACAGTTGGTGCATTCTCATAGCCGGGTGTTGCTGGTTTATAAATGATTACATTGTTCATTTCATCCTGCACGTAGTCAAAACCATGTTCTTTTGCAAAAGTTACCAGATAATCGCTGATCTGTTTGGTGTTTCTGGAACCGTGTGGGATTTTGCAGATTTCCTCAAAATAATAAAATACCTGCTTTGGTTCGCAGTTTTCTAATACTCTCATATTGATTTCCTCCATTAATGAATTGTTGCGTGTATATTTATTTTATCGACATATCTGTCTGATATGCAGCATAAAGTAAAGAATAAAAATATAAAAAGCTGTATTTATGAGAAAAATATTTTATACCGTTTTCAGTATTTCACAAATATGTTTTTTGTTGTTGTATCCACAGGAAGCACTTGCAGCTTCAAAAGAAGGGATGCAATTGTGGTTGAATGTTCTTCTGCCTGTTTTGCTGCCATTTCTGATATTGACAGGAATATTGATTCATACAAATATGGCAGGAAAACTACTGCAGCCTGTGGAAGTGATCTGGAATAAAGTACTGGGTGTCTCAGCAGCAGGTGCTTATGCAGTCATTGTCGGAGCACTCTGCGGCTATCCGGTTGGTGCAAAAATAACATCCGATCTGTATGAAAATCATCAGATCAGTGAGTCAGAGGCAAAATATCTTCTTACATTTACAAATCATGCAAGCCCTGTGTTTGTACGTACATATCTGTGTCATATCTGTCTCAAAGATCAGATTCCTGCACGAACAGTGTTTGGAATATTTGCATTGTCTGATCTTACAATTATGCTTTTATTTCGATTTGTAGTTTATCGAAATAAAATCCAGTTTTTATCAGCAGATAAGAAAAAAAAGACACCCGTCTCAAGCTCATCAGGAGCTTTTCTGGATGTCTCCATTATGAATGGGTTTGAAACAGTTACCCGCCTGGGCGGATACATTCTTATGTTTTCCATTCTGTCTGCCTGTATCAGTCATTTTTGGAATATGAAAAATCTCATCGGATATACATTATCCGGTATATTGGAACTGACAACAGGACTTTGCCGTCTTCAAAATGCCAATATTCATATGCAATGGAAATATCTGTTGACATTATTTCTGACAGCTTTTGGCGGAATCTGTATAACATTTCAGACAAGAAGCCTGGTTACACGGAAACTATCAATGCTTCCTTATATAACAGCAAAACTTCTGAATGGAATTACAACCGTGTTATTCGCCTTATTCTTCTCCAAGATCATCTAACAGACTGTCTTCTTCCGGTGCGTCTGCCGGTTCTTCATGATAAGATCCGGTCATAGCTGCTGCCTGTGCTGTCTGAGGAGCAAGTTCCTGACGGTTATGATTAACAACATCAAGACAACTCTGGAGAGCATCGATAAATCCTTTGTATTTACCACCTGCGTCTTCAAGAGTCTGGTTCAGGACGGAACCGATATTTGCCATCATATCATCAGTGTATGTGATAGCACTTAAACGAATGCTGTTTGCATCCTGTGTAGCGGAATCAAGGATTTCCTGTGCCTGTTTATTAGCTGCGTTAATTGTATCATTAGCCTGAGCATATGCTTTCTGCATGATCTCATGCTGTGTAACGAGCTCCTGTGCTTTGGCCTGAGCATCTGCGATAATAGCATCTGCTTTGGACTGAGCGTCTTCAAGGATTGCATCCTTATTACTGATGATCTTCTGATAACGTTTGATTTCATCAGGTGTTTTGAGACGAAGTTCTCTTAAAAGTTCTTCAATCTCTTCTTTATTTACAATAATTTTGGTTGCGGACAATGGCTGAAATTTACAGCTTTCTATAAATTCATCAATTTCGTCAATAATCTGTTCGATTCTGCTGCTCATAGTATATTCTCCTTGTTTTTTTCTTTCTCTTCCTGCATTTTTTTACATAATGCCTGTATGATCTCCGGCGGTGCAAAACTGGATAGATCACCACCGAAACGGGCAACTTCTTTCATGATGGTGGAGCTGACATAAGCGTACTCCAATGTAGTGGTAAGGAATACAGTATCAACATCCGGAGCCAGAACACGATTGGTCTGTGCCATCTGAAGCTCATACTCAAAATCAGTAACGGCGCGAAGACCGCGTACGATTACCTGCGCATGATTCTCTCTGGCAAAATTCACAGAAAGTCCGTCAAATGGTCTGATTACCACATTAGGAATGTCCTTTGTTGCCTTTTCCAATATATTAACACGTTCTTCTACAGAAAACAACGGACTTTTTGCAGAATTCTGCAAAACACCGACTACAACTCTGTCAAAGGAGACGCTTGCACGTCGGATAACATCCAGATGACCATAGGTTGCCGGATCAAAACTTCCCGGATAGACTGCTGTTACCATAGGTATTCTCACTTTCTTTTATGCAAAAATATATGTTTGTTTGTTTTGTATTCTTTGGAACGGGATAATTCATATCCTAATTCTTCCACATAAGAAAAATCCGTATGAAGATCGGCTTCTGTAACAATCAGGGTATCGGTATTTGCCAGAGAACTGTCTTTCAGATATTCGAGAACCTGACGCTCCAGATTTTTATTATATGGTGGATCCATAAAAATACAGTCAAAAGCCTCTTCACCTTCAAGAGAGCGAAGAGCCTGTAAAACATCCATGTTCAGCAGTTTACCATGTTCGGCAAGTTTTGTAAATGTAAGATTCTCCCTGATGCAGGCACATGCTTTGGGATTCTTTTCTACAAAAACAGCAGATTCTGCACCGCGGCTTAAAGCTTCGATTCCAATACCACCGCTGCCGCTGAACAGATCAAGAAAGCGGCAGTCCGGTATTTCAGGCTGCAGAATATTAAAAAGTGTTTCTTTTATACGGTCCGTAGTAGGACGGGTTTCCATGCCTGGTACAGTCTTGAGGGCAAGACGCCTGGCTTTTCCTGCTATTACTCTCATTTCAGATTTAATCTCCAATCCAGGTCACCACGTGCCAGTCCGAGAATCAGAAGTTCGGCTGTTGCAATGTTGGTGGCAACCGGTATGTTATACTGATCACAACGCATAACGATCGCTGTGATATCCGGTTCTTTCGGATCAATCATAACCGGATTATAAAAAAGGATAACCATATCAAGATCCTGACGCTCTACCATTTCCATGAACTGTTTGTCTCCGCCAATACTCCCTGCAAGAAATTTATGCACATGAAGGTTCGTGGCTTCTTCTATTCTTCGACCGGTAGTTCCTGTGGCATAGACCTCATGTTTGGCGAGTATATTCTTGTAGGCGATACAGAAATCTTCTATAAGTACTTTTTTGCTGTTGTGTGCAATGATTCCTAAATTCATCGTTCATCTCTCCATTTTCACCAATACATTACTGGCTTTTTTGTTATAATACAGCTATTCTCATATATTATAACAAGTCAACAAAAAATTGGCAATTAATTATTGTAAACTTATACAAAATTCATAGAAAATTAATATTTTATACAAGTTTACCCTATTTTTTAGAAAAAGTAAACCATTGTACGCAAAAAGAAACAGTGTTGTTTCATAGCTGCATACAGTTATAAAACAACACTGTCTGTTCAGAGTCGGATCAGATTTCGCTCAGATCAGTTCTTGGAAATGAATCAGTACTGTTCATTCTGAGAATTGCCGGACATCTGTCTTTCCTGCTGTTCAATCATTTTTTTGACCATATATCCGCCGACACTTCCGTTCTGTTTGGATGTCAGGTTTCCGTTGTAGCCATCGGTAAGCGGAACGCCCAGTTCATTTGCAACTTCGAATTTAAAACGATCCAGGGCTCCTTTGGCTTCAGGTACAACTGCTCTGTTAGAAGAACTGTTTTTTGTCATGATAATTTCCTCCTTGGTTTTCGTTTAATTTGGATGTTACAGTGCTAGTATATGGAATGAAGCAAGAAATACACTGGAACATTCTGCACGAAATGGAAGAAACTAAAATAAATTTTTATATAGAAGGTCAGGCATCTTTTCCATCGCCTGTTGTAAAATACTCTTTTACAAGTTTTACAACTACACCGGACAGAAGGAATACAGCAATAAGGTTTGGAATAGCCATCAGACCGTTGAAGGTTTCGGCAATATTCCATAAAAGTCCAAGATCTACAGTTGCGCCAAGAATTGCTACCAGAGAATACAGGACCATGAATGGTTTGGTTGTCCTGGAGCTGCTGAAGAGGAATTCACAGCATCTTGCACCATAAAGTCCCCATCCGATAATCGTAGAAAATGCAAAACAGCACATTGCCACAGCTGTGAAGACAGAAACCCAGCTTCCGTATGTAGAAGTAAATCCGAGAATAGTAAGCTCTGCTCCTGCTGCTGCGCCATATGAAACAGGAATTCCACTGCAAAGGATTACGAGTGCGGTAAGAGTACAGATGACGATGGTGTCTGTAAATACTTCAAAGATTCCAAAAAATCCCTGTTTGACAGGTTTACGTGTATCTGCGCAAGCATGTGCGATCGAACCGGTACCAAGACCTGCTTCATTAGAGAAGATACCTCGGGATACACCTTTTTTCATGCTCATAAAGAAGCTTCCTACTGCTCCGCCTGTAACAGAAGCCGGGGTAAACGCTCCTTTAAAAATAGAAGAAAATACATATGGAATGCGGCTGAAATTAAGGAAAACAACGCCAAGAGCAAGAATGATATAAAACACAGCCATAAATGGAACCAGTTTTTCTGCTACCTGACCGATTCTTTTGATTCCACCCAGGAGCACAAGTGCTACAAGTAAAGCAATGATAATTCCCATGATCAGATTGGCAGTAGAGATGCTATCGGAGGAAATCAGATTGTAATTTATAAGTGCAGAATCAATAGCAGCTGTGATCGTATTAACCTGTGTAGCATTTCCGGTACCGAATACAGTCAGTACACCAAAAGCGGAAAAGAGGTATGCAAGCCAGTGCCAGTGTTTCTTCAGGCCATTTTTGATATAATACATTGGTCCACCGACAAGTTCACCGTTTTCGTTAGTTTCACGAAAGTGTACGGCCAGAGTTACTTCGGAAAATTTGGTACACATGCCGAGAAAAGCAGAGCACCACATCCAGAAAATTGCGCCGGGACCGCCGAGGGCAA
>ENA-OWPB01002417-OWPB01002417.1-human-gut-metagenome-genome-assembly--contig:-NODE-2417-length-13197-cov-6.659717_pt1 | contig 13197 bp, 14 predicted proteins | sample MGYA00248260_ERZ651838 | MGnify/ENA primary metagenome ERZ651838 (study PRJEB26924, sample SAMEA4378304) | human gut metagenome | biome: human gut; feature: human-associated habitat; material: faeces...
AGAGCATCTGCCTTACAAGCAGAGGGTCACAGGTTCGAGCCCTGTAGGTCCCATCGATGCTAAAGCATCATGCCGGCGTGGCGGAACTGGCAGACGCGCAGGACTTAAAATCCTGTGGTGGCGACATCGTACCGGTTCGATTCCGGTCGCCGGCATTAACTTCTTTAAGAAGTTAATTGAATATGTGTGTGTAGCTCAGCTGGATAGAGCACTTGGCTACGGACCAAGGTGTCGGGGGTTCGAATCCTCTCACGCACGTCCTAAGAAGTATCGCAAGCCTTTGATTTACAAGGGTTTGCGGTATTTTTTTGCGTTACAAGGGTCATATTTTGTTCCAAGTTGTTCCATTTCTAAATTTGCAGAGAGAAAATTATTTAACTAGGTGATATATTATTGGAGAAGGGACTTAACTTAGACGATAATTTATGGTACAATAAATGTCTTATAGATGACGGCTGTAGTTTGAAAAAAGTATGTTTCGTAAAATGCACAAATTTAGAAAATTAAAGATCGTTTAGAAATATTAAAAGAGAGCTGCGAGGTGTTGAACGAGTCATAAATAATAGCTATAGAAGTTTTTATAAAATATTTAAGATAAGAGAAGGAGAATTGTAATGTTAACAGTTGGGAGTTATCAAGAAATGGATCAAAACAAATATGAAGAAAATTGGTTGATTGTGCGTAAGCCAGATGATCTGCCTGATTTTGTGAAACATATACCAGCGCTCAGTCCGTCGCCAGATCTGTTCCAGAAATATCGTGAAGCATGTCAGGAAAAAACGTTTAATCAGAAATTTTTTAATGAAGTGTATGTGCCACAGTTTGTGAAGGAATTATCTGAGAATGCAGAGGCACTTACTTTGCTAGAAAATTTGACAGATATGAGTAAAACAAAAAATATTATGCTTGGCTGCTATTGCGAAACGGAAGCAATGTGTCATAGGAGTATCATTGCGGGGATTTTGCTTGGCATGGGTGCAGAAATTAACACAAGGCAAGAGTATTTGAATTATTATAAATTGTACCAGATGATGAAAAAACGGGTAAAAGTGGACAACTGCTTGTAAACATAAAAGCAGCTGAAATTGGAAAATGAAGGAGAACATATAGCTAGATGAGTATTTTAAATGTAGAACACCTGACGCATGGTTTTGGTGATCGTGCGATTTTTGAAGATGTATCTTTTCGTTTGCTGAAGGGCGAGCATATCGGTTTGATTGGTGCAAATGGTGAGGGAAAATCCACATTTATGAGTATTGTAACCGGACGTTTGATGCCGGATGAAGGAAAAGTAGAATGGGCAAAAAATGTCCGGGCGGGATATCTGGATCAGCATGCAGTGCTGGAAGAAGGAATGACCATCGGTGATGTGCTGCGTTCCGCATTTTCCTGGCTGTTTGATATGGAAACAGAGATGAATCAGATGTTTGAACAGATGGCAGATGCGACACCAGAGGAAATGGAACGTCTGCTTGAGGAGACAGGTACTTATCAGGAGCTGTTGGAACAGCATGATTTCTATATGATTGATGCAAAAGTGGACGAGGTTGCCCGCGCATTAGGTTTGATGGATCTGGGGCTTGACCGCGATGTCACAGACCTGAGTGGTGGTCAGAGAACAAAAGTTTTACTGGCAAAATTATTGCTTGAAAAACCGGATATTTTATTGCTGGATGAGCCGACAAACTATCTGGATGAGGAGCATATTGCATGGCTGAAACGTTATCTGCTGGATTATGAAAATGCATTTATTCTGATTTCCCATGATATTCCATTCCTGAATGAAGTGGTAAATATTATTTATCATATGGAAAACCAGGAACTGAACCGATATGTAGGGGATTATGAGCATTTCCAGGAAGTGTATGCTATGAAAAAAGCGCAGCTTGAGGCTGCGTATCGCAGACAGCAGCAGGAAATCAGTGAATTAAAAGACTTTGTAGCAAGAAATAAGGCCAGAGTTTCTACTAGAAACATGGCGATGTCCCGTCAGAAAAAACTGGACAAAATGGATGTTATCGAACTGGCGGCAGAGCGTCCAAAGCCGGAATTTCATTTTCAGTATGGACAGACACCGGGAAAAATGCTGTTTGAGACACATGATCTGGTGATCGGTTACGACGAACCTCTGTCCAAACCATTAAATTTCTCTATGGAGCGTGGTCAGAAGATTGCGTTGGTTGGTACTAACGGAATCGGAAAAACAACGTTGCTGAAGAGTATTCTTGGTTTGATTCCATCTATTTCCGGTGAATGCGAATTGGGTGAAAAACTACAGCTTGGCTATTTTGAGCAGGAAGTAAGCCCAGATAATCGAAACAGCTGTATCGAAGAAATCTGGGAGGAGTTTCCGTCATTTTCTCAGTATGAAGTTCGTTCCGCTCTGGCAAAATGTGGATTGACGACAAAACATATTGAAAGCCAGATGCGTGTATTAAGCGGTGGCGAGCAGGCAAAAGTACGTCTGTGTAAGCTGCTGAATCGTGATACAAATTTTCTGCTTCTGGACGAGCCGACTAACCATTTGGATGTAGATGCAAAGGATGCATTAAAAACTGCATTGCAGGAATACCGCGGAAGTATTCTGCTGATCTGTCATGAGCCGGAGTTTTATCAGGATGTGGTAGATGAGATCTGGAATATGAGCCAGTGGACGACGAAATTATAAAAGCAGGATATTATTAAAGATGTTTGCCTGGAAAATGCATAAATGTATATCAGACATTTTTTAATTGGAAAATTGAAACAGAATATATAAGAGCATTTACCCATTGATCTCAAAAATTGAATTTTATGAGAAAAATACATCAATAATATAGTAGCATATGCTAACTAAAACGATTGACATAGTACCCCATAGGGGTATACAATAATGCTGGTTTCAGAATATCTTTTTATGATTGAATGGAAGAAAATGTCAGCTGATGCTACCTGGAATTATGCACCGGGTATCAACTGTGTTCGACTTGAAATATCATAATGAATCTGAAAAGTAAATTGAAAAATGATCATTTGAGAAAGAAGGAATCAGTATGGTAAAGACTGTATTAAAAATTGATGGTATGTCATGCAGCATGTGTGAAGCTCATATGAATGAAGTCATCCGCAACAATTTTAAAGTAAATAAAGTGTCTTCTTCTGCAAGTGCCGGAGAGACCGTTATCATCAGTGATGCGGAACTTGATATTCCATGGGTGAAAAAACAGGTAAAGGATATCGGATATAAAGTATTATCTTATGAAGCTGAGCCTTATGAGAAAAAAGAAAAGAAAGGTTTCTTCCATTTTGGAAAGAAATAATATGCAGTAAAATGCCGACAACTACTATAGAGGAAATTCTGTAGTAGCTGCCGGTTTTTTTATTACATTTTGAGTGCAAGAAAAAATTTAACTTACATTATCTGAAGAATCTTATCAGAATCACTGCACATCCTCGCGGAGCATTTATCTCAGTCGGAGATTGAACTCCCACTGAGAAATACTTGTTACTACTCACCACTTGCAGAAGTGGGAGTCTCAACTCAGACTGAGATGAAGGAAAACTGACTTCTGATGAGGCTTCTACTCTGAAAAATGCAATTGCAGATACAAAGGTAGATGCGGCGGCAGCAAATCAGGACATTTCTATCACAATGCCACAGGAAGATGTGGCAATCCAACAGCAGGGAATCAACAGCTTACAGACAGGTATCAGCAGTGCAGCAGCCGGTGTGGATGCGCTGCAGCAGGGCGCAAATACCCTTCAGTCCGGAACCAGTGAGTTCAGCAGTGGCATGAAAGAACTGAACGATGGCGCAACTGAATTAAAAGATGGTACACAGGAGTTCAAAGATGAGACATCTGACATCGACACACAGATTGATGATGCCATTGACGAAATGGTAGAAAAACTCTCCGGCAGCGATTATGAACCGGTATCCTTCACTTCTGACGAAAACACAGACATCGGTCTGGTACAGTTCGCAGTCCGTACCGATGACATCAAAGTAAAGGAAGCAGAGGAAGCTACGGCGGTTGAACAGAAACAGACAATTTTTGACAAGATCAAAGGACTGTTCCAGTAAAATTATTGATAAAATTGCAGGACTGTTCCGGTAAAAATTATTGATAAAATCTAAGAACTGTTTCTGTAAATCAGCAAGATAAATTTTTATCATTTGAAAGTGAAAAATGAAGTGATTTAAACAGGATTTTCCATGAGGAAAACAGAATGCACAGCGAAAGACTACCGTTGGAAAAAAAACAAAGTGAGGCTTCGTTGTGCATTTTGTATATGAATAAAGCCGAGATTTTATAAAAAATTTCATGGCAGGATTTGTCGAACCATTGTATAATAAATCTATATGTAAAAAATAGGAGAGACGAAGGATGAACTGGAATAATGTACAGATCGTCCCAACATTTGTAGATCAGGGGGTATCCTGCTATCAACTGGAGGACGGAGATTTTAAAAATGAATATTATATTGTATCAGAAGCGGAGACACGGAAATTATTAAACAATCCGGAAATCGTCGGATATGAGACATATTATTGTCTGATTCCGTCCACTTCTCAGATGTTGTATTATTTTAAAGAACAGAAAAAGGTAACAACTGCCAACATTCTGTCTATTTTACGTGGGGCATTGAATTATCCGTTGGAGGAGAGCTGTTATCGTGAGCATATCCGCGTGCATGATATCAGTTTCCTGTCCAGTGAGCGTGTGTTCCATGAGGATGAGATCGCTGGTCTGGAAATCAAATACAGCAAGCTGACCATGGTTCCGGGAAGTACCTTGCTGATCGGTGATATCATTGCAACTGGCGAGACACTGATCCACTGCTTACGCTATGTAACTGATTTTTATCGTGAGCACGGTGCAAAACTCCGCAACATTATCGTGTTTACCATTGGTGGTACAAAAGGTATTGAAATCTTAGAACGCCTGACGGAAGAAATCCGCGAGTATTGGCCGGATTTTGAAGGCTTTATCACAGTATTTTACGAAGGTGTTTTTGCAACTTATCAGGATAAAGGTGTATCCGGTATCAACCTTCCGGATGTAGACTTCTACTGGAAAGGCGGTATCATTGCACCGGAATTCAGACGCCAGACGCTGTCTATGTGCAATCCGTTATTTGAAAAATGTATCATCTACGATGGTGGTGCACGTCGTTACGAGATTCACGAGCACGTAGAGGAAGTTCTGGAATTTTGGAATGGCATGCTGGAGCGTGCAGATCAGATCGACCTGAAAGAACTGCTGGATGAGAAACTTGGTTATCCGGCTCCTTTGTCATACGATGACTGGGTAGAAGCAAACCATTACCAGAAATTAAATGATGCACAGAAAAACTGGTTGTATCGTCAGGAGCTTGGCTACATCGAGAGCTTAAAAGGAATGACTGTGCGCGAGATCGCAGAGCAGAGAATTGAAGAAATTACAACAGCATTAAAAAAATATATGCTGTAATAAAGATGGGGATAGCTGTATAGTTTGCCTGTTATCAGGAGAATTATACAGCTATTTGACGGATAAAAACAAATGAGCATGTCGAAAACTGGACTGTAAATTATGGATTCGGAAGTTTGAAGAAAGAAAAACTGAATTGTGGATAACGGATTCAGAAGGTTGAAAAGTAAAGAAACTATATTTATAAAGACAAAGATATGCAAAAAAGATTGCGAGGAAAATTATGACGAAAAAGCAAAGGGCGCTTGAAATCATAGACCGTTTAAAAAAAGAATATCCGGATGCGGACTGTACCCTGGATTACGATCAGGCATGGAAACTTCTGATCAGTGTCCGTCTGGCAGCGCAGTGTACGGATGCCAGAGTAAATCAGATCGTTCCGAAACTGTTTGAAAAATATCCAAGCGTGGAAGCACTGGCAGAGGCTGAGGTGGCAGACATTGAGGAGATCGTCCGTCCCTGTGGACTTGGCAAAAGTAAGGCGCGAGATATCAGTGCCTGTATGAAAATGCTTCGGGATGAGTTCGGTGGAAATGTGCCAAAGGATTTTAATGCACTGTTGAAACTTCCGGGGGTCGGCAGAAAAAGTGCAAATCTGATCATGGGTGATGTGTTTGGTGAACCGGCCATTGTGACAGATACGCACTGCATCCGTCTGGTAAACCGCATGGGACTGGTGGATGGCATCAAGGAGCCGAAAAAAGTAGAAATGGAACTGTGGAAGATCATCCCACCGGAGGAAGGCAGTGATTTCTGCCACCGTCTGGTGTGGCATGGCAGAGAAGTCTGTACTGCACGGACACAGCCATATTGTGACAAGTGCTGTTTAAATGATATTTGTAAAAAACGCATCTGATGCTAATGATATAGTAAAGATGCGATAAGAATAAAAATGTCCCTTTGGAAAAGTGAAGATAGTATTTGCATTAAGTAAGGGATGAAAAGCTTTGTATGAGAGAAAACTTTGAAATCATTGTAAAAGAAGGAGAACATGAATGCTGGAAATCAAAGAGTATGTGAAGGTAGAAAGTCTGGAGCAGGCATTTGAATTAAATCAGAAGCGAACCAATCAGATCATTGGTGGAATGCTCTGGATGAAAATGGGAGATCACAGGATACAGACCGCCATCGATCTGTCTGGTCTTGGTCTTGATACCATTGAGGAAGATGAGACGCAGTTTTCCATCGGATGTATGACATCCCTGCGTCAGTTGGAGTTACACGAAGGATTAAACCAGTGGAGTGACGGTGCAGTCCGTGAGAGTGTGCGCCATATCGTAGGTGTACAGTTTCGGAATCTTGCGACCGTAGGTGGGAGTTTGTTTGGAAGGTTTGGATTTTCCGATGTGCTGACCTGCTTTTTGGCAATGGACGCATATGTGGAACTGTATCACAATGGAATCTTGTCTCTGGCAGATTTTGTAAATCTTCCTCGTGATAACGATGTGTTGATTCGTCTCATCGTAAAAAAGATACCTGGGAAATGCGTCTATCTGTCTCAGAGAAATACAAAAACAGATTTTCCAGTATTGACATGTGCCGTCTGTCTGGATAAAAAAGGAACCAGAGTGGCAGTCGGTGCAAGACCGCAGAAAGCAATGCTTCTGACTGTTTCTGAGGAGCAGACAGAAGAAATCAGAAAAAACGGTGCGGATGCAGCGGCAAAGATTGCAGAAGAACTTGCGGCTCAGATTCCGACACAGGATAACATGCGCGCCAGTGCCGCATATCGGACTCATCTGGCTAAGGCGCTGATCCGTCGTGCACTGCTGACCGTGACAGAGGAGGTGCAGTAACATGGTTGTGACAATTACATTAAATGGAAAAAAAGTGGATGCACTTGTAAAACCGGACACGTTGCTCATCGACTTTGTGCGTGATCACGGTTGCTATAGCGTAAAACGTGGCTGTGAAACATCCAACTGTGGACTTTGTACCGTATTTGTAAATGAAAAACCGGTGCTTTCCTGCTCCATGCTGGTGGCACGGGTAAATGGATGTAAAGTAGATACGTTAGAGGGACTTCAGAAAGAAGCGGAAGAATTTGGTGCCTTTATTGCGGATCAGGGTGCTGAGCAGTGCGGTTTCTGTAATCCGGGCATGATCATGAATGCCATTGCCTTATTCCGGGAAAATCCGGATCCTTCCGATGAAGAAATCAAAGAATATTTAGCAGGAAACCTCTGCAGATGTTCCGGATATGAGGGACAGATGCGTGGAATCAAAGCGTTTCTGGAATACAAAAAGAATGGAGGCAGCAGATGAAAGCAGTAAATCAGCCAATTCGAAAAAAAGATGCCATGGCGCTGGTGACAGGAAAACCGGTTTTTATGGACGATCTGGTTCCAAAGGACTGTCTGATCGTCAAATTACTGCGCAGCCCCCATGCAAATGCAATCGTAAAAGAAATCGATAAAACAGCAGCGGAGAAAGTACCGGGAATTGAAGCGATTTATACCTGGGAAGATGTACCGCAGCAGCGTTTTACTACGGCAGGACAGACCTATCCGGAGGCAACTCCTTACGATCGTCTGATTCTGGATCAGCATGTGCGTTTTGTAGGTGATCCGGTGGCGATCATTGCCGGAGAAGATGAAGCCTGCGTGGAAAAAGCCATGCGCCTGATCAAAGTAAAATATGAAGTCCTTCCGGCTATTCTGGATTTTCATGTGGCAAAAGACAACGAGATCCTGGTTCATCCGGAAGATAACTGGAGATCTCTCTGTCCGGTTGGAGCGGACAATAAGCGAAATCTTTGTGCCACAGCGAGATCTGAAGAAGGCGATGTGGACGGTGTGATGGCAGAATGTGATACCATCGTGGGGCATACCTATCACACGGTTGCGGATCAGCAGGCGATGATGGAGACCTTCCGTACGTATTGTTCCATCGATGCCTACGGCAGACTGAATATTTTCAGTTCCACACAGATTGTATTCCATGTGCGAAGAATCGTGTCCAATGCCCTTGGTATTCCGAAATCCCAGATCCGTGTGTCAAAATCCCGAGTCGGCGGTGGTTTCGGAGCGAAACAGACCGCTGTTTCTGAGGTTTATCCGGCATTTGTAACCTGGATGACAAAGAAACCGTCCAAAATTATTTTTACCAGAGTGGAATCCCAGATCGCTTCCTCACCGCGTCATGAGATGGAAGTACACGTAAAAGTAGGTGCCATGAAGGACGGAACCATCCGTGCCATTGACATGTATACACTGTCAAATACCGGTGCTTACGGCGAACATGGCCCGACAACCGTAGGATTAAGCGGACACAAATCCATTCCGCTTTATGCAAAAGCAGAGGCATTCCGTTTTGACTACGATGTTGTGTATACAAACGTAATGTCTGCCGGAGCATATCGAGGCTATGGTGCGACGCAGGGACAGTTTGCGTTGGAATCAGCAGTAAACGAACTGGCGCAGAAACTGCATATGGATCCGGTGAAGCTGCGTGAGCTGAATATGGTGCGGGAAGGCGAGATCATGCCAGCGTATTACGGTGAGCGAAACAACAGCTGCGCATTAGACCGCTGTCTGAAACGTGCGGCAGAGATGATCGGCTGGGAAGAAAAATTCCCTTGCCGCGACATGGGTAATGGAAAAGTGCGGAGCGTCGGTATGGCAATGTCCATGCAGGGATCCGGTATTTCTAACGTGGACGTAGGTTCTGCGACTATTAAGTTGAATGAAGACGGAAGTTATCTGCTTTCTATCGGTGCCGCTGATATGGGAACCGGATGCGATACAACGCTGGCGCAGGTGGCAGCAGAATGTCTGGAATGTGATACGGACAAAATTGCAGTATCCGGTGCGGATACAGATACGTCTCCTTACGATTCCGGATCTTATGCTTCCAGTACCGCATACATTACCGGTAAAGCAGTGGAAAAAACTGCCCGACATCTGATCGAAGAAATCAGAGCGACCGCGGCGCAGATGTTGGAGTGCGGGGTGGAAGATACCAGATTTGAAGGAGATCATGTAAGCTGTGTTTCCACAGGAAAATCTGTGACAACAGCAGAGATTGGTGTACATTCCATGTGTGCCAATAATCATGCGCTTCAGGTAACAGAAAGTCATTATTCTCCGACTTCTCCGCCACCGTTTATGGTTGGAATGGCAGAAGTGGAAATTGATAAAGAAACCGGTGAACTGGAACTGATCGATTATGTGGCTGTGGTTGACTGTGGAACACCGCTGAACCCGAACCTTGCGAGAGTTCAGGTAGAAGGAGGACTGGGACAGGGCATCGGCATGGCATTGTACGAGAATGTACAATATACGGATTATGGAAGAATGATGAACAATTCCCTGATGCAGTATAAGATTCCTGCCCGCGTGGATTTATGTAAACTTCGCGTAGAGTTCGAGAGCAGTTATGAGCAGTCCGGTCCATTTGGTGCAAAATCCATCGGAGAGATTGTTATCAACACACCGTCTCCGGCTCTTGCACATGCAGTCGCAAACGCAACCGGTGTCTGGGTGCGTGAACTTCCGATCACACCGGAGAAAATTGCGATGGGTGTACCGGAGCAGTAAGGGAAAAAGAAGTAAAAATGTGTGTGTTTCCTTATAAAAAAGGAAAAGAATATGAAAAAGACCGGTAAAAGTTAATTTCAACACTACCAAAATGCCTTGAAACTTGGTATACTAAGTTTTAAGGCATTCTTTTACTTCTTCAAAGCAAAAGAATACTCCGTAAGGATTGCAGAACTGAACAGCGGAAAATATCAGCTTTGCAGATGTTCAGTTCGCAGCAAGATTTGCAGACAAATCTTGAATATATCAGAAAGGCAGGTGTGGCACATATGATGACCGTGTACAAGACGGACAACCGTGTCCTTCATGAAGTAGAAGAGATGGATCCGGGAGTCTGGATCATGATGACAAACCCAACAATGGAGGAGAGTCAGGAAGTCGCGGAACAATATGATATCGATATGGCAGACGTCCGTGCCGCACTGGATGAGGAAGAAAGTTCCCGTATTGAGCTGGAGGATGGATATACCCTGATCCTGGTGGATATTCCGGCAACAGAGATCCGTCATGAATCCAAAAACTATACAACTATCCCGCTTGGTATCCTTCTGACACAGGAATGTATCATTACCGTATGTACCGAGGAGACTCCGATCCTGCAGCATTTCATTGAGCGCAGAGTCCGTGAATTTTCCACAAAGAAGAAAATGCGTTTTGTATATCAGATTCTGTTCCGCACAGCGGCAATGTATCAGAGTACACTGCGTATCATTGATAAAAAGAGAACCGACATCGAGGAAAATATCGGCGGAAATACTGAAGATGAAGACCTTGTAAATTTACATGAACTGGAATCTACGCTGGTATACTTTGCCACATCCTTAAGAGCAAACGGTGTTGTGTTGGAGCGTCTGTCCAGATACAAACGACTGGAGCAGTATCCGGAAGATACGGAGCTGTTGGATGACGTCATTATTGAGAACAAGCAGGCGATTGAGATGACAATGATCTACCGAGATATCATTAATGGTACCCGCGAACTGGTATCCTCAGTTATTAACAACCGACTGAACAACGTCATGAAATACCTGACATCCATCACACTGGTCATGGCGATTCCGACCATCATTTCCGGATTATACGGAATGAACGTCAGTGGAAAATGGATGCCATTGTCCAATACACCTTACGGATTTGGAATCATCTGTCTTGGTACATTGATCATTTGTATTCTGATCCTGCTGATCTTAAGAAAGAAAAATATGTTGTAGTAATGTCATCAAATCTGCAATTTAGAATGGTGAGGTTACATAACATCACAAAAAACGTACGTTTTTTCACAGAAAACGACATTGAGATAGAACGTTGCATATGAAATAATTATCCCATCGAGATAATAAATTTCATATGCGGCGTTTTTTTATGTAGGAAAAGAAGTTCCGGGCATAAAAGTAACCCGAAAAAAACAGGAGGGGAATTAACAATATGAAAACCATCTATGCAGAGGCTCAGCCGGGGAAAGTAGTCTTAAAGGAGAAGGAGATTCCGGCACCGGGAAAAGGAGAAGTATTACTGAAAGCAAAATACAGTGCCATGAGCCCGGGAACAGAAAACGGATTACAAAGCATATCTGACTTCCATCCGAATGGAAGAAGCAATCAAACTGCTGATCCAGACAGATGCCAAGACGTATGAGATTGGTGAAAAAGTCGGATATAACAATGTGCGGCGGTTTGTGGATGCGTTGAAGCAGATTTATTCCATGAGCCTGATGGAATACCGTAAAACCTTTCGGGAAGATTAAAGCGTGATGCCCTGGTAGTGGAAAAATATAATATAAAGAAGAAAACTATATCACAGACATAGAAATTTTGCCTTGTGATATAGTTTTTTTTAGTACTGATTAAATTTTGCTACATAGTGGCAGCTATAAACAGATTTACAATTCTGCTAGGTCATTGCATCGGGAAAACTCTGTTATTTAGATTCCCAGCGACCGGATGCTCCACATGGAAGAACCAGTCCGTTGGAAGAAACCGGAAGTCCGATTTCATCAGCAGTTACGATACCGTTGTATTTTTTCATAACGGTTCCGAGCATGTAAGCCAGTACTGCTGGTTGAAGTCCTGTTGTATAAGAATTAATCAGGAAGAACAGCGGATCATCGGAGAGGATCTGTGTACACAGTTTTACCAGTGGGTAAACAGATTCCTCAATTTTCCAGATTTCGCCTTTCGGTCCTCTGCCATAAGAAGGCGGATCCATAATGATTGCATCGTAGTGGTTGCCGCGGCGGATCTCACGCTCTACAAATTTCACACAGTCATCCACCAGCCAGCGGATCGGTCTGTCACTGAGACCGGAAGAAGCAGCATTTTCTTTTGCCCACTGAACCATTCCTTTGGAAGCGTCCACATGAGTAACCTGTGCGCCTGCAGCGGCAGCAGCAAGTGTTGCCCCACCGGTATAAGCAAATAAGTTTAATACTTTGATCGGTCTGCCTGCTTTACGAATCTTGTCACCGAACCAGTCCCAGTTTGCAGCCTGCTCTGGGAATAAGCCGGTATGTTTAAAGCTGAATGGCTTTAAGTTAAAGGTAAGTTCATTGTAATGAATGGTCCACTGCTCCGGCAGATCGAAAAATTCCCATTCACCGCCGCCTTTTTTACTTCTATGATAGTGGGCATTGTGCTTGTGCCATCCCTTTTCCGTTTTCGGGGTATCCCAGATGACCTGCGGGTCCGGGCGAACCAGGAGATATTTTCCCCATCGCTCCAGCTTCTCACCCTGAGAACAATCAATCACCTGATAATCTTTCCAGTTTCTTGCTATCCACATTGTCTATTTCCTCTACTTTCTCAATGAAATTGTCTTTGTATAAAATGTGTTTCTTCTTATTATATTATAATAATGTATGTGCTTGTATGCATTTGTACAATTCTTTATGATTATAGATGCTACTGCTACGTTCGTCAAGGAGATAAGCGATGTAGCGGAAATAGAAAATGATCGTGTCTTGGTGTATGTTTCTCTTCTTCACGCTTTCTTAGCAATCATTTTTGTATCAAAAATTAATGTATTTATAAAAATACAAGAAAAATACGAATATTTTGAAAAAAATTGAAAAAACTACTTGCAATTCCGAAAGAAATCTCTTATACTAGCTATTGCTGTGACATGATAGCAATGAAGCGCGAGGTTGCTGCCCGAGTGGCAGGTTTTCCGTGGAGCGAATGTCAAGTTAGGAAACTGACGACAAGTCACTG
>ENA-OWPB01002424-OWPB01002424.1-human-gut-metagenome-genome-assembly--contig:-NODE-2424-length-13160-cov-2.573674_pt1 | contig 13160 bp, 17 predicted proteins | sample MGYA00248260_ERZ651838 | MGnify/ENA primary metagenome ERZ651838 (study PRJEB26924, sample SAMEA4378304) | human gut metagenome | biome: human gut; feature: human-associated habitat; material: faeces...
ATCTGTCTCTTGAACATCATACTGTTATTTTTCATGTTGATTGCTTCTGCTACAGTACGTTCTTCTTCATTTTCTCCAATTTTAATCTTGACTTTTGTTACTGCATTTGAAAGCATTACTGCTCTCTGCAGAGCTTCAAGTCTACTCATAAGATCTACATCTTTGTCGTAACATCCTGTAACAATCTTCTCATATTCATCAACATCCATTCCAGAAATTTTTGACTGAGAATTTTTTTTGCAAGATACAAAAATTGAATTGTAAATCTCACTCTGGATTCTGTCTTTAAGGATTTTAATTTCTGCTAACGCTTTATGTACTGTCATAGTTTCTTTTGTCATAATTTTCTTCTCCTTTAAATTGAATTTTATTCTTTAAATTTTTAACTTTGAAATACTCATTTCTGAGTTAACAGCACCTGTTGGAATCGAACCAACATCTGATGATCCAAGGTCATCCGTGATAACCATTACACTAAGATGCTTTATATTGACGGTTGCTACACCGCCATATATATCTTCGTCAGACAAATTTTTATTCGCTCAGATTCGCTACTTTCTGAACCGTTCTCTTATGAACTGCTGCGTGAACTGCCACGAAGCTAAAGACTTCGTAACTTCCTGCTTCAACGTCCTCGCAACCTACTAACTCCACAGGCGTAAATTCCGGTAATTCCTGCCGTACTAAATTATTCTCTAAGCTGCATTTAATAGTCTTAATCCCTCATTTAGAATATTAATTGCAGCATTTATATCTCTATCATGAACAGTTCCGCATTTTGGACAGATCCATTCTCTAACTAATAAATTTTTTGTCTGTTTATTTTTGTATCCACAACAATTACATATTTGACTGGAAGCAAAAAATCTATCAACTTTAATATATTGACGATTATTCCATTCTGCCTTATATGTTAATTGCCGTGTCAATTCATACCAGCTGCAATCAGATATTGATTTTGCAAGATTATGATTTTTTACCATATTTGATACCGACAGGTTTTCACTTACTATTACTTGGTTTTCGCTAATAAGTTTATGTGAGATTTTATGTAAGTTATCAATTCTGGCATTATGAATTTTTTCATGTATCTTTGCTACTTTTATACGTTGTTTATTCCAATTATTGCTTCCTTTTACCTTATGAGATAATTTACGCTGCTCTTTGGCAAGGTTGTCTGCATAATTTTTTGTGGTTTGAATATTTTTAAATTTTTCACCATCAGAAGTGATAAGTAAATCTTTAATGCCTAAGTCAATACCAATAACAGAATCCGTTGTATTCAACGGAGTATGTTCTTCTTCAATAAGAATTGATACATAATATTTTCCTGATGGGACTTGTGAAATGGTGGCAGAATTAATTTTACCTGTAAATTCTCTATGAGCTTTTGCTTTTACCCATTTTAATTTTGGAAGTTTAATTTTATTTTTTTCAAAAGAAACTTCTATGTTTTTATCTGTCAAATTTGTTTTATAGGATTTCTTACTATTCCGTTTACTTTTAAACTTCGGATAACCTGCATGTTCTTTAAAGAATTTCTGATATGCAGAATCCATATTATAAATTGCATTCGTAAGAGCAAATTTATCAACTTCTTTTAACCATTCGTATTCTTTTTTAAGAACTTGATTACAATAATTATTACAAGAAGTTTTATTCATCGATTCTTTCTTCGTTTCATATATTTCTTTTCTATATGCGAGAGTTTGATTATAAACAAATCTACAGCATCCAAAAGTTTTTTGTATTTGCTCAATTTGTTGTTTATTTGGATAAATTCTATATTTGTAGGCTTTTAACATTCACTTATCACCTCCAATCTATTCATATATTCTCTACTTATGCGGCTCTTTACTTAAAGACTGATGGGATTGCAAGCCTAATTTTATTCCAAGTTAGGCTTCGCCTTATATATATGAGGGTCGTAAGTTAAGTTTATCGTCATTCTTATCTGGACTCGCTGATATATACTTCTTAATTATCTTTCAATTTATTCTTTAAAAGTATCTCTAACCGAACTTGATACCGAAAAGTTTTTAATTACAGTTACTAAGCTTTATTGTTAATTTCCAGAAATTAATTTGAATATTCTTCTATACTTGTATCCGTAAACTTTATACTATAATGAATAAGAAAAATTCTAATTATAACTCTATCTATAAACTCAATCAATAACCTACCATACTTGTATTAAATGTATATTTACTTTTATATAAATAATCTATATGTAAAAGTAACTGTAATACGGAAGATTGATTACATTAACTACTTCCCATTAGAGGTCAATATCAATCTCAAATTTGTACTCTGCTGAACTGTTTACAATATTAAGTTCTTCCTGAATTTCTGAAATTTCGGTATACACACTGTCATATTTTTTCTTTGCGTCCTCAAGATCATAATTCAAATAAGTGTATTCAATATCTTTGTTTATTGAAGTGTTTCTTATCTTTTTCTGTCTGGTAGCAAGTCTGCTATAAATACTCTTCTCTCTTTCGAGTATAGCTAATCTAATAATGTTGTCACCGACAGTCAATCCATTCTTCATAACTACTGAGTTATTAAACAGAGATTTTGCATGTCTGATTGTAATAATTTTCTTATCAATCTCATCAATCTGTGAGATAGTCTCATTTAGATTAAATTCTGCTTCCTGCTCTGCTTTAATCTGATCGTAATTCTCAGTTATTGCCACAATGAATGTTGACATTTTAGAAATCTTATCTGCGAGAATACTTTTTTCTTGCTCTAACTTCTTAATCAGCTTATTGGCTGCATCAGATGTAACTTTAATCATCTCCATCACCTCTCTGATATTTACTTCTCAATACAAAATTGTTTTATGCTGCAAAATCTTTAGCCTTAATTTTAGTGATTACTCTTCTTCCCTGTCTATCTAATACCTCAATAGCAGGTCTACACACAAGTCCTTCCATATCAGCATTGCCAATATGAGACTTAGGTTTTGTTTTGATAAAATCAACAGCTTCTTGAAGTGTACCAACAAGGATAATGTCAACAATATCAACGCCGAAATACTTTGCAATATCTTCAATAGAATCACGTTTTAGCCATAAATCTTTAGTTGGAAGATACACATCAAAAAGAACAACAGACACATCATCTCTATATAACTTTCCGCATTTTTGAATTCCAGGACCGTATCCTTCAAAATAAAGAGTCACTGGCATATCACCAAATTTTTGCTCAAACATTTCTTCATTCACATTTCCACCAAACAAATCATTTAATTTGTTCACTATAGTAGACGGAATCTGTGAACCTTCTGACCTTCCATTGAATGTTACTTTATAACCATCCCAACAAACTTGAATATTAGTACCATCAATTTTTTCAGAACACAGCCACTGGTTATCTTTTAAATATTCTACTGTTTCATTTTGAAACTTTCCTTCAATAACCTTCTTTGTTCCATTTGTATCTCTCAAAAAAATTGTTTCAATCTTAATATAAGGAATCATTTATTATTACCTCTCTATTATTTACTTCCGATTCTCTTTGCTTTTTGTTTTAGTTTTTCATTAATCTCTTTCATCTGCAGCGTAATGATTTTGTTCTGCAAGTAAGCTGGATTAATTGGAAACTGTTCGTCCCTAAGAATTACTTCTGAATCTACTTCAAATTTATTACACATTTTTACCGCTTCATCGTGATCAAAATTTTTCATTTCAATCTTAATGTCAAATCGTCCATCTCGAATAAGAGCAGGATCTAGTCTATCAATATAATTTGTTGTTGCTAAAAATATTGTTTTCTTACATGAGTTAATTCCATCTAAGAGTTGCAATAATGCTTGAAAATTTTCTTTGTCTGCAGAGGTAACACTATTATCACGTTTACTTACCAGAACATCGATATCTTCTAACACTACAACAGAATCTTCTAATTTTTTCCAAAATTCATTCTTTGAAATTAATTTTGATAAATCATTCAATGTGAACTTAACAAGAGTTAAGTCGTACTTTGTTGCCAAGACCTTGGCAAAAGTGGTTTTACCAGTACCAGGTTCACCATAAAGAAGGATGCCAATTTTGTGATTAATTCCACATGATGTAAAATACGTTTCAGAATTCAACCATGCGTCCAAATAGCTAAATATTTCATTTTTTTCTGGGAATATAATTGCGTTTTCTGAAATACCATCAATTTCATCGTCAAGTTCATTTGTCATCTTATCTGTTTTATCAATTTGCAGAGTATCTATTGTCATATATTTACTATTGTATTTATCGCAAAATTTTCTAAAAAAATCTGCATGTTCTTTTCTATGAGGACCGATAAAATAAATATTTGCATAATCTAAAAAACTACCCTTACTTAATTTGGCAACCACTTTAGTTTTATCTTTGCAAGTAAATACAAATTTTCGTTCATATGGAAGCATATAATAAACTCTATCGTTTCTCACAAAGCACTGTTTATATTCCTCTATATCACCAATATACTTTTTGTATAGTTTTGGATCGAGTTTATTTAAATACCAGCAAATATTTTTAATATCATCAGAATATGATGTAAAAAATCCAACAATTAATTTGTCTTGAAGCCTATTAATCTTATCAACAAAATAATTTTTTCCAATCGTAAATAAAAAATCATTCACGTTGTATTCAATGGCATTTTTAATTCCAAGCTGTTTTGTTAAATTTGCTGCATCTTGGAAATTATGTAGCAAAGCACCGGCATTAAAATATCGTGTGTAATTTAGCATTTAATATCTCCAATCTGTTTATTTACTAAACACTCTCTTGAATACCATGTAGTTCGTACCGCCAGGAATCGCAAATATAATATTCTCAAAAGTATCGGTATAATATTCTTCTAATTCTTTTTTGAAACTGTTCGCAACAAATTCTGCATCATTACCAAATACACCACATCCCCATGCGCCAAGAATTAATGTATTAACTTCCTCTTCTTGTGCAATATCAAGCATAAAATGTATACGATCAACCATTGCAGAATTACAATCAAAATCAGATTTACCACAATATTTTTGAGCTGCAGTTTTATTTGGTGCTGCACAAGTAATAACATCTACATAAATTTCTTCATCATCTCTCACGAATAAAACATCAGGACTATATAACGCACGATTTGTATATAATGCAAAGTTCTTAGTCATTCTATTGAATTCATAATAATCTTCATCAAATTCAGATAATACATTATATAAGAAGGAACTATGGCAAAGCATTTCTTCCTGTGCAGAAGATCCATCTAAAAATTTGCCACCTGGATTTTTATAACTTGCAAAATTAAGAACTGCCGTTTTATCTGTATTTTCATAAGAAAATATTGCCTGTACGCTATCCATGTCTTCTACAGTGATTTTCTGATGAAAATCCGGTTTATAATCGCATTCTTTTTTGCAATAGAATCCTTGATCATATACTTTTGTATTGTTTACACACTCTGTAATTTCCAAACTATATAACTTTTCCATTTTATTTGTGTGAGCATTCGCCTTTTTCTTTAATTCAGTTTTCCTATTCCAATATCCCATTACCAAATCCTCACAATCTGGCGATATAGTAAAATTTCTTTATCATTTATCTGTTTATCATCATGTAAGTGTCCGAAGAACCACTTCTTGAATTCACACCTACATCTGATTTCTTCCAAATATGCATTTAATTCATCTGTCTCAAAAGATCCATGACTATACAAAGCTTTTGTACTTGAAGTACAGTCATGTGTAATTATATAATCAACTTTCCAGTCGTTATTTTCTAAATTATCTAATCCAATTTGCATTTCTTCTTGAGTTGGCATTTCTTCTTCCCACCACGAGACACCTTTTATTCTATAAAATAAATTATCTTTCCAAAGCTGTTTTCTTTTTTCTGCAAAATCTGAATCATCTAAATCAAGCAAATTCTCAATATCATGGGATCTTGCACCGCCGAAAATAAATATTGTGCAGCCATCAATATTAAAAACTTGACCTCTAATTAGATGAAGTACATGTGGTCTAATCTCATGAACTAATCCACCATTCCATTCTTTTACAGGATAGTCATATAATCTATTGAATGCCTCGTGATTACCGTCTACAAAAAGAGTTGTAAATTTTTTGGCTTCAAGCCAGTTAAGCCAATACTTTTCTGAATGTGTTTCAGTTAGATAATTCCAAACCAATCCGAAGTCACCACAAATAATTACATAATTTTCATTTTGATCGGTAAACGTTTTCTGCTCTGGAAAATTATCCATACTTAGTCTTGTTACATCACCATGCGTGTCACCTGTTATATAAATCACTGCTTTTCTCCAATTAATTCTTTATATTTTTCAATATCTACAACTGCATATTCACCGACTTCATATTCAAAATCATTTGTACAATTTGCTAATTTATGTACATCATTAAACTGAGTGCAACGTTTTTCGCACATATATCGGTTTTTATAAAATGATCCGCCCTTGCATTTTGTTGCTCTGACAATTTTTTTAGTTTTTTTATCTCTTAATGCGTATAAAACCTCGTAATCCTTATTATTTTTACTCATAAGATCCATCCTTTTACCATTTTCTCCAACCACCGGCTCCATCAGATACAATATCGCATCCGCAAATTTTACATTTCTTCCGAACACCTTTTGAAAATGATGATATACTCCACTTGGCTTATGCCAACCTAAAATGTCATGACATAATCTTTTTAATGGAGCAAATGGTGTAAACATCCAGATCATTGCCAATATCCATGTAAATAAGCAAATCGGAAATACTACACATAAAATCAACATAATAAATGTTTTAATTATTATCATATCTTCTCCATTTCTCTGGTCCACCAGTTAAGGCAGACCAGATTATTATGTATTACCAAACTTCATAAATTTTCTCTAAAACATCTTTAAACGATTCGGCTTTATCAATGTAAATACCACATTCGCATAAGATATTAATAGACTCATTTACACTATCAGCCTCGGTTAAAGCGTAAATAATATTATTGTGTAATTCTCTTTTATCCATATTATTTCTCTTCTTCGACAGTTGTTTCATTGGCATCGTCTGTCATATTAATAATTGTTCCGGAAGATCCACTAACCATTGGAAGTTCGCCATTCCAACGCTCCATCTTAATTTTCTCAATAAGTTCTGGAGTTAAGCTCTCTGCAATCTTCTTGTTTGCTTCTGCTTCGGCTTCTGCAGCAATCTTAGTAGCTTCTGCCTGACCTTCTGCTTTGATTTTTGCCTGTTCAGCATTAATCTGTGCGGTTTCTTTATTCTGCTCTGCTGTGATAAGAGCAACTTCTTTCTCTTTTTCAGCATTAATCTTCGCAGTCTTAGCTTCAATTGTTGCAAGCTCCTGATCCTGCTGTGCTGTTACCTTTTTCTGAATTGCAGCTGTAGTCTCTTCATCTGTTTCAATTCTTGTAAAGTTTACAGTATCAATAATAATTCCGTATTTGTCGAATTTTGCTTTGAGATAATCATCAAGTGCCTGATTAAGCTCCTGCCTTTTATCACCAAATACATCAGTTACAGGATATTTTGCAGATACTTCCTGAGACCACGCAATAATCTTAGGTTTAATGAATGTATTTTTAATACTTTCACCACTCTTACCTTTAAATGTTTTGAAAATTTCTGTAATTCTATCCTCATCAAAACGATATGAGAATTCCACATCTACATTGATTGATTTTCCATCAGATGTTGGAATATTAAAGCTTTCGTCTTTATCAGAATCCCCCTTATCATCTTTAGTAAGATAAGACTGTTCGAGGGCGATTGAATATTCCGTTACTTTCTGTGTAGGCGTTTTAAAATTCCATCCCTCTTTCATAGTTTCACCATTAACTCCACCATGAGTAGCATCGTATATAATCCCAATATAACCAGGGTCAATCTTAACTGTGTTTAACCCACCCAATGCAAGTCCACCAACAATAACAGCTCCAGCAATAATCCCACCAGTTCTTTTTTTACTCATCTTTTTCATTTTCTTTATCTTCCATTGCATCTTTAACACCATTACTTAAATGTGATGAAATCCATCCTATAAGCTTAAATGTGCCAATGTTTGCAAGTAGAATCCATAATAAAATTGCTCCAATAATTACTAAAATGTAGAATGAAATCATACTAATCCCCTCTTATTTTGTCCAATCGCCTGCAAATGCTTTTGGCTTCTCTGTCTTGATTTTCTGGATAGCTCTTCCAAAAGCAATCTCCTTCTTACCAGGCTTCATTCCAGGCTGTGCAAGAACAGTCACATTTTCAGTAACTTTTGTCCATTTACCATCTTCACCTTTCACCTTGTAAGTTTTTTCTATTTCTTCATAAACTTTGTTCCATGCGTTTTTCTTTGTCATGTTTTCACCTCATATTGTTATATTTGTTTTATGATATATAGCACAAAAGCTATAAATTTTTTTACATAAGCATTTTTGCCAAAGCTTCAAGTTCAAGCTCTGTACGCTTATCATCAGATAAAAGCTTATTCAAAGTGTTTTCTGTCTCTTTTAATTTCTTCTCTTTTTCTGCTCTAGTTAATACAGAAATCTGTGTATCAATATCGTGCATCCATTTATCAATAGTGAATCCAGAAATTGTAAACTCATCAAGATCCATATCCAAATCAGATGCAGCCATTTCATACATATGTAACTGTACTTTTAATAATTTTAGCTGTTCTACATTCATTACTCTAATGGACTTCTTGTCTACATCTGGTGGTGTAAACACAGTAGAAGTCTCAGACTGCAGTGATCTTGGAAGCTTCGCAAGCTCTTCTCTCTGTAATTCTACCTTCTTTTTTAACAATAAGATTGTTTCGTCATTTTTGTTTGCCATAGTTTTATCTCCTTTTTTTATTTAATATACATCTTTGGTATAATCATGGAATTCTTTACCATCCAGATGCTTATATATTCTATATTTTGGTTTTAATAAATTATATAATTCTGATAATAAATAATCTTTTCCATTGTATTCAAACAATCCAGTTTCACGATTTTTATACACTTCAAAGTTATTTAAATCTTTATCGTATACATTCATTCTATAAAAATCTTCAGAATTTGTTATTTCCAAAAGTTTTTCATAAGATAAATTGGCATATGTTATAGAATTATAATCTACTGGGTTATAGCTAAAGTGATTATTCTCAAGATCAGAAAACATTTCAGAATACTTTTGATTTGGTTTTTCATCAATGCAATCAATTAATATGTCTCCAATACTTTTTCTACTCTCAAAAATATAATTTTGATATCTACACCATCCATTATTTTCACCTGTACAGAACCAATAATATTTCCCTTTATTTATTTGTCTGTACGCACCATGTTTATCATCGTTTCGCATGGTCCATGTATCATCTAGTGATTGAAGCCAATATCCACCACCTCGCCAATAAGTATAGTATCTGTTAATTTCAGTATCCCACTTATCAAATCTACCCATATATATCCATTGTTCATTATTTTTAGTTAAATATGTAGCTCCAATAATAAGATCTTTACCTTTAAATTTCTTCCCATTTTGAATTTTGTCTGTTCGAGTTTTTATCTCTTTGTAATCAGGCGAATCTACAGGAATCAATATTAAATCTTTTCTGTCCCAACCATATACAAATTCTCCATCAAGTCCTTTACCTTTTAGACAATCACAATTCTCTAAAATATAAAGTAAATTATTAATTGTGATTTCGAACTCAAATCCTCTAGGATCATATATTCTGCAGTAAGCTTGTCTGTGATTTCCCCAATCACCGGAATAGTCTCCTACTTTTTTGTTTAGTACAAATCCTCTAGTTGGTTCATTATCAAAATCATCTGGTTCAATTTTTTCATCTCTCCAGTTATTCCAACTTGTTTCTTTACGAAGCTTATTTTTTTCATCATAATAGATTACATAGGCAAGCTTCTTAGTATAGGTATCAGGTCTGTTTTGATACCCTACTTTAATTTTCTTAGGAATATAAATACTCATTCAGTTTCCCTCTTATCATCGTAATACCATCGTTTATCAATTAAATCCTTGATAACACCACTTTGCTCCATTCCAATCCACTGATCCAATGTAAGTGGCTTATAATCAGACAACATACAGAAACAGTCGATCATTTGAACAGGAATTGTTTTTTGTTCATCATCATATTTTGATTTACGTAATGTACTTCTCGTTATGTCTTTGAACTGTTCCACTAATTCCTGATCTTCCGTAAGATGAGTGTGTCCATGCAGCATCCAGGTAATGGGTTTACCATCTTTATCAGTACGAAACTGTCCATTATAACAGAATATTGGATAGTGACATAAAACTACTTTTCTTCCATCGTCATGCATTTCTGCATAAGGTTTAATCCACTCGAATAACGAAGCATCAAAATCTTTATCTTTAAGAAATTTATCATGACCACCAGCCACTAAGTATTTCTTTCCATTTAGCTGGCGAAGTATTTTATTTGTTTCCTCACCTTTGCCAAGTGAAAAATCACCTAAAATAACTACTTCATCATTTTTTCTTACTGCAGAATTCCACTGATCAATCATATAATCATGCATAGCTTCTAATGATTCAAAACCACGTTTGTCCATAGCAGTATTCATTCGTGAATGGAAAAAATGATTATCTGCAATATAATATCTCATTAAATACCTCCGATTGAATCTTTACAAGTTTTTGTAACATTATCATAATTTAGTTTGTCGCTATATTTCATCCACTCTTGCAACTCAGAATATCCACACAAACACTCATGCACAACAATAGGATATCCATAATTGTATTTAATTGCAGAATTCATATATTGACCACACTTAGGATATTTCCTCATCATTATCCTCTTCTCTTTCTGCATATAATTTAGCATCAATATCGTTTAAAATATCTTCTTTGTCGTTTTCCAACCTGTCGTTAATTACTTCCTCTAATGCATATTTAAGCCATTTTCCGACATCTGGTCCTTCCGGTACGCCAAGTTCCATAATATCCTTCCCATTTATAGCCAAATCTTTTATAGAAAAACACTTCGCTTCTGCCAGAACTTCATTTAATATTTCTTCTGCACGAAAAATTTCCCATAGACGATCTTTTGCATAATACGGATTGTGTGCCATAATATCGCAGAATCTTACATCTAACAGTCTTCTAAGTTGTGCTTCACCAAGTTTATTCAGATATTTTTTAATTTTATTCGGTTTTGGTACAATTGTCATATCATGACTTGCTACAAGTTCTACTACAGATTCCCTAATCTCGTTGGAAAATTTTAGTCTACGAAGTAGTGACTCAGTAATCTCTGCACTTTTAACAGCATGTCCATAAAAATGCTCAATCCCTCGATCTACCGTTTTTGATTCAGATTTGCCAATATCATGCAATAAGATAGCAAGTCTGGTCTCTAAATCATGTATTCTACAAGCTATTAATGCGAATCTAGTGTGATTCCATACATCATAAATGTGATACATATTATTCTGAGAGCAGCCCATCATCTTACTTAACTCAGGAATTGCTGGTGAAATATCAATATAATAATCAAGTACATATTCCGGATGATCTGAAATAAGAATCTTACACAGCTCTGATTGTATTCTTTCTGCAGAAATCTTTGACAAACCATCATTTGTTTGTACCATTGCAATATTGGTATAGTTTTCAATATGGAATCCTAATTGGGCGGCAAACCTTACAGCTCTCATAATACGTAACGGATCTTCTGTGAATCTATCAACAGGTGTGCCTACACATCGTATAACTTTATTCTCAATATCTTTTAGTCCATTGAACGGATCAATAAATCCATCATCGTCATTATAAGCAATTGCATTCATTGTAAAATCACGTCTTGCTAAATCTTCGTGAATACTTCCGATAAATTTTACAGAATCTGGATGGCGACTATCAGTATATTTTCCATCAGTTCTATAAGTAGTTATCTCGTATCCACGATAATTTACCATGACAGTTACAGTGCCATGCTGCAAGCCTGTTTCTACTACACGAAATCCTTTACTACGGAACAATTTACATACGTCTTCCGGTAAAGCGTTTGTGCAAATATCCCAGTCGTGTACAGGTAATCCTATAATAGAATTTCGTACAGCTCCACCTACAAGATAGGCTTCATAACCATTACGATTAAGCACGTAGAATATAGATTTTACGGACTCTGGTAATACAATATCCTCTATCATTTTTACTCTCCTTTCTTTAAGATTTAATGTGCAGATAGGGATTTGAACCCTATATAAGCAAATTTGATCAATTTTGTTTATTGACATAAATTCGCCATTATAATATGCTTAATTTTGTAAATTAAGCATTACTATACGCATATATCCATTCTGCCACTGCACGACCTAATTTTTAAATGCATCTAAAATATTAATAGTGGTGTGCTATTACGCAAAAAGGGAACTTGTCCTTACCTGTTAAGGGGTGACGTATCATAACTCTTTACATCCTATTCTCTTACTCTTTTATCTTCGATTGAAGTTTTTCATACCTTTAGACTTAAAGCCCTACTCCTTAGATGATGGCTGCTTTTAAGCCAACATTCCACTATTTATTACTTCTATTTCTTTTTAGCTTTTAACTCTGCCAATTTCTTCTCAATCTCTTCATTTTTCATTTTCTGGTCCAGGCGTTGCTTCTGTACGGCAGTAGAATTTTCATAAGCAACTTTTACACCATCAGCTGCTTCTTTCTGTTTCTTAATCCCATCACGTACTTTTTCAAGCATCTTATCTTCTTCGGCAGATGATACTCCTGTTGTTGCCTGTAGTGATTTTGTCACCTGGACTGTTTCAAGTGTTAAAACAGCATTATCTTTTTCTGCTTTCAGATCAGATAACTGTGTCCGAATACCCTTTACAGTTTCTTCCTGAAGCTTTGCATTTTCTTTCAATCCAGTAAGAGCATCTTTAATAATCGCAACCTTTTCTTCTAAATCCTGCTGCTCTTGCACCTTCGTCATCGTTTTTCTCAACACAAGAATTGATATTAATTTCAGTTTTCATAAGATCTTTTTTATATCCACGAATCTGATCCTCGTAGTTTGAAATTTTTCCAAGCATCTGTGTATAAATAACATTAGCTTTTGCCAAATCTTCTTCTTTCTTTTCGATTGCGACATTATAATAAGCTTTTGCACCTTCAGGCGTAGAAGC
>ENA-OWPB01002427-OWPB01002427.1-human-gut-metagenome-genome-assembly--contig:-NODE-2427-length-13141-cov-2.608284_pt1 | contig 13141 bp, 8 predicted proteins | sample MGYA00248260_ERZ651838 | MGnify/ENA primary metagenome ERZ651838 (study PRJEB26924, sample SAMEA4378304) | human gut metagenome | biome: human gut; feature: human-associated habitat; material: faeces...
ACATATAAGAAAATAAGGACAATGGAAAGCCATTTCCCGGAATCCCCTAATTGAGCGGCGAATATAAAAGAGGTAGCGAGTAGCGACAAGGAAATCACGATACCGCTCAACCCCAGAAAATAAAGTTTACGCCTTCCCAGCCGATCTACAAAGTAGACAGACAACAACGTGAATAATAAATTGACAACTCCCACCCCTACAGAAGCCCCAATCGCAGAGACCGCACCATCGAAACCGGCCATCAAGAATATTTTAGGACTATAATAGATCACCGTATTGATACCTACGAACTGTTGGAAGAACATGATACCAATAGCGATAACCAACGCATTCCTCAACCAAGGCTGAGCCAAATCCTTAAAACGCCCTTGTTGCTCATCATTTTTCCGCATCTCATTCCGCATCTGCTCAAATGAGACATTTACTTGATCCGGGTGCTCGATCATCTTTAAGACCGATAAGCTCTCCTCCTCCCTGCCAACGGACATCAACCACCTTGGAGATGGTGGAACCAGCAACATACCCACGAACAAAATAATAGCGGGAATCACCCCCACATAAAACATCGGCCTCCAACATGAAACAGACGTCTCATCCGCAAAATACAAATCCGAAAGATAAGATACCAGAAGCCCGATCGTAATCATCAATTGGAACATAGCGACAAACATCCCCCGTGATTTCGCCGGCGATATAAAGAGGCACCGCAAAAGAAGATATCCCGATAGCCACTCCCAAGAATAAACGGGCGGCGATCAAATGATAAATGCCCGGAGCCCATCCCGACCATAACGCACCGATAGCGAAAATAACAGCCGAAGTCAAAATGACTTTCCTACGCCCTATGCGATCCGTCAACTTACCACAACACAGCGCTCCCAGAATAGCTCCCAGCAAACCGGAGGAAGTAACGACCTCCACCATACTATCGTCTATGCCAAAATCTTTCTGGAAGAAAGGAATCGCCCCGGAAATCACGCCGGTATCAAAACCAAACAATAGTCCTCCCATGGCGGCGACAATCGCTATCACATAAATCATCCAATATCTATAGCTCGTGTTTCTCATGTTTTTCTTGTGTATTTAATCCATCTATAAACTCAAGGCTCGAAATCACGCCAGACCTCCGCTTTCAACGCGGGATTAGGCACATATAAGAAAATCTCCGGATTTTCCTCGAATTGTCTGTAAATAGATACCCCTTTCCGAATATCTAAAGAAATATAATCCGAAGGAGATTTACAAATCAAATGAGAGGAATCGTACATCGGATTCGCGATCCATTCTAATTCATCACGTCCATTAAACACAGGAAACCAAGCGATTCCCTTGTGCTTACGAACCCCCTCATATACAAAGCCATATTCCCTATCGCACCACGCCCCGAAAGTCAAAGGCAATCTCGGATTCGCACTAATCGTCGCATGTACCCAATAGGGAGGAACGATCACTACATCCCCCGGAAAGGCATGTACCGCATAACATCGACCGGGTTGATCCTCCGCATACTCCTGCATATAAATAATCGCCTCTCCCGACCAAATCTCATAGATTTCCGGCGTAGACCAACCGCTATAAGGAGATATCTTATGAATATGCCCTTGACTTCTGACTGGCTCCTGCCCCAATTTACCAGCGCTATATGTCACTACCCCGAATAACAAATGTAACTTATTCAGCAACACACGATGTTCTTCTTTGCCGACATCCATAGCGATCGAGTAAACCTGCTCCGGTCCCTTGCATTGAGGATCACGCAAACTAGCCCGTATATCTTCCAGCCGGCGAATCTCGACCTCCGGACCAAATACACCCGCCCCATAGGTAAACCCCATAAGCGATTGAACCGGTGTTATATCAATTCCTTTATCAAATACAAATCCGTTCATTTTGCTGTTGTTTTACCATGAAATACTCCAAGCCGAATAAAGCGGCGTCATCGCCCAATATTGCCGGGACAACCGGGACTTTCCCGGAAGGACACCAAGCTAATTCATCCACTCGCTTACTGATATAAGGAATGATTACCTCTTGGCTTTTTAAAATCCCCCCTCCCAGAATCACCACTTCCGGATCATAAGCATGTATATAGGTTATTATCGCCGATGCCCAGATATCCATGCATTCGTTTCTAATCAATAAAGCGTCTGTATTCCCCTCCTGCGCCAACCTGAAAATGCGCTTGAAATCATAGATATCCGCATCTCGCTTAAATGATTCCGATAAAAGGGCATGCTCCCGGATAATGGTCGGCAAGAAGAAAGAGGAAGACAGAGCTTCTACACAGCCTTTATTCCCGCATGAACATCGACGGCCCTTATAATCCAACACAAAATGTCCTCCCAAAGAACCCGCTTGAAAATGCTGTCCATACAGAAGCCGTCCATCGATCACGACTCCCGTACCGATACCGGTTCCGATTGTCATCATGACTACATTGTTCTTTCCCCGGGCCGCACCCTGCCACCATTCTCCGGCTACGGCCAAACGAGCGTCATTATCCATGCAGAAAGGAACTTCCCAATTCTCCCATGCCCATTTATCCAGACTGATCGAACAGGCATCATCATACTTCTCATTCGTAGAGATTACCCGGTTATGAATTGGATCTACCAACCCGGGAAAAGCCAGGCCGATACAACGAAGCGCCGCCACATCAATACGCCAAGCGGCCAACAACCGATCGATCGCCTCCTTTATCTTAGGTAAGTTCAGAGCTAATCCCAGAGCCAGACGGGAAGGTAATCTCACACAGTCTACGATCTCACCATCAGACAATAGTCCGATCTTTACGACCGTCCCCCCTAAATCTATCGCTATCGTATACATAAGCTATCGCAATTTAGGGGTACCGTTCACTTCTACCAATCGGGCCGAGAAGCCCTTATTCGCGATCTCTTCATAATTATGCCCGGCATCCGAAGGCCAGCACGCGGCAAATGACAAGACGCTATTTCCAGTATTAGCTACCCGGTGCGCTACACCGCCCGGTATATAATGCAGGCTACCCGGCATCATCCTTTCCGCCCACGTATTCCGTTCCCGGTCCATCAAGATCAACATACCTTCGCCTTCCAATCCCCAATAATACTCCGAACGATCCTCTTGTTGATGAAAATGGCCTTTCGTCATGAAATACTCATCTCCCACCTTTCCCGGATATAATTGAGTAATACCAAAATAAAGCCCTCCCGGAGAGCCTTCCCGCTCCGGTAAATAACTATATACCTCGTATGCTAATTGATCTAATGGTAATTGGGAATAAGCATCTTGATTCTCAAAAATTCCGGTAAGCTCACCTAAAGTTCTCCGGCTCTTTACCACACCTTCCCCCTTTAACTCATTTTGAAAAAATGACAAGGATGGGATTACAATCTTTTTATGTTCCATGATATTCTATTTTACGATACAACTTATATCGCAAAAATAGATCGAATACCTTGGGCTTTATTTTAGTATTTTTCCAAACAACTATGAAATCCTGTCCTTATTCTCCATCCAGGCGCTCCTTATATTTTTTCTGGTACTCGGATGGAAGCATATTCGTGGTTTTCTTAAATTGGCCGATGAAGTTGGATAGATTATTGAATCCGGCCTCGGAACTAATCGTGGATATCTTCAGGTTTCCCTCTATCAATAGTTTTTTCGCATGTCCTATGCGCATGTCATTCAGGTACCCCACGAAAGTCTTCTTGGTCCGTTTCTTGAAATAACGACAAAAAGCGGTCGGAGTCAAACCTACCAAAGCGGCGACTTCCTCCAGCTTCACTGGAGACGTGAAGTTCTTCACCAGATATTTATAGACCTTATTGAAACGCTCGAAATCGTCCGAGTTGACCGTTTCCGTAAACCCCGTACTGGCTAATATCTCATATTCTTCGGAAGTCGCCATTAATTCCAGTAAAGCAATCAATTTGATCACCCTACTCGCTCCCGTCTCATTGGCGGATTGGCTGATCAGCTCGGCAATCTTCTTCCGGGACTTACCCACAAACTTAATCCCTCTACGGGAACGCTCTATCAATTCCCGGATATTATTCATCTCCGGAAGACGGATTAAATTAGGTTCAAAAATCTGACGCTTGAAGAACAAGCAAATACAAGTAGCCCGCAAGCCGGAGCTCTTATCGAAATAAACAGGGTCGTTTCTCCACTCATGTGGCAGTTGAGGGCCGATCATACAAACATCGCCCTCGAAATATCCTTCCACATGATCCCCGACAAAGCGAGTACCCGTACCACTTGTGATATACATTATCTCAATAGCCGGATGGTAGTGCCAAGGCACTATAAAATGCGGTAGATCCTCCACATAGAAATGAATGTGACTATCTATCGGGAATGGCAGTTCTTGAAATAATGGTTTCATAGGCTTTATACTAAAGGTTTCAACCTCTCGATCAGTTCATCCCCAAGCGCCCGTTTATTCACGATATGTTCCTGTACGGCGGTAACAAACGGATTATTCACGAAATCTCCTCGAACACCCTCGAAATCCTGTTGTTTTTCCTTGTTGGAACCATCCACACCGAAACCGATCATAGAAGTCAAGGAGAATTCCTTACGGGCATCCTCATAAAGCATCTCATCCAAGCGGATCACACATTCTTGCCAACGACGAACCAGATCAATAATCTCTGCGGCGGAAATCGAACGGAGATCCACCCCATAATAACGTTCGATCATCTCGTAGGCCCATGTCCATTCCAAGGAATAATAACGTCCGTGAACCAAACGGAAAAAACATTCCACATCCTCTAAGGAAGCGATTTCCCCCTGTTCGATATCTTGCAACAAGGCATCTAGCGGTTCCCTCGGGAGGATCAAGCCCGCCAAGTCCAGCCATTCTCCGGAGCCTTTGGATTCCGTAGGACGCAATTGCTCCCAGACCTCTTCCATAGAACAATAGGTCGTACCTTCCAAACGCTTGATTACAGAGTTCCCGAGGAATTTATGAATAGCTATCTCATAGAACTTTATCCCCTTCACTAACGCTGAATTACGGATTTTAGCACTATGGAAAGAATAAATATCAGAAAGTTCTCCGGAAGCATGGCGCAGATTCTGCAAAGTCTCTCGCCCTTTGAACATCTTTTGTACGGTATAAGGGCTGAGCAAATTGTAATTGATGAAATCCAACTTATTGGTATCAGTACGTCCGTCACGCTTCGGCCATTTCTGCGCATCGCGGATCGTACCGACGCTACGCAGGTTTACACCGGGAACCAAGTAAGTCTCATCGTCTTTCTCTATCAGATAAGAAAAAGGCATGTCCGACGTATCGCTATGATGGTGATGGCGCCCCATTACCAGAGAGAAAGCCCCGACACGCGCAGGCCACAGGATATAGGAGTCACTGGTCGTCTTGGAACCTCTCTCCACAATACCCTGGTGGATGGGGCCCAGCTTATACATATGGTTACTTTGGTTCGAGCCGCTTCCGGCGTTCAGAAACGAATACATGCCGGCAATCAGCAGGCTGCTCTTATGCATCGACACAGTAAAAGGTCCTGCAAAGATAGCACAAGCCTCTCCGTTCTCAAAAGCGCAGTTGCTGAACAGAAGTGAATCATGCGCAGAGAAGTTATGCGTCACATGGCACGCCTGCCCGATAAAACAACGGATAATCTTGGCGGCATCGGCAACCACAGCCCCCGAAGAAATGATAAAATCCTCCGCGATAACGCTGTCGCCAATATACACCGGAGCATTCGCATTGCTATTGACCGTACCGTTATCGAGACGGGTACAGTTTTCGACCGTTGCATAATCGGCAATCACAGTATTGCGCACAGTCCCTGTATTGATTATTTTCACATGGTTGCCGATAAAACCATAGTTGCCAGTCTGCCGTTCGGCAAAATCGGCAATCATCGCCTGCAAACGCAGTATTAAAGCCGGCCGATGACGATATAAAGCTATCAGATAGGCCAATGATGCAGACAAGCCATTATAAATGGGTACTTCACGGCCTCCCGTTTCATTCAGTACGGACACTTCGACATTGTTCCCGAAAGAGGACCTTCCTTCTACATACATCACGTTCACGTTCTGTATGAAACAATCATCGCCTATGAAATAATTGGAAATATAATTGTGCACGTTTTCAATCAGCGTATTATCGCCGATCTCACAATTATGCAAAGTTACATTCCGGATACCGCTATGTTTCTTCACCCCTCCCGGAAGAGTAAATTCCTTTTCAAAAAGGCCCAATGCCACATTCCCTGAAAAATGAACATTACAAACGTGTTCGGCATGAAAAGGGCTGGCGACCTTTATGTTTTCCCAATTATCGGCCGTACAGCCGTTCTTCTCCAAATCTGCAATTTCTTCCGATAGCAGATGCCTTAAATATCCTTCACTCATTCTTCATCATATTGTTGGAAAAGAAAATCGTTATAAGGGAAACGAGTAATATGAATCTGTTTCACCCGCTCGTACAACAAGGCTTTGAGTGCATCGATATTCGTCCGTTTCTTGGCTGAGATAAAGATACAATTATCCTGCATCTTATTCATCCAAGTGCGTTTCAACTCGTCCAAATCGATATTCTCACGTGTACGCGGAGTCAGGTCATCTTCATCCTTCGGGACAAAAGTGAAAGCATCGATCTTATTGAACACCATAATCATCGGTTTCTCCGTCTTGTCGATTTCCGATAAGGTACGGTTCACCACCTCGATCTGTTCTTCAAACGTCGGATGAGAAATATCGACGACATGCACCAACAAGTCCGCTTCACGCACCTCATCCAAAGTCGATTTAAAAGATTCGACCAGTTCGGTCGGCAACTTACGGATAAAGCCGACCGTGTCGGACAGCAGGAAAGGCAGATTGTCGACAATCACCTTTCGGACAGTCGTATCGAGTGTCGCGAACAGTTTGTTCTCGGCAAACACTTCGCTCTTACTAAGCAGGTTCATCAATGTGGACTTTCCGACATTGGTATAACCGACCAGTGCCACGCGGACCATCTTTCCGCGGTTCTTCCGCTGCACGCTTTTTTGCTTATCGATCTCGACCAGGTCCCGTTTCAGCTTGGATATCTTATCCAGGATGATACGCTTATCCGTTTCCAACTGAGTTTCACCCGGTCCACGCATGCCGACACCGCCACGCTGACGCTCCAAGTGTGTCCACAAACGAGTCAGGCGGGGCAACATATATTTATATTGCGCCAATTCCACCTGTGTCTTCGCATGAGCAGTCTGTGCACGACGGGCGAAAATGTCCAGAATCAGATTCGTACGGTCCAGAATCTTCACCTGCAACTCTTTCTCGATATTACGCAATTGCTTGGCGGAAAGTTCGTCATCGAATATCACCAACCCGATCTCGTTTTCCACCACATATTCCTTTATCTCCTGCAACTTGCCGGAACCGACAAAGGTCACGGAGTTCGGATAATCCAGTTTCTGATAAAAACGTTTCACAGCTTCGACACCTGCCGTATCGGCCAAAAAGGCCAATTCATCCAGGTATTCCTTCACTTTCTGCTCATTCTGTTCAGGAGTAATCAGTCCTACGAGAACAGCCTTTTCTGTCTGTGCTTCAGATATAATAAATTCTTTCATACGGCAAAGATAGTAAATTCAATTATTTATGTATATTTGTACCCATAATATCAAACCAAAATAGTATTAACTATGAAAAAGGAAGTCATACACTTTGTTCAGTATGTACTTGTAAAGATTTTATTCTTCGGTGCAGCTTATCCGCTCCAGGCACAAGTTTCCAATCCATCCTCATGGGAAAGTTTTGTCGGTAGCGATGAAAATAGGCTTGTTTCGGATACGCTCAGATTGCAGACATTCGGGGATTCAGAATGGGATAATTGGGGATATACGTTAACTGTAAATTCTTCTCTTATCCAAGAGAAACATACGATAAAGATACCTGTCGGTTCCGGAATCATTTTTTCCCCCTTCTCACTTAATAATTATACAAATGTAAAAATCGTATCACATATTGCCGGACTCAAACTAGAACCCGGTGAGTTGTTATTATTTAACGTTCACCGTAATAATTCCGATGAAGTCATAACAGGAAACACTCCTGAACAAGGTAAAGATTACATGGGTTACAGATATCTTACAATCGGAAGCAATCCAAGCTCTTTTGCTATAACGACAAACAAAAAAGTCAATACACAGAATGGATATTATATGACCGATAGCGTTTTTGCTTATGGCGACATCCCTTCATATTCTCTATTCTCTGGTATCGGAAACTGGAACGACACAACCCTTTGGTCGCATCTTCCTCCACTCCGCCACAGGAATGCGCTCATAAAAGGGAATGTAAGTATAACAACAGATACGTATTGCAAAGATATCGCCATTCATTCCGGATCACTGGAGATCAATCCTGGCAGCCTGTTTATCCTACAGAATTTGGACCTATACGAAAACAAAGCCTCTCTCCATTCAGGAGGGACAATACTTCTTTCCGGCCGTATCACCTTCCATAAAACTTTTGAAGAACCCGGCAAATGGTATTTTATCTCATTTCCTTTCGACGTTTATCCGCCTGGCATCGACCTCCACTTCGAACAAAAGGATGCTACGCCTAACGACGGAGGCAACTATTTTTATGTCCAATCCTACAACGGAGACAAGCGGGCATCGTCCAACCAATCTGCCGGAAATTGGGAAGTCGTGCCCATCCGTCCCGATAATGTCCCCCTGTTCGAAAAAAACAAAGGTTACCTGATCGCATTAGACGAGAAAACAACAAACCGAACTTTATCTTTTTCATCTCGACCCGGCGACATCCCCGAAAATTTTGCCAATATAGGAGCTATTGCAATTCCTTTAAATTCCGACAGTTCTTCAGGCAATCAAGAAAACCACGGCTGGTATTTGTGCGGCAATCCATTCCCCGCACTACTTCCATTAACCCAAATCGAAAAAAACAAGGCTTTGGATGGAAATATCTATGTATATGACGGAAACGGTTATAAAACCTATTCCCTTAATAGCAACTATGCCCTCCCTCCTTTCGCCGCCTTCTTTGTAAAAGCATCCTCACCGACCGAGTTGAAAATATCGTCCAACAGCACACCCACAAAAGCAATAAACATAATCCCGACAAACTTCCCTATGAGTAAAAGTATAACCGAACCCCATCCCGACAAACAAAGCACAGAGATAGAGCTCCCCAATACAGAGGATTTCCGTTTTTTCATAAAAGACGGCCAACTGCACCTGCAAAATATCCCGGAAGCAGGATATATCAAAGTTTTTAACATGATGGGACACTGCATGTTTCAAAAAAGAATACGACAAGGTTCGCTGGTAGTTCCGTTCACTAATCTCTCTGGAATGTACATTTTACAAATACATTCCGCCAACTATCAAAAATACTATAAAGTGGTCCTTCCATAAATACAACAAAGGCGAAATGTAAAAGTGCTTTATTCTCGCACTTCACATTCCGCCTTTACCCTATAATTCAGTATAATATGAACTATTACAACTTATATTTTTTCTGCTGTACATTCCATCCGCCGACAGTTAATGAAAACTCGCCTTCTGTAACTTTATCCACAGATGTATCAATAAGTACCTGCTTCGTTTCACCTGGCAACAACGAGAAAAAATTATCCGTATAGAACGAAAGGCGAACAGGCTTGCCCGCTTTATCCAGAAATTGAAGTTGCGTAAAGAAAGCAATCCGGGAAGAAGTATTCTTCAACGAAACTTCAATATAATACCGCCCATCAACTTCTTTCGTTTTGTACTTCGTCTGAAGCCGGGCCGTTGGCATATCATTCAGAGATTCAAAACCGGAAGAGGTTGGTCCTGTTAAGGTTTCCTTTCCTTCATAAGCGGCATTGGAACGCCAATAGAACGTAGACGCTACTTCTTTTCCCTTTTCATCCGACAAACCAAGCCGGATAAAATGCACAGGGGTTATATCTGATGGAAAATCGATTTTAAACAAATCATTCAGCACCTCATCTTCACCGATATCAATCCGTTGAGAGTAAGAAAAGACCTTCTTGCTATTCAAATCATATACATCAGCCTTGACCTTGTAATTTTTAAAAGACCGATAATAATCATTACATACCGAAACCATATTCTTCAAATAATCAAACTGCGCATGTAAAGGCTCCAATGCATTCTGAGTATGATATAGTGAAGCCGTCGGTTCCAACGACCAATCCCACATACGGGCACATACCTGGCGTACCGGACAATTATGATACCAGAATAATAACCCTGAACAATAGCGATCCCCATAGTCCAGCTTATTATAATTCCAAACCTCCCAAATTGTCTTTGAATTCATTGCTCCTACCAACTGGCCTTTTTTAGCAAACTCTTCTATCGACTGCGAGGTTCCGTAATTATTGACAAGATCTTTATACATAGTGGACATTAAATGGAAGCCTCCCCCATCGTGATAATCCCAGACCTCTTTATTGATCGGCCATAAATCTTTCTCATCCATCACCTCCCGTAAAGTTTCAAGGGTCGGCAACGTTGGCGCTCCATACTCTGGGTTAAAACCATCCACACGGCTTCCACGTGGCGAGGCCGTATTCTCATAATGCTGCATCGGATTCACTTGCTTGTAGGGACTGCCATCATGCACACCATCACATTCCGATTGCATCTGATAACCGCGTGTACCATCCAATTTCATAATCAGATCTTTTGCACCCACCACTTCCGTACTTTCATTAGAAGAAACATAATAAGCCAGGGAAGGATGATTCCGTAAACGTTTTACCGTCGATTCCAGATTTGCCAAATAAAGAGCCTGGTCGTGTGGATGTTTCGTATCGCCTGTCAACCAAAATTCCTGCCAGACCAACAGTCCCATTTCGTCACACAATTGGAAAAAGTAGTCGGATTCTGCAATACCGCCTCCCCACATACGCACCAAATTAACGCCGGATTGTTTGGTATAGCGCAATTCTGCATAAGTACGTTCATCCGAATGCCGCAACATTCCTTCCGGTATCCAGTTCGTTCCCCGGATAAAGATCTTCTTGCCATTGACATAAAACTGACGGGATTTGTCTGGTGTATTCTGATCCGATGTAATTTCGCGAATACCAAAACGAGTCTTCAACGAATCCGAAACTTGCCCTTTAACAGAAACTGTCATCTTCAATTCATACAAATCCGGTTTACCTTTAAACAACGGCCACCACAACCGAGGATTATCAATTTTCAACTGCGGAATTTCTTCAGGCGTAAAGACTATTTCACGAGTTTCTCCACGAAAAAGGCTTATCTCTTTTGAAAAACGAATATTTTCACCTGTTATTTCACCAGTAACGACACATTTGACCGACCCCGTCGTCGGATTAATAACCTCGACAGAGACAGTCTCCTCGGCTTTATCATATCCAGGCTTGGCAAGTTCAGAACGAATAAACGGATTGCGGATCGCAGCTTTGTCAGTAGCATACAACGATATGCTTTTCCAAATGCCGGTATTCCGGTCACGTATACCGTCCAAGAAAGTAAAGTCCCAACCGACAGACATCAGCATCGTCGTGTTCAGCCCTATATTCCCGTCACCACCGTTATGAAATTCTCCTACAGCTCCCCACTGTTTTTGTTTGACGGTTCCAGACATATCGACCGGATAGACTTTTACTGCCAAAGCGTTCGTTTCGCCTACTCGGGCGAACTCTGTTATATCCACATAATCCTGAATAAACATGCCGGAAATATTACTCAGCAAATGACCGTTTACCCAGACTTCCGCCCGATAATTGATCCCGTCCAACTGTAACCAAATGACTTTCCCTTTATAATCAGCAGGAACGACGAAATCGGTACGAAACCAATAAGTATAAAAATCACGTCCGACAACAGACAAATCCGGAATGATATTGCTCGTCAGTTTATTATTCAATCCATAATAAGGTTCGGGATACACTTTGTTATATACGAGAGAATTTAGCACAGTACCCGGAACAATTGCCGGCATCCAGTCACCCGTCTTATATCCGGGCTTCGACACGGCTTCCGCACAGGCTGTAACATCTCCTGCTTTTTTCATTTTCCAAAGGAATGCACCTTGGTGTCCATCTTTTGAATCCAGATAAATCCTATCGGGATTACGATAATAATTCGCATCTTGTCCCCATACAAAGGAACAGCCTACAATACATAAAAATAGAATCAGAACGATTTGCTTCATATTTATTAGCAATAGTCAAATTAAAACTTTAAAACAGAATGTACACAATATTTCATCTACATATATACCCGCTATAGGACATAATATACCCGTCTGCCGATTCCTTGTTTAAACCAGAAAATAACAGACGAGTATCCATTTACATCAGATCAACTGACCTACTTCTTTCAATCGTTTCCTCAACTTTTGAATATCAACATTATGTATATCAGGAGATTTGGATTTACAAATCTGACCGGCAGCAACACCAACTGCTTCACCTGTTACAAGCGACGGTGGCATCACACGCAGACTACCATGAGCATAAGAATCCGTCGAGATACAACGTCCTGCAACCATTACATTTTTCAAACCCGCAGGAGTCAGACAACTAAAGGGGATTCCATGAGATTCTCCTTTCTTATAGCGAGGATACACGGTTGCATCCTGTTTATGGACATCAATATAATAACAGTTACGTCCGATACTGTCCTCAAACTCCTTACGAGCGAGCCAATCTTCCAATGTGAATGTATAATCGCATTTTATCCGGCGACTTTCCCTGATTCCCATCAAATTAGCCGTACTTGCCAAAAAAGAAGCACCAAATGACTTTGGTTCAAACTCGACCAATCCTTCATGTAACTGTCTTACCAATTTACGTCCTTTTATCATTGCTTCAGTCAAAGATACTGGATCTGTACTATCAACAGTCACATGACCGGCATTGAATCCTAAGATACCCGGTCCGATTAACTTGTCATTCATGTGCTTATCTTTCACCAATGGGTATTTAGGGTTACCATAAATAGAATGAATCGGACCATCCTTCCGATTAGTATGGACATTCCCTATTAAAGAAAACTCATAAGGGTCGACATTCGACAAGGTAAAGCACAAAGTACCTTCTTGAACGGAACCACTCTCATCTCCTATTACAAAATCAGCACCAGCCCAAGCCGCAAGATCACCATCGCCTGTACAATCAATA
>ENA-OWPB01002428-OWPB01002428.1-human-gut-metagenome-genome-assembly--contig:-NODE-2428-length-13137-cov-2.237808_pt1 | contig 13137 bp, 9 predicted proteins | sample MGYA00248260_ERZ651838 | MGnify/ENA primary metagenome ERZ651838 (study PRJEB26924, sample SAMEA4378304) | human gut metagenome | biome: human gut; feature: human-associated habitat; material: faeces...
GCGCGCCCATGGCGCGCAAACCAAAAAAGAACCGCCAACCTGTGTTGACGGTTCTTTCTCTCAGCCCTTCATCAGAAACTTAATAATTTTCTCTGTATCTTCCGGCTCGTAAGCGACAAGCTCAAGCTCCGGAATCTCCACATCCGTCTTTAAAATACTGGTAAGTGATACATACTGGCAAAGCTTTGACTTGAGGTTCAGTCTGTCCCCCTCACCGGTAATGAGTTCCACTTTTCCCTGGCAGGAGTCTATTACCTTGAAAAATCCGTCGATATCCGTGATGTTCTTGATCTTCATAATGCATGCTCCTTTCTTATTATCTGAGTCTCTATCTACACTATAATACGAAAGTACCTCTTCTGCAAGTTCTAAATCGTAAACCTGGAAATATGTTTCTTCAACGTCTCGGCCGTGCTTTCCATCTCCTTCGAGTCTTTCTGCACATCTGCACTGTTCTCGGAAACAATGTCCGCCAGTTCCTGAATGCTGACCGCCGTTGCCTCAATCTCCTCCGCCGATGCAGACTGTTCTTCCGTGATAGCCGCCATATTGGACGCGACATCGTTTACCTCATGCACCTTCTCTATCATTCCCTGCACGATCCGGTTGGTCTGTTCAATACTCTCGTAGATATTGTTGAACTGCTCTGCCGCCGCAAATACCGCCGCCGCACTCTCATTGATCTGCTCTGTGCTTCGTCCGCTCTGGTTCACGGTCTCCTCAATCAGACTGGTCACCGAATCGATCAGGCTTGAGATCTCATCCGCTGCCTCCCCGGAGTTTTCCGCAAGATTTTTGATCTGTGTCGCAACCACCGCAAAGCCTTTTCCTGCTTCCCCCGCGCGCGCCGCCTCGATACTTGCGTTCAGTGCGAGCAGGTTCGTCTCGTCCGCGATCCCGCGGATCGTTCCGGTAATCTCGTTGATCTTGACAGCAGCGGCTCCCACATCGCCGATCGATTTTCCGAGTACCTGCATGCTGCCCTTGACATCATCCATGGATTTTGTCACGGAAGTCATGCCGTTCTTGCCCTCGGACGCCTCCGAAATCGTATTCTCTATATTCTGCAGAGCCTCGCTGCCCGCCTCGTTCGTGTCGGCGACCACCTGCGCAAGTGTGGTTGCATTTTCCGCAATCACATTGATGGATTTCACCAGTTCCTCGAGCGTCGTCCGCATCTGTCCCATCGCGTCCGCCTGCCCCACCGCCGAGTCGTGCAGATCACTCGACACCTGGTTGCTCGCTTTTGCCTGATCGTCGATCTTATTGGAAATTGTGATAATGGAGCTTAGAATCTGACGCATTCCCGCCAGAAATTCCTTCATGTTACCCGCCATCACGGTAACTTCGTCGCTGCCCTTGACCTCGATGTCCGTCGTAAAATCGCCCTCTGTGACGGCAACAATCGTTCCGGTCAGCTTCTGGATCGGGTTCGTGATTCTGCGGATCACCGCAACCATGACAATTCCGATGACAAGCAGCGTTGCCACGCCGACCACCGTCAAAATCATCTGCAGTCTTATGATATCCGCAAAAATATTCTTCTCCAGACCGCGGGCTACCAGATACCAGTTTGTCCCGTTTATATTCTGAATATTCACCATATACGTTCCCTGATTGGACGTATAAATATTTTTCGTTACATTTCCCGCGGAAATGTCCGTAAAAATCTCCTCGTAGAGCGTATCTCCGCACTCCTCTGCTTTCTTTCCCACAAGATCCGCATCTTTGTGTGCGAGCACGATTCCGCTCGCCGCATCCATGATAAATGCGTCTCCATCTCCGGCCACTTCCATGCCGGACACAACCTCGGAGAGAATATCCAGGCTGACATCCGCCGCCGCAACTGCGCCCTTGCCGTTTAACTTCTCCACATAGCGGCTTGCCGTTACAATGTAGCTGCCCGTCAGCGCATCCACATAAGGATCGCCGAATGCGAACTTATCATGGCCAAGGCCTTCCTGATACCAGGTCGTCTCCGTCGCTTTTCCTTCCGGTTCCCAGCCGGAAGCGTCCAGCACCTTGCCATCATCGTAAGACAGATACACACCGTTCGGGAAATCCTCATAGGTTCCCAAAAACTGTGCCTCATAGTTTAAAATCTCTTCATCGTCCATCTTGAGATAGACCATGCTGTCAAGCGCCGTGTCCAGCGTGGTGAGGTTATCGCTCTGCCAGCCCGCAATCTGATTCACACTCGCCGTGCCCTCCGCATCCATCAGGCTCTCCGTCTTCTCGCGGATGCTCGCCCTGGAAACAAAAAAGGCAACCATACTCAATATAAGAAATGCAATTGCAACCACCGGTAAAATAAATGACATCAGTTTTGCCTTTACACCAAACCGCGCTTTATCTTTTGCGTGCTTCATGAGTACCTCCTTCATCTTACGCATTTTTATTCATTTTGTGTTCTCATAATAGCACCGCTGCTCCTGTATTTCCAGTATCTTTTTTTGTACAATCCATTTTACCGGTCAGACGTTTCTCGCCTGACGCATTGCCTCCAGAATGATGCTCTCCGCACTCTTCGCCTCCGCCTTGGTGAGCTGTGGCGTATCTTTTAATGCGTAATCTATCCCGAGATTGTCATACTTCACTTTTCCCATGGAGTGATACGGAAGTACCTCCAGCTTTTCCACATTTGAAAGTGTTGCAAGAAACCGGCCCAGAGCCTCCAGTTCTTCCCTCTGAAATGTAATCCCCGGAACGACCACATGCCGGATCCAGACCGGTATCTGTTTTTCATCCAGATACCTTGCAAACGCAAGTATCTTCTCATTGTCCTGTCCGGTCAGCTTCCTGTGCTCCTCCGCATCCATGTGTTTGATGTCAAGCATCACAAGATCCGTCACAGAAAGCAGCCGTTCCACCTTCTTTAAGCGTTCCCGCTCCTCCTCTGATGTGCCGCCGCACCCCGGAAACATAATGCCCGAGGTGTCCAGACAGGTATGAATTCCACGTTCCTTTGCCCCGGCAAACAGTTCCGTCAAAAAATCAATCTGGAGCATCGGCTCTCCGCCGGTCGCAGTGATTCCGCCGGTCCGGTAAAACGACCGGTTGCGCTCCATGCGTGACAGAATCTCTTCCGCGCTCATCTCCTGCCCATCCTCCAGATGCCAGGTGTCGGGATTATGGCAGTACAGGCAGCGCATGGGACATCCCTCAAAGAACACCACAAAACGGACTCCCGGTCCATCCACAGTTCCAAAGCTTTCCATCGAATGAATTTTTCCCATAAAGTCCTCCTTTTTAATCCCATCCATCTGATAATCATAATACAATCGCGCGAGCCGGCGTATCCCGGTGTCCCTGCCGCAAAAGCAGCAGGGCACCGGTTCCGGTTCGCGCGATTTATCCTGTCTGTATCACTTCCACATGAACTACATGCGCTCGTGGAAGGTTCTTGCAATGACTTCGTCCTGCTGCTCTTTGGTCAGCTTGATAAAGTTTACCGCATATCCGGAAACACGGATTGTGAGCTGCGGATACTGCTCCGGGTGTTTCTGTGCATCCAAAAGCGTCTCGCGGTTCAATACGTTGACGTTCAAGTGATGTCCGCCCTTCTCGACGTAAGCATCCAGCAGCGCCACAAGGTTCTGCTCCTCGCCCGTCTCATCCTTGCCGAGTGCATCCGGCACGATGGTAAACGTGTTGGAGATACCATCCTGGGAATCCATAAACGGCATTTTCGCTACCGACGCGAGAGATGCTACCGCACCGTTCGTGTCGCGTCCGTGCATCGGGTTTGCGCCCGGTGCAAAGGCAACACCCTTCTTTCTGCCATCCGGTGTCGCACCTGTGTTCTTGCCGTAGGATACGTTGGATGTGATCGTGAGGATCGATGTCGTCGGGATTCCGCCGCGGTAGGTGTGGTTGCCCTTGACATAGCCGATGAATGTGTGAAGCACTTCCTTTGCAATGTCGTCGACGCGGTCGTCATCATTTCCGTAGCGTGGGAAATCGCCCTCTGTCTCAAACTTGCGGGCGATGCCGTATTCATCACGGATGACCTTCACTTTTGCATACCGGATCGCGGAGAGAGAATCGACCACGTGGGAGAAACCGGCAATTCCGGTGGCAAAGGTACGCCGGACATCCGTGTCGATCAACGCCATCTCAGCGGACTCATAGTAATATTTATCGTGCATATAGTGAATCAAATTGAGGATATTCACATAAATGCCCGCCAGCCAGTCCAGCATCTGATCGTATTTATGCATGACTTCCTGATAATCGAGGTATTCGGATGTGATCGGCGCATACGCTGGACCAACCTGCATCGGACGTCCGTCTTTGGCAGTGTATTTCTCGTCTCTGCCTCCGTTGATGGCATAGAGAAGGCATTTGGCAAGATTGGCACGGGCGCCGAACAGCTGCATTTCCTTGCCTGTCTGGGTGGCGGAGACGCAACAGCAGATGCTGTAGTCGTCCCCCCAGATCGGACGCATGACATCGTCGTTTTCATACTGGATCGAGGATGTGTTGATGGAGATTTTGGCAGCATATTTCTTAAATGCCTCTGGCAGGCGGGAAGAGTAAAGGACGGTCAGGTTTGGTTCCGGGGACGGTCCCATATTTTCCAGCGTATGTAAAAAGCGGAAATCGTTTTTCGTTACCATCGGACGCCCGTCTTGTCCCAGACCGGCAACTTCCAGCGTTGCCCAGACCGGATCGCCGGAGAAAAGTTGGTTGTAGGATGGGATCCGGGCAAATTTTACCATGCGGAATTTCATTGTCATATGGTCGATTAATTCCTGCGCCTCGATCTCGGTCAGTGTTTGTTCTGTTAAATCCCGGTTGATGTAGATATCAAGGAAGGTGGAAATGCGTCCGACACTCATGGCGGCACCGTTCTGGGTCTTAACGGCAGCGAGGTAACCGAAGTAGAGCCACTGGACGGCTTCTTTGGCATTGGAAGCCGGACGGGAGATATCAAAACCATAGATGGCAGCCATCTCCTGAATGTCCTTTAGAGCGCGGATCTGCTCGGCGATCTCTTCCCGCTGGCGGATGATGTCATCAAACATGGCGCCATTTCCACAGCGTTCCAGATCCTTTTTCTTTTCCTGAATTAGGAAATCGATTCCGTACAGGGCGATCCGGCGGTAGTCGCCTACGATCCGGCCGCGTCCATAGGTATCCGGAAGTCCGGTGACGATATGGCAGTGGCGGGCGGTCCGGGGTATATGCATCGAAGACGGCCTGGTTGTGGGTTTTATGGTATTCGGTAAAGATTTTATGAAATTTTGGATTGACATGGTAGCCGTAGGTTTTGGCGGCTTCCTCCGCCATCTTGATTCCGCCGAACGGCATAAAAGCCCGCTTGAGTGGTTTGTCGGTCTGAAGTCCGACGATGCGTTCCAGATCTTTAAGCTCCGGATCGATATATCCCGGACCATAGGCGGTCAGGCTGGATACGATTTCAGTTTCGCATTCGAGCACACCGCCCTTTTCGTGCTCTTTCTTCTGAAGCTTTTGAAGGCGTTCCCAGAGCAGATGAGTGGCACTGGTTGGGGCAGCGAGAAAGCTTTCATCGCCATCATATTGCGTATAGTTGTTCTGGATGAAATCGCGGACGTTCACTTCGTCGGTCCATTTGGAGCCCAGAAAACCTCTCCAGGCTGTTTGAAAGATAGGTGTGTTTTGGAATGTTTGATACATAGCAGACATGTGTTTACCTCCTGGTTGAAAAATTTCGATCCCAGCAGAGACAGTGAGAGTGAAAAAAAGTAAAAAAAATACCCACGGTCTGTGCTGTGACGCCCAGACGGTCGGCAATTTCCAGTCATACTTCATGTGGTTGATCCACTTATCCGTCAGTTGTATGACTGCTATGTTTAAGGGATATCAGAACCGAAGAGGAATGTCAAGCTATATTTGGGGGAAGAGGTAGCAGTGAAGAGGTAACAGTTCAAGTCCGTAGCTGTTCACAGTAACAAAAAGAGTGCCGGAAAGAGTGGACATTTAGCAAATGACTTGATAAAATGAGTGAAGTTTTAGGACAGATGGGAATGAAAAAGGGATAAAAAGTTGCTGGGCACGATGCTTGAACAGTAATGATGAAACCTGAATTTGACAGAAATGACAGAAGAGAGGAAGGAAATGCTGGAAAAATTTTGTGTCGGGTTGGTGCGGATTTTGTTGGGAGGAATTCTTTTTTTCCTGACACTGCTCAGCGCGGTTGTGACCTGCCGGGTCTATGGAGGTTCTGAGATTGTACAGTATGGAAGGGACAGTCTGTTTCTGCACCTGTTTTTTGGTGCGGGTGTGATTGGACTGACGGTGTTTTACAGGCGGAGAAAGGAACGAAAGTGCCGGAAGAACCAGTGGCTTCTTTTATCGGCTGCTGCCTATCTTTTTTGGATTCTCCTTGTCCCGTCCTGGGGCGGTTCTGACTCTCATCAGTGTATGGCGTCCGCGCAGGGACTTCTGCAGGGCGATTTCAGCGCCTGGGAGCCGGTGGCGTATTCGTATGGGACAGCGGAAGGACCGCTTGGGTATGCGTACACTTACCCGTCTCAGAACGGGCTGATTCTCTATATGGCAGTGCTGGTATTTTTCTTTGGGGATGCGGCGTATGCAGTTTTCCAGATTTTAAATATCGGTTTTTTTATTCTGGGAATCGTGAGCCTGCAGCGGATGACGGTACGGGGAAACGAAAGGTGCAGCCTGCTTTTGTGGATGGCGTGCTGTCTGCCATTTTCTTTCTATATCCTCTTCGTGTACGGTACGATGCCAGGATTTGGACTTTCGTGTCTGGCGATGGAACGTCTGGTGCGGTATGTGGAAGAGGGGCGGGGAAGAGACTTCTGGATTGGCGCGGCAGCAGTAGCGGCGGCGGTGATCCTCAAGTCGAATTATGAGATTGTGCTGGTGGCGCTGTTTTTGTATCTGGCATCCTCGGGAGTCTTTCGAAGGAAAGCACGCCTGCTGGTGGCAGCGGTGCTTCTGATTACAGTGTATGTGATTGGAAACCGGGGGATTCAAACAGGAATTTCTTCTGTGACCGGACGCACGGTATCGGACGGTGCGCCGATGATTGCCTGGGTGCAGATGGGACTGGAGGAGAGCAAACGTGGACCGGGCTGGTACAATGGCTATCAGGTAAAACTCTTTCAGAAGGCAGATGGGGATGCGGATCTGGCGGCCGCATGGGCGCAGGCAGATTTGCGGAAAACGATTTCAGATATGGCAGAGGAACCGGCGAAAGCCGCTGATTTCTTTGTTCGGAAGATCGAGTCAATCTGGGCGGAACCGACCTTTCAGAGTCTCTGGATCCAGGAGGTGGGAAATACCTCCTGGGCGGAGGAAAGCCCGCCATGGGAGCTTTTCAAGGAAGAAGGGGGTCTGAACCGGCTCTATGTTTTTGCGGCGAATCTGTTGCAGACGTTTGTGTATGCGATGGCGTGTGTATGGGTGATTGCCGGGATGAGTGCCAAAGGAAGCCGAAGTAAGCATGTCCTGATGAAACGAACATGGGAAAAGAGGATAGAAGCAGAAAAAACTGTGAAGGCTGTGAAAAAACAGGGAATGGAAACGGTCTGGGAGAGGCAGGAACGTGGAGAACCGGACAGATGGGGGATGCTGCTTCCGGGAATCGTGTTTATTGGGGGATTCCTGTTCCATCTGGTCTGGGAGGCGAAGGGGCAGTATTCGGTGGTGTATTTTATGCTGCTGCTGCCGTATGCGTATCTGGGGATGGAAAGAGTGGCGGATGTGTTTTTAGATGTGACAGGTGCCGGGAAAGAATGATGTTTTGAGATAAAAAAGATACTGGGAACAGCCTGAAATAAGCCGTTTTCAATATCTTTTTTATGGTTTAAAAGAGCTATGATTTCTAAAAATCCATTAAAAATTGCAATGATAAATCCGCTCCGCCGCCTGATAGAACACAGTTTCCCAATATTTTTCCGGAATCAGCCGTTTCGTAATTTCGATGTAATCTTCATAGTTGGCGAGCGGCCAGTCGGTGCCGAACATGAGCTTATCATAGTCGCGGATGTAGGCAAGCCAGGTTTTCAGGGTGCTGATATACCCGCTCTGCTCTTCCAGAAACTCCGGAATGTCAAATTTGCCCTCTAAAAGCCCAGAGAGGTCGGCGGCGACATTTTCATTTTTCTCGACAACGGCGGCGGCATCCATCAGCCACGGGTTGCCGAAGTGGCACATGACGAACTGGACATCCGGATGGCGGACGGCGGCTTCATCGAGGGTCAGCGGATGGCTGTATTTGATGAATGCTTTGGAACCGGCGGTCTGTCCGGTGTGGATGGCAACCGGCTTTTTGTACGCCTTGGCGAGGTCGTAGATCGGTTCGAAGCGCTCGTCGGTAACGTAGATGGAATCATATCCCGGGTAGAGTTTGATGCCGACGCAGGTATTCCGTTTTAAGTTTTCTTCGACAAGATCGCATGTCTTTTGAATCTTTTCCGGCGTCAGTTTTCGTGCTTCGACGCCGACGCAATAGCGCAGAAAATCCGGGTATGTGTGATTATCCGGGTGAACGCCGCGGTTTCCCATGACGATGCCGCCGACGATATTATATTTCTGAAAGCATTCCCGCAGATGCTCTTCATTATTGATATGACCGGCTTCGATGGCAATCTCATCGAAATGCGGGTAACCGGGACAAAAGTGCAAATGTGAATCAATGATTTTCATAATGATAACAGGCGCCTGTATCAAAAACCTTTTGGAAAAAGAACGGCGCTGTCCTCCTTTCTGCTGTGATGTATGTCTGGAAGTTTTGAGAAAATCCGGTGCAACAAAACTTCGGGTGTATATAAATAAGAAATGCAGTGACAGTCCGGCAGGTTCATAGAGCATGCAGCAACTGTATGAAATCAACTGTTAGTGTAGTCCCAAATGGGGTGGATGTCAAATTTTTCTCCATCTGTTTGACATCCACACTATGATCTGGTATAGTGATAGCTATGCGTATTGCAAAGGGGCAAACTGCCTCTTTCTTTTTTTGTAAATATTCCGGAAGAATGCAAAAAAGATAACTAATATGATATATGAAATGTATCTCCGGAATGTGCAGACCGTTAATCAGACAATGAAAGGAATAGAATGGAAACAATCAGATTTGAAGATTTAGAGTTAGATGCAAAGATCATGCGTGCGATCACCGATATGGGGTTCGAGGCGGCTTCTCCGATTCAGGGACAGGCGATTCCGCTGGAACTGCAGGGACTGGATATCATCGGACAGGCACAGACTGGTACCGGTAAGACGGCTGCGTTTGGTATTCCGCTGTTACAGAAGATCGATCCGAAGAATAAGAAGCCGCAGGCGATCATTCTCTGCCCGACCCGTGAACTTGCCATCCAGGTATCTGAGGAGATCCGCCGCCTGGCAAAATACATGCACGGTGTCAAGGTTCTGCCGATCTACGGCGGACAGGAGATCGGACGTCAGATCCGTTCCCTCAAGGATGGTGTGCAGGTTATCATCGGTACGCCGGGGCGTGTGATGGATCACATGCGCCGCAAAACCGTCAAGATGGATCAGATCCACACGGTTGTCCTCGACGAGGCGGACGAGATGCTGAACATGGGCTTTTTAGAGGATATGGAAACCATCTTAAGCGCACTGCCGGAGGAGAGACAGACGCTGATGTTCTCAGCGACGATGCCGCAGGCGATTCAGCGGATCGCGACGAACTTCCAGAAAGATCCGCAGATTGTGCGCGTGGTCAAGAAAGAGCTGACCGTTCCGAAGGTAACCCAGTATTATTATGAAGTAAAACCGAAGAATAAGCTGGAGGTTATGTGCCGTCTGCTGGATCTCTATGATCCGAAGCTCTCAGTGGTATTTTGCAACACGAAAAAGCAGGTCGATGAGCTGGTACAGGGCTTACAGGGACGCGGCTATTTTGCAGAAGGGCTTCACGGCGATTTGAAACAGGAGCAGCGTGACCGTGTCATGCGTGCATTCCGTACCGGACGGACGGACATTCTGGTGGCAACGGATGTGGCAGCCCGCGGTATCGACGTCGATGACGTTGAGGCGGTATTCAACTATGATGTACCGCAGGATGACGAGTATTATGTACACCGTATCGGACGTACTGGACGTGCCGGACGCGAGGGCAAGGCGTTTAACCTCGTAGTTGGCAAAGAGGTTTACAAGCTGCGCGAGATCCAGCGCTACTGCAAGACCCGCATCATTCCGCAGGCGATTCCGTCTCTGGACGATGTGACCTCCATCAAGGCAGATAAGATTCTCGACCAGGTGGGCGAGGTGCTGCAGGACAGCGATCTGAGCAAGGTGATCGATATTGTAGAAAAACGTGTGCTGGAAGAGGACTACACGACGCTCGATCTGGCAGCAGCGCTGCTCAAAATGATGATGGGCGAAGAGGGCGAGGAGCTCTTAGAGGAGAACCGCCCGCTGCGTGAGCTGGAGGATCTCGAGGATGAGAGCCGCCGCAGCCGTGGTGGAAGAAACGGCAGAGGAAGCCGTGGCAGAAATGAGGACGTAGCGCGTCTCTTCATCAACATCGGAAAGAACCAGGGCATCCGTCCGGGCGATATCCTCGGTGCGATCGCCGGAGAATCCGGCATGCCGGGACGTATGGTCGGAAGTATCGATATGTTCGATAATTACACATTCGTCGAGGTGCCGAGAGAGCATGCGGACGTTGTACTGCAGGCGATGCGCGGTGCGAAGATCAAGGGCAAGAACGTGCATATGGAGAAGGCGAACCGGAAGTAAAGAGCATATTGAAATTATATTTGGCATATGCTATAATGCCATTAGGCGAAAAGACAAAAGTGTTCAAAGTGGCACAAAAACAAATCCCTCAGGTGCGGGCACACCTGAGGGATTTTATTCCATTTGGGCGAGGTGGCTTAAGCCTCTGGCTGACTACCTAACGATGTCCGTCCAACCACTTGCATATGTAATAGGCGATTACACTTGCCACGACGGACACAAGAAAAGACAGAAATATATTCAAAATGGCACACCCCCTTTCTGCACCTGTCTAGGGGTGGTAGCTGTATTAGTATATCATAAAGATAAAATTATAAAAAGTCATCTTTGAGATGTTTTGTTTGTCTCAAAGATGACTTTTTATCTTAATAACTTTAAAATTTGCTCTTACAGCTCCGCCGTAATAAAAATATCATAAATCGCTTTCACAGCCGCCTCGAAATCTGCGTTCTTCACGCCGATGATGATGTTGAGTTCACTGGAACCCTGGTCGATCATCTTGACGTTGATGCGGGCGTGTGCCAGAGCGGAGAAGATGCGTCCGGCAGTGCCGCGGGTGGACTTCATGCCGCGTCCTACGACGGCGATGAGTGCTAAATCGGACTCAAGCTCGATGGAATCCGGCTGTACCGCGCGGTGGATGTTGGAGATAACGAACTGCTCATGCTGTTCGAATTCGGACTGGTGTACGAAGATGGTCATCGTGTCGATTCCGGACGGCATATGCTCGAAGGAAATGCCGCAGTCCTCGAAGACACCCAGAACTTTTCTCCCAAACCCAATTTCGGAGTTCATCATCGCTTTCTCGATGGTGACAGAGCAGAAACCAGTCTTTCCGGCGATACCGGTGATGGTGTATTTCGGCTTCCGGCAGGTATTCTCGACGATGAGTGTACCCGGATCCTCCGGCTTGTTGGTGTTGCGGATGTTGATCGGGATGCCCTCGCGGCGTACCGGGAAGATGGCATCCTCATGAAGGACGCTGGCACCCATGTAAGCCAGTTCACGCAGTTCTTTGTAGGTGATGGTCTCGATCGGAACCGGATTTTCCACGATGCGCGGGTCGGTTACCAGGAAACCGGATACATCGGTCCAGTTCTCGTAGAGGTCTGCGTGAATCGCGCGGGCTACGATGGAGCCAGTGATATCCGAACCACCGCGGGAGAAGGTGTGGATCGTGCCGTCCGGATTGGACCCGTAGAAGCCTGGGATAACGGCGCGCTCAGTGTGCGCGAGGCGTTCGGACAGCTCTTCATTGGTTTTCTCGGACAGGAATGTACCATTCTCGTCAAAGAAGATTACCTCGGCTGCATCGATGAACTCATAGCCCAGGTAATGGGACATGATGATACCGTTTAAATACTCACCGCGGGAAGCTGCGTAATCGCTGCCTTTTTTTGCGATAAAGTTTTCCTCGATGGTCTTGAACTCATAATCGAGGTTTAAATTCAACTCCAGACCGTCGATGATCTGCTCATAGCGCTCTTTGATGGCGGAGAGAAGCTTGCCGTAGCTTGCGCCGGTGGAAGCTGCCTCGTAGCAGGCATAGAGCATATCGGTTACTTTGGTGTCATTTTTGTTGCGTTTGCCCGGAGCAGACGGTACAACGTAGCGTCTGGATTTATCAGCACGGATAATATCTCCGACTTTTTTGAACTGTTTTGCGCTGGCGAGGGAACTTCCGCCAAACTTTACTACTTTCTTCATGATGTTCTTTGTTCCTTCCTAAAGTAAATATTGGGTTAATTCAGTTTCTGGATCTTCGGAAAATACTGGAACAGTACCTTGGCAACCAGTTTGTCGCGCTTGACGTATTTGTGCGTCCAGCGGCGGGCGTCGTTGGAATAGTTCCGGTTGTCGCCCAGCATGAAATAGCAGCCATCCGGCACTTTGTAGTGCTGCGGTTCCTCCGGTTCCATCGGTTCATGCAGATACGGTTCGTCGAGCGGTGTATCGGAACCATTTAAGTATACCTTGCCGTCTACGATGTCGATCGTGTCGCCCGGCATACCAATGATACGTTTGACATAGTACGTTTTGATGCCTTTCGCTTCATCATCCGGATAAATGAAAATGGCGATGTCACCCCGCTGCGGATCTCCGAATTTGTAGCTTAACCGTGAGCCGATGACGCGGTCGCCAGCCATGATGGTCGTTTCCATCGAGCTGGTCGGGACTTCGCTGTTGGCGATGATGAAATGGTTGACGCAGAATGCGATAATAGCGGCGGCAACCAGGACCTGAATCCAGCTTATGACCTCGTCCTTGAGATTGAAGCCTTCCTTGCGGCTCTTGCCCTTCTTGGATTTTGCGGCATTTCCGGTACCTGAAGCGTTGTTGTTCTCTTCGGGCGTATCTTCCAAATCGTGTTCCGAAGAGTTCTGGCCTGGCTGGTTGATGCCGATTTTTCCGGCGCGG
>ENA-OWPB01002429-OWPB01002429.1-human-gut-metagenome-genome-assembly--contig:-NODE-2429-length-13127-cov-5.967794_pt1 | contig 13127 bp, 8 predicted proteins | sample MGYA00248260_ERZ651838 | MGnify/ENA primary metagenome ERZ651838 (study PRJEB26924, sample SAMEA4378304) | human gut metagenome | biome: human gut; feature: human-associated habitat; material: faeces...
TTAGCGTACATTGCTTCAGAGGATTGCTATAAGTACAAGATTATCATAAATCCCAAACAAGTTCAATGAAAGAGATTCCTGAAAATGTGAAAAATTTATCGCCTGGTTACTGTTCAAGGGTATGCATAAGTCATTGTAAAAAGTGACGAATTTTTATTTTTTTATATTGTGGATAATCATGTTCAGCAGAAAAAACTGTGTTTATAGTTTTTTCTGCTGTTCCTTTTCTGAAAGCTTATACACAAAAGATTATCTTTCAGGCATATTTTTTAACGGATATCATTTGATTATGTCTGCTTTTTTATTGTAAAACTGGTACCTTATCCACAGTCAGATTGACGAAAGTATCCTTTCCGGCAGTTCGCTTTTTTCCTGTGTTTCTGCTATACTTTTGTCAGGAAAGAGAGGACAGCTTATGAACATTGATTTAAGAGAAGAACTTAGAAAACGTGATGAACTTCTTGACGGTTATCTCAAGCAGATTGAGATCCAGGATCCTGGAACTGCAGAAAGAAGCGGCGGATGCCCATAAGGAAACGATACGTGTCCGTAATTACTGGTTCCAGGTACTGGAAAATATGCTTCTGGAGTTTGAAAAAATGCAGAAGAAAACGAAACAGGAGCTCCAGGAGATGGAAAAGCGCGCCCTGAAAGCAGAAAAACAGAGGGATGATGCACTGGATAAGGTAAAAGAACTCCAGCACCAGTTTTATGAAACTGCAGTCAGGCTGGAAGAAGAACAGGGAAAAAATCTGAAACTCCGTGCACAGATAAACCGTGATTATGAAAATTCCTCTATCCCTTCTTCCAAAACACTCCGGAAGAAAAAGATCACGAACAGCAGGGAAAAGATCGGAAGGAAACCCGGAGGCCAGACAGGCCATAAGGGACACTGCCGCAAAAAACAGGAGCCGACCCGGCCAGCAGTCCTTCTCCCGCCTCCGGAAATAGTCCTGGAAGACAATTCTTTTAAAAAGACATCAAAAACGATCATAAAACAACGGGTAGGCATCCGCATGCTCCTGGATGTAACAGAATATCATACAGATGTTTATTATAGCAGTCAGACGGGAGAACGCGTTCATGCTCCATTTCCGGAATGGATTACAGCCATCTGAGGAACCGGATCCCTGTAAGGTCTCTGAATTCGAAGAAAGATACCGTAAGATACTGGAGACCGCCCGGAAGGAATATGAAGATGTTCCGGCAAACGCTTACTATAGAGACGGTATAATTTATTTCTGAGAATGGAGAAATATATGCAGAACCATCTGCTGTTCCTGCATGATCTCCGGGTACCTGCCACTAATAATGAAGCAGAAAGGCTTCTAAGGAATTATAAGCGGAAACAGGCGCAGGCCCGTGACATTCAGAAGTTTCGAGAGCATCGATTACCTCTGCCAATGCATGAGCATGCTTGTTTTGATGCGCTTAGAAGAACCAGAAAATATATTTGACAGAGTGTCCAGGATATTTGGATAAAGAAAACCGATGACTTTAACTGTTTCCCAGTTTACACCATCGGTTTTCTTAAGTCCAGTTAGCCCTTGAACAGTAACCTGGGTGAGTTCCAGTCTGTGACTGTCTTAAGATAATCTTATTTAATCTCCGCAGTTTTACATTGCAGAATCTTCTCCAGTTCCGCTACTCTTTTAAGTGCTTCTGCCGTCTCTTTCTGGGCTTTTATTTTTTCTTCTTCAGCAATCATCCTTGCTTTTTCAGCAGAATCCCTTACATTTTCAGCTTCATCTCTCTCTTTTTTAGCTTCATCCCTTGCTTTTTCAGCAGAATCCGCTCTTTGGCGTTCTCTTTCTGTATTTTGGCGTTCAGCTTCCTGACCTTTTTCATACATGATCATATCTCTCTCAAAACCCTTCATATAACTCAACGACACCGTTACTGAAAACTTATAAAAATTATAAACTTTTATGTTCCATTCCTACTTCCACGAATATGCTTTTGATGATATAAATATCCATCTACTCACAGTTTTTTGTACTCTCCATAGGCATAAATTCCGAACTAACGTATCCGTACATATTTGCATTAACATTTAAGTGTCAGATTGCAAATTGTTCTCCATAAGCCTTGAGGTTTATTGATGCCTGGAAATCCCTGTCAATCATATTCCCACAATCACATCTATAAACTCTGTCAGATAACTTCAGATTTTTTTTGATCTTTCCACATCTGCTGCAAAGCTTAGATGATGGGTAAAATCTGTCAGCGACAATAAGCTGAATACCTTTATCACTGCACTTGTACTCAAGCTGTCTCCTAAATCTGAAAAATCCCTGTTCCTGAATCGCTTTGGATAAACGTCTGTTTTTCATCATCCCACTAACATTCAAATCTTCAATACAGATAAATCTTGGTTTTCGATTTATGATTTCAGATATGGTCTGGTTCAAATAGTTTTTACGGATGTTTGTTAATCTGTGATTTAATTTTAATAAAAGTTTTTCTTTTTTGACTATATTATGTGTTTTACAGTAATTTTTTCCTTTCTTATTTTTCTCGTAAGACCGTGAAATACTATGCTGTAATCTGCGTTTTTGTTTTTCCAGTTTCCTGACAGGCTGGCTCTTATTGATATTCTTATATCTGACAGCATCAGAACATACCGCCAGGTCTTTGATTCCTAAATCTATGCCCATCCCGTCATTATTAAGTGATTCTTTGCAATCGGGAAATTCCACACATACACTGATCCACCAGTTCAATCCGTCAAAGGATATTCTTGGATTCATGTATTTCGTATCTGTCGGAATGCGTCCATGTTCCGCAAATCTTACCCAATTTATTTTTTGTTTATTTGCTTTCCTGCCGAGAGAAAATCCTTCCAGTTTAACATGGGTATTGCTAAATCGTATCTTAATATTGTCCTGATAGAATTTCGGCGTTGATCTTTTTTTAGACTTAAACCTCGGAAATTTTTGTAAACCCTTAAAAAAGTTCCTATAAGCAGTACACGCATCTTTGATTGCCTGTTTCGTTACATTGTTTGAAATATTCAGTAACCATGCGTATTCTTCAGAATGTCTGAGCCTTGTAAATTCTTTTCTGAGCTCTGAATTCGAAATGAATCTGCCACCTTTTTCATAGTTCTCTTTTTCCCTAGCTAAAGCCCAATTATAGGCAAATCTTGAAGCACCTGCGTACTGAAACATCTTAGTTTTCTGCACATTGTTTGGCAAGAGCATTACTTTTATGGCCTTTACCATCAGCTTCTTCTCCTTTATCAGCTCTTTAACAAGTTTCCTGCTGGCTTTATCCACCGTTTTCTCTGTAATTTACAACTGAATACAGTGATTATCTGATCACTATATCCTTTGTTCCCAATATTTCTCTTTCGTTTAAATAAATTTGTGCAACCAGACTTTGAAACACAATAATTTTTCTCTTTTGTAAATTCATGGGGAATAATCAGTTGCATGGAAAAGAATCTCCGGTCAGATCATATATTCGCTCTTCTCTCTTTACAGCTTGAATTTCCCGATCTCTCTTAATCAATAAATCTACACGCATAGGACAGGAACCCAGCAGATATTCCTGTCAGACTTCCCGTTTGCACCAAACCTCATTCAGTTCCACATTTACTGCTACCTGGAAACTGTCATGTCAGTCAATTGCCACATTTATCTTTTGTAAGGATATTGTTGTACCTCCTCCCCTAGTATAGTACATATCGTTCTATTTTTATACTACTTTTTGAAAAAATTTCGGCCGAACGGCCAGAAAATAAGACGCAGTATCAGAATGAACTGCCGTAATTTCATAATAGCGCAGAACACATTGAAAAACGAATTATTTTTTTTTAAACCAGAAAGTTTTCCTTCCAAATCAGCAACATTTTCATCTTAATTCCAGATTTTCCAGCTACCTCCTATTGAGAAGATGTTTCATAAATGTTACTATTCTTTTGTGCTTAGCTAACACAAATAATAAGAATAAGGAGGACGTAATATCTATGTGTTTTAATTTCAGTAATTGCTCCGAGTTATTTAATGCAATCTGCAAATATTTCAATCTCGGTTGTTAATCCATAATAACAATATTACCGGCAGAATAATTCTTCTGATATTCTGCTGAAAAAACAGCTCTGAACTTTTCGAAAAAAATCAGAGCTGTTTCATTTTATACTTCTCAATGCTTCGTATACTTAATAAATGGTCTGCCACCAATAGAGTAATCAATCTGACTGATTTCTCTGTTCCCTACCAGATAGTTCATATACCTGCTAACAGGGGGTGCGACCCAACCGACTTTCATAGCATAGCAAACCCTATATTTGTCGTGATTGTCCCAATAAATCTAAACGTGTATTTCAATTCCACTTCTTCCAGAAATAAGTGTTCTTAACTTTCTGTTTATTGTTGAGTTCCTGACCACTATTATCATACAGCGTAAGTTCTTGATCTAAATCCCAATAATAACGTGTGTACTGAGATTTATTCTTATCACCTGCAGGGTTCGATGATTTTACATTATGAAATTCGTACCAGCTATTTCCTTCCAATCTATACCATTTTCCAGTTCTTGTCCTCTTCATAAACCATTTTCCAGCCGATGAATCATTACAATCGTTATTAGGAAAATATCCAATTCCCGTTTTATCATAAATGCTTAATCGTAATTCACAGTTTTCCCCTGTAGAATCCTTATACATAAACGTATACCCACTTATGCTGTCATGTTTAGACTGATTTGTCAATTTACATATGGTTTCTATATCTGTTGGCACATAAGTAATCGCTTGTCCAATCTGTCCTTTTTCACAATTAAATACATTATATTTTGTTGGATATATATAGAAATTGTATATTACTCTTTCCAAACGAACAGATATAATAATATATTTATATTTTTCAAACTCATCATCATTAGATTCCATTGTTACTTTTAATTCATCACGATCAAACCTCATTAAAGGAATATCCGTTATCTTACATTTTTGTAGTTCATCATTTACTGTATATCGGTAACTTGCAGTTACAGATTGTATATCCTGTTTTTTATCAGCTTCAGCAAATTCCAGTTTTTGTTTCACGCCAGCCAGACAACTATATGAAACATTAACTGTTTTCATTGGATGTATATTAATCTTATCAGATGTAGAACAAATAACTGTTGTCGTGTTTTTTATCTTAGCCTTAGCTGTTACAGAAACAGTACTCATATTATCTGGTGATTTCAGAATGGAAAAATACGTTTTTGCGCCTTTGGTTTCACTAATACAATATATTTCTCTATCAACCGGATTTAATTCCCATTCAAGATCATATTGTGACGTTACATTTTCTCCGGTATTTACGTTTGTGATATCAGCCGTTATCTCTGATGTATCTGCCACACTATCCGTATAATACATATCATTCTGCGGTATATTAACAAACAACGCCAGCGGACACAGATTAATATTGATTGTTACAGGATTTGACTGCTGTTTGTTCGGTAATGTATAAGTTGCACTAACAGTTGCTGTCTTACTTTCAGTTATGTAACTTGCAGCCTTAACTGTTATTGGAATATTGTTCCCATTCTGATATATATTTCCCTGATAAGAGTTCTCTATCCGTACATTAGAATTATTTGTAACAGACCAATTACAACTTGTATCTATCAATCCATTTTCACCTTTAACTTTGAGATACAGCTGCAACGAATCGCCTGGAAGTAAAGTAGTTTTATTATTAACAGCAATAATTTCAGCTGTTATATTAGCCTGCCTAACAATCACAGGTTTCGTGTCAGTAAAGGCATTCCAGTGAACATCACATACCTTGGCAGCAATACCATTGCCTTCACCACTTACACCAGCTGTTAATTGGAAATCAGTATAATCATAAGGAACCTCCCATTGTCCATTATTACCAATACTACTTTGATTATTTTTAAAATAAAATTGACTATTATCAACATCAAGTCGACTAACCGTATGTTTATTTGAAGATGTATCATATTGTCCAACATAAATTTCTGCCTTCAAATCATATCTACGTCCCTGAGTAACCTGAAAATTTGGAGCATTATTATCTGATGAATTATCAAATGTATTCACTATTTTTAGGTTCATAACTACTTTAACATTCAAAGTTCCCTGATAATGATGCACTAATGTCTGTTTATTATTATCTGTATATATCTTTAAGTCTTCTTTTATAACAAAGCCCTGCTCGTCTTTACCAACATTTAATTTCAATTGTTGTAATTCTTGTGGATCAGTACTCGATGAAGAGTTTCTGCCTCCCTCAAATCCAGTTTCTCCTGATGTCTGATGAGCTATTGTCCATGTCATCTCAAACGCATAATGATCGCCCCAATCGGCCTCCATATAAAAATGATTTCTATTATCTCCCTTAGTGCAATAATATATCTGACCAGCGGCAATAGTATCTTGTACTGTTCCATTTGCTAATTTTATAGTTCCAGTCTCAGTAAGTTCTTCTACTGAAAAAGAACTATTAGCAGTCATTACACCAATTTTAGTTTCTTCACCGTCAATATTACCTAACTGTACACTCGCATCAACTGTCCAATCCCCAATATCTTCAGATACAAAATTGTTATTGACATCGTATTCTCTCTCTGTTCCATTCATTTTAAAGACTTTTGATACATGCTTATCAATCAAAGAAGAATCCTGTATTAGCCCACCTTTTTTATATTCAAGTTCAAATTCTTTTTTTGTACCAACCTTATATATATCCTTAGGCTTTTTTATATCAATTCGTGCCAGTATAACCTGTACAGTTCCTGTAAGAGTTTTTCCGTTAATTTCTGCTGTTACTGTTAAATTAAAAATAGCATCATCTTGGCTTTTTCCTAAATCATCGGAGACAGAAAGTTGACCATTTTCGGTAATACTTATACCAGCTAGATTTCCTGCATAGTTCCAATGGACTTGCTCAATTGGCAATGTATCGTTATCAGTGGTATTGTCAGCATAGTGTAATCTCCAATCATTTATATTCTCTGACAGCTTATACTTATTAAGTCCTACGCCCACCAATATACTTTTAGTGTCCGATACAAGCGAATCCGGAATTTTTTTATTTACTACATTAATAGCTACCGATTTTGAAGTCACTATCTTTCCATCCGTAGTCTGAGCCTCTACATGAACAGTAATAATATCGCCATCTACAGCATCACTATTTGCCGTCAAAGTCACTGCTGAATCACTTGCCCCTTCTGCTCCGGCAGTAAATGCTCCTTTTCCGGAATCAACTACCCATCTCACAGTATCTGGATCAATCTTTCCGTTCATGAGTTTTGAAAATCCCGTAACAGACTTTCCAGGTTCCACTTCTGTCGGATAATTAGTAAGGAGTATCCATGGAGTACCAGAATCAGATTTATTATATCCGTCATATGGTTTAGATATCTGAACCTGATTGCGAAGATTTACTGAATGAACAGTTGTAGTTTCTTTGCCATTTACATTTGCAGTAAACTGAAAACGAACAATCCGTTCGCTTGCAGCCTTTGATATATCTACACGAAAATCTGTTATATTTTCTGCCAGTAAAGTTGACTCCACCGGATTTTCAATTTTACTGGTTCTTTTTAAAACAGTAGTATTTCCATTCTCCTCATCTGAACTATCTGCCACTTCCATATCATCATCTGTGATATCCATTGGAGATTCCGTATTGCTACGTTTTGAATCGTCTCTGGAGTCAAGTTCCGTTTCAGACGTATCATTCGTCGTTTTTGTTGCATTTGTATTCTCCGCTACCTCAATTCCTTCCCAGTTTCTGCGGGCATAATAAAGCTTTTGATCCTGCTTATTCCAGAGAATAACATCACAGTTATAATTATATAACCTATTACCTTCATCATCCAAATTATCCGTAGCAGTTCCGCTGCACGCAAAAAATGTCTTGGCTGTGGCATCTCCATTGGTGTCAACATCGTTCATTACCAATTCACCCACATTTTCATTCATTCCGTCCCCATAAGAATAATATACGCTACGGTTTACATCAATAATAATATTCTGAATCTGATCCATAACATCCTGGGTTTCCATCTGGACTTTCGCGTTACCTGATGTTGCTCTGTAAGAATGTGCACCTGTACCGACAAAGGTCAGAACTACCCCTGAAAATATTGATATAATAGCTACTGTCACGATTAATTCAATTAATGTAAACCCTTTATCTCTATCTCTCATATGAGTTTCTCCTGTCTGACACATAGATTACCGTCATCTGCCACTTTCGTCATTGTAAATTATTTATTAACCTGCTATTACCGTATAACTTCCTGTTTCCTGTTCCAATTTTACCGTACGTGTTCTTGAAGCACCCTTAACAATAATACTGGTACAATAATTCCCTTTTGTTTCTTCTCCGGAAAGCATGATATCTTTAAAAAGAATATCCTGATTATTAGCCAAAGCATTATTTACTTCTGTTTCACTAATTATATCGCTCTGCAAAGGTCGAAAACTTCCATCTTCCCTACTATATGTAATAATCAGACGATCCCCCACCTGCATTTCCACAGCAGCTGTCTGATTCTGTGTTGTTGTATAACTGATCAAAGTACTTTTCGGTGCTATTTTCTCCGGCTGATCTATTTTGACCCCATTCTCTTTTCCTCGATCCAAACAATAGCTGATATAGTAACCATCTGCCGTTTTTTCCAATATCATTTCCCCGACCAGACGATTCATAGATTCTGTCTTTGTCTTATCCAGAGCAGTCGCAATACTATTAGCAGCTCTCTGTGCACGATAGGCAAAAATAGAACTGATTGATGGTACAAGAATTCCCAGCAAAATAACAAATATAGACACTGTAATAATTAGTTCAACTAATGTAAAACCCCGATTTCTCTTTTTCATAATATGCCCGCCTATTTCTTTTTCCAGTTCTCATAAGTCACACACTCAGCCAGATCATATGTATTATTACGTTTATTTTCTGCATCTGCATTATCATCCGTAGTAGTTGTGTTACCCAGTACATAGTCGTCACCATTCCAGAAGAGATCTTTTGGCGAAATTTCGTCTGCAACAGACTGTGCCTGGAAAACTCGTGCCGCATCCAGTGGTGCTGCAATCAACTGCGCATTTGAGCCAAGCGTAATCTTTCCCTTTGCCATAATAATACCGTAGAATTTTACACCTGCTTGAATCTTTACATCTCCAGTACATACAACAAGACGAAGTTTTTCAGCTTGTTCCTGAGTTATTACCAATTCATTATTTTCTCCCTCAGCAGTATCCGCAAAAATAGCAGAAAAGCCACCATCATCTTCTTCAGAAATAAAGTTATATATATTTTCTCCTGAATTTGCCTTTTTAGCAACAAATTCTCTCAATCCCTCTTCGTTTACCATATTGTCAAACACACCTCTGGAACAATCTGTTTCATCATGATCAACAGTTTTTCCATCTTTTTTGTAGACTTTTTTCAGAAGTCCATAACTCATCATTCGACGATTCAACGCATACCACTGTTTTTGCCAATCTGCCTGCTCCTGTTGTAATGCCTGTCCCGGTTTAGAATCTGTTGCTTTATCTAAAGATCCTGTTTTTGTACGTCCAGAATAAGTAAGAACATTACCATTTGTAATATATCGCAGATATGTCTGAGGATCATTTACTGTAACTCCTGCGTCATCTCCAAAATAAAAGCTAAGATATTCATCCATTTTAGCCTTCACATTCCCTTTAACATTAGACGTTGCACCAGAAGACTGTATTGTAGGATCACTTTCGGAATAATAATTCTGCATAAATGCAGCTGCATTGGCTACATCTGTAAAATTCAAATAAAAATATACATATCCCTCATCTCCGGCAGTATTATCATTGTAATAAACTTCCTGTACAGGTTGTAAATCGTCCACACCAATCTGATCAATTGTTTTGTTTCCCCATTCAGCTACAGTTACATTATGGTTTATAGATATACTGCCTTTACTGTTTTCGTCTCCAATTAAATCAAAATATTCCTTATAAGTCATTGGATTTGTATACTTTCCATTTGCCAGAATTTCTGATGGCACCAGATATGCAAGCTGCGTTCCTTTGACAGTAAGACTCTCACCAGTCATCACATCATTACTGTTTGTTCTTTTTCCTGCAATTTTAGAACTGGCAATATAATTTTTTCCAGCCAACATGATTTTTTCTGCACCAGACAAATCCATGGTCGTATTTTTTCCATTAATAACAATTGCACTGCTGAGAGCCGATGTTAAACGACCAGCTTCTGTATATAATGGATTTTTACTATCGTCTGTAATCCAATTTGGATTTTTTTCAACATCCTGTGATATTTCACTTGGATTACCAAATCCATAATACTCGCCTTTAATCGTTACATTACTTCCGTTACCTTTGTTTACAGTCAAATCGTCTGCCAGATAAGTTTTTCCAAGAAGTTCTACTGTTGCTGAAGTCAGACTTATACCCTGTGCCCATACAGAAACTGTATTTCCACTGCTAAATGTAGAATTTTTATCCACATTAATATTTCCCTGACATACAAACAAATCGTTGGAGATAACTGATAAATTTGCACCGGATTTAATGTCCACACTGACACAATCAGAGCCATCTCTTATCTTTATATCTCCATTTTTTTCCTGATAGTCTTTCAGCAATCCTGCATATACCTTTCCCTGAATAACAGTCTGATCTCCAACATTACCAGATTCACAGACAATTCCTCTGTTAGCTACAACACTCATATGCATAAGATCCGGCAAGGTCGATGGTGTAGGAAACTGTACTTTAGGAATTCCAAGTCTGATATCCGTCTCAATAACAGAAGCTCTGCCGACAGGGTCAACATAAATTGCCTTCAGATTTCTCAGAGTTACACCGTCTTTAACATCCTTATCCATAACCGGCTCTTTTCCCACCGGATTTACTACTACCATAGTTTCTTTTGTATTAACAATCTTATTATTACCTTTTGTAGTGTCATCGGTCATATCCAGATATCCCTGCAGTTTCAAAAGATTATATCTGGTTTTGTCATCTCCATCTTTAAGACGCTCTGCCAGTTCTCTTACAAATAATTCCTTGAAACTGGACTGTCTCAATTCATCCAAAGTTGCATCTGCTGTTATGTCTGCATCTTTCGAATAAGTTTCCAGAACTTTCGTATATGCAATAGACATAGCTTCCCCTACATCTTCCTGCAATCCGGTACAGATTTCCTCAAGCGCTTGTTCTGCAGTATAAAAGCTATCTTTTCCCTTTAAGTCTGTAATTTTCATATTAAAATTTGATAATGACATATACAGGACTAACATTCCCAAAATCCCGATAAAAGACACTGACACAATTACAGTCAACAGGGAAAAACCCTGATTCCTTTTTCTATTTTGTATCTGTTCCATCTTGTACATAGTACCTCCCAGCTATCAGCATAAAAATTCTCACATAACTTTAATTTTCCTTTGCTCCATCCAGACTTGCAATCAGAGCATTATCAGGAAAATTCTCAGCTGCTGCTCCCTGCTTATAAACTTTTACAACTGCGGAATAAATTCTGTTTTCCACAATTCTGTTATCCAGACCATTATAGGAAAGTATTGTTTTAGCGCTATAGTCAGTTGTCTTACCTCCCTTAGTATCCTGATAAGTGAGTTTCATCTGTTTAAACTTATCGCGTTTCGGAATCTCTGTTATATTGCTTATATCATAATCCAGATTTGTAAGAAGTACTGTAGACGCTCTAAAAAGACCCTGGTTAGCTGTCCATGGTTTAGTTGGTGATTCTGTTATTGTCAAAGACATCCTATATGCAACTTCCTGTGCCCTGGTTGGCTCATTGTTCTCTTCATCTCTCTGCTTGGTTACATACAAATTAACAGGGTAGTTAATAACTGCCGCTCCATCTTTTACTTCAATCTCACTGTTATCAAAATAAATCTCATCTAATGGTTTATTCTGATTTGTGGAATTATAATTCGGATAATAAAAAATATATATACTCTGCAGATCATTTGCACTTTCTGACTCATAAATAGGCACATATGAACTGGAATAAGTACAGAAACACTCATTAACCGGTTGACACGAATCATCCTTCAAAGTTTCATCGAAACTTGTATCGCCACATGGACATATAGACATGGTTTCATATTCAGAACCGCCTTTTTTACTATAATCATACAAACTCAAAATATATTTCGCCTTTACAACTATACCTCCACCACTTTTTTCCATCTTTACTTTAAGAACACGTTTAGTATGTGCATATGCATCTTCCTCATCAAGTATTTTGGGTTCTGGATATTGATTTTCATAAGTTCCAGGTATAGCATCAGGATGAGTATCTTCCCATGCTTTTTTTGCAAGTCCCCATTGAGCTTTGGCATATTCATTCTGTTTTATGATCAGTTCATGCATTGCCTTCTTATCCCAGTTTTTTTCCATAATAAGAAATGCGTTTTTCTTTGAATCAAGCTTTGAAATATTTGGTGAAAGATAATCATTTTTTCCATATTCACTATTAGTAAGCGTTTTCTTTTTATATCCTGAATCTTTACTTCCATCAAATTCTACCAGTACATCATATCTATTATGAAGCATTTCCACATTTGTCATTGTATAATAATACTTGTCGGTCTTATTTGCATTAAATTTATAACTGTTTCCACCATCATGGGAAATCACAGAAGCAGTTACTTTTGAATCATCATCACCATCAGACTCCATATATTGGCGTACATCCGCATAAGTTCCATCGGCTTGCTTTGAAACTTCTTTTATTCCCAGATCAGTTCCAATATTATTGACCTGTGACTGTAAAAAAGTGAATCTGCTATTTCCTTTTCGATTAACCGGATAATTAAATGCCAGTGCTATTTCCTTAAATCTCTTTGCCTTGATTTCTTCCATTACATTCTGCGCCACAGTAGTTGCTTCCATATAAGTATTAGACTTCTTATTTATCCTGTTTGACGTCACAAAGCTCTGCAGGAGCACGATCGCAGTTATGGAGAAGATGCTCACTGCCACGATAACCTCCAGCAGTGTCATACCTGCGTTTGAGTTATTATATTTTTTTCTGTCCAACTGTCATATGCTCCTTTCCTATCCGGTTATCTATAAAAACACAGTTAGAGGGGCTCTGATTTCTCTCCCCTCTAAC
>ENA-OWPB01002449-OWPB01002449.1-human-gut-metagenome-genome-assembly--contig:-NODE-2449-length-13016-cov-3.088033_pt1 | contig 13016 bp, 9 predicted proteins | sample MGYA00248260_ERZ651838 | MGnify/ENA primary metagenome ERZ651838 (study PRJEB26924, sample SAMEA4378304) | human gut metagenome | biome: human gut; feature: human-associated habitat; material: faeces...
TCGCCTTTTGAAGTTTATTTTGATATATCGTTGCATTTGACTTGACAATTCAAGACACAAAAAACGGAGCAAAAATACTCCGTTTATCTTCTAAATGTATCTTTTATTTTTTTAACCAATCCCACACATCTGCCGTTACGCAGCTCGTCCATAAATTCGGCTTGTTTTTCCACATACCAAAGTTTTGACGAATCCATACACTTAACAGTCTTAACCGTATCCGCAATCATCACAAATGCAATTACGCACGTCATAATATGTAACGCCGGCAAACTCACGCTGTCAATCATATCAATCGTCACCGGTGCAATAAGCTTAATAAGTGCAACGGTAAATGTACCAAACGCAATTCCGCCTATAAGGCAAACACGTCCGTTTATATTACCGGGCCAACCTGTATAATCCCACCATCTTTTATGAAACAGCGTTTCCAAAAGCCACGATACAAAATATTCAAGCGAGCAGGTAACCACCATTCCCGCAAAAAACAGTATCAAAGGATTTTCAATCCATCCAAGCAATATCAAATCAAGCATTGCTCCCATGCCGTATATAGGGCAAAAACAAGTGCTTAAAAAGCCGCTGTTTACAAATTTTCTTTGTTGTATGCTGTAATATACCGTTTCATAAGCCCAGCCAATAAAGCTAAATACCGCAAAGCACAAGAAATATTGGCAAAAACTCATCATTTAACCCCCCTTATTTAAATCATTTGTATTTCCTTATACAATTCAGCATAGTCCCCCGTAATCTTTGTATTTATCTTTCTGTACGCTTCTTTTTTAAATGTTTCATAAAGAGAACAATATTTATCCGCCAAACATACTATCCACCCTTCTCGGCAAGTCGGCGGAATTACAGTAAGCGGGAACATATGCTTTTTTATAATATCGCGTTCTGTATCGGTCAAATCAAAATCTCTGTCAGCATTTCTAAGAGCCGTCATAGGATGAGTAAAACCGTGTATTCTTCTCTCCTTTTCGCCGTCATGCCAATCATATAAGAAATAATCGTGCAGCAATGCTCCTCTTATAAGGTCACGCTTTTTGTATTTTATACCGAAAAACTCGGCAATTTTAATACTGTAATACGCAACCGCAATCGTATGCAAAAGGCACGAAGTGTCACCGTGCTGAGTAAACTTTTCCATACGTCTTAAATGCGATTTTTGTGACAAATTACGCAAACAATACAAAACTGAATTCATTTATTCTACCGCCTTTTTTAATTTACACATAGCCTTCTTTACCTATTATTATAATCACTGACATTTAATATGTCAATATATCTGCCATCAAATTTATAAAATTTTAATATTACGCAAAAAACAAGCGATTTTCATCGCTTGTTTTTCATCTTATTGAGCTATTATTATACGAATTCTGCCACCCAAAGTCTGTGCCTTATCGTAATAAGCAGTAAGCTTATAATTTCCGTTTATAGCATCATCAAGTGTTATCTTCAAATATTTATTAACATCTGTCTTATGATATACAATCACCTTATCACTAAGCAAATATGTTTGATTATTGATTTTCGCCTCTGTACGTGTAAGCGAAGTTATATTGCTTGGATACGATGAAAGCTGACGCATACTTTCAATACCTGTTTGGTCCATACTGAATCTGTGCGGACCTTTTACATTTGTTGAGAATGCAGTCGCATATGTGTTTTGCGTACCGTCTATATCAATAGTATATGTATGAGTAGTTGAATCAGCAGCAGTGATTACCCCGTACTTATAAGCATCACCCGTTATATCTTTCAATATAAGCTCGTCAATCTCACCGGCTTTATTCTTTGAATAATACAATACGCTTGAAGATTTTATCGTAACACCGTCAAGACGCTGCGGATAAATTCTTGTGTACATTGCTAAGTCGTCGCTTGCAGTTCCGGCAGTGTCAAGAATCTTCACATCGTCTGCAAGGGTATAATCGCCAAATTTATTCTTTTCGGAATTAAACTTACCGCTTACGTTGTCATACCCCTTTGCTCTTGAAAGACTTGCTTTACCGTTTGTAAATGATACATTTACTACAGCACATTTAAGCGAACTGCAATCTGATGAAGTCGCATATTCATTTACTGTTCCGTCAGGTGTAACAACCTTTGCATAGTAACTTGAATATACTGTATTATCAGGCTTTGTGAAATCTTTTTTGCCTGTTTCCGTAACAAATCCTACTGTTGTGTGTGAAGATGTGCTTTCACTTCCGCCGACAACTCCGGCTACCTCGCCGTTTCTGCCAAGAAGAAGTGTTACGGTATCACCGTACTTAAATGTTCCGCTTGATGAAAGTGCATTAAATGCGTCTACGCTTTCAACAGAATACTCTTTACCCGAAATTGTAACGCTTGTCGGCGAATCCTTTGTCGGTGACGCCTTTTCGTACACGCCTGTAACCTTATCCGTATAAGCAAGCACCATATTCAAATCTTTACAATAGTAAATAATATCGTTAAGCTGAATTTCTGACGCGTCAACTTTATTACCGCTTCTCATTACCGTTGTCGAACCGTTTGTATCGAAGTTCGCGATCCAATTTGAATTTGTAACCTTGACCGGTCCTTCCATATTACCCTTTTCATAGCTTACGTAATCAACATTACTTCCGTCCATCTTGACATAAAGAATGTCGCCCATTGCCATTTCATTCTTTACAGCACCGTATGTACTCTTATTCTTATCTTTGTAACAAGTTGTGCCGTCTGTTATATCAATCTGTTCAAAACTGCCGTTTTTATAACATATAACTGCATCTGAAAGAAGTGAATAGATTACATATTTATCAAAGCTGTCCGTACCGGTTTCACTGTCTTTTTCAATAAGCATTGCATAGTCAACAGAACCGTTTGAATTTTTAAACAGCTTGAATGTATCGCCTTTTTCGGCTTGCATTGCGGCATTTTCGTATGTAAGTGCCTGTGACTTGTAATATGTAGTTGTGTTTGAATTGATGTTATACATATCGCCGTCAAGAATTATATCTGAACCGATGACGTTTGAAACGGTGTATTCTTCAACTTGCTGGTCACGCGGTGTAAATGACACAAAATCTTCATCGTTCTTTACGACAATATCGCCTTTTCTGCCGACATAATCACTGTTAAAATTACCGTCAAATTCAAATGTTCCGGCTGTTGTATAGATTTTATCAGTACCAAGTGAGCTGTCCTCGTTGTGTGACGCAATAATCGTAACACCCTCAATAACTTTACTGTCAAACACTGAAGTTATAAGTTTGCTTTGATTATCTTTGATTTTTGTGTCAAGTGTATTGTAAATAAGTCTTGCAACCTGACGTCTTGTAAGTGCCTCGCCTTGCTCGGCATTTACGTTCTTTGTAATTTCAAGACTATTTGCAAGTCCCATTTGACCGTAAGGCCATGAATCGCCAAAATCCTGTGTTGTGTATCCAAGCACCTTTAATACCATTGTAAGTGCCTCTTCATATGATACCGTATTGTCAGGTCTGAATGTTGAATCAACATATCCCTCCGCAATTCCAGCTGATACAGCGGCCTTTATGTAAGGCGCTGACCAGTGAGTATATGTAACATCTTTAAAAGGTGATACTTTTAAACCTGTTGCTACTGTATCTTTGTAGCTTGATGACGCTACCGCAATTTTTGCAAATTCCGCTCTTGATACATTATCATCAAGTCTTAAATTGCCGTCATCATCGCCGACCATTATATTAAGTTCCGACAAAAGCGACATAATATCTTCGTCATTATTCCAGTCTGCCAATACAGGCAAAGTCGATAATGACATAGCCGCCGCCAAAACAAAAGAAATTATTTTCTTCATAACTTACTTCCTTTCCGTATATGTTATAAATCCGAGAAAATCTCAGTCCGAGAGAAAATCATTCGCATTGCTGAGTTATCAATCATAACGTAACGCATCTATCGGATTTAATTTGGCTGCTTTTTTAGCAGGCATATAGCCGAAGAACACACCTATCATCGCCGAAACCGTAAACGATACTACAATAGATGTCGAGGTCGGTAATATATCCATCCCCAAAAGTTTACCTGCCAGTATTGCCAAGAGCGAGCCTACAATAATACCGATTACACCGCCCAAACAACTAAGCATACCCGCCTCAATAACGAATTGAGAAAGTATATCTTTCTGCTTTGCACCAAGCGATTTTCTGATACCTATTTCCCTTGTACGTTCCGTAACCGACACAAGCATAATATTCATAATACCGATACCGGCAACAACAAGCGATATAGCCGCGATTGCGATAAGCATAAGTTCCATTTTATCAAGAATATCGGTTACACTGTCTGCCATGGACTTCATTGATGTTACAGTATAGTAATCACTGTCGCCTATATCTTTATCACAAAGTGCTTCTAAAAGCAAAACCGCTTCCTCAACCTTTTCCTGGTCAACCGCATAGACAACATAGCTGCTTACGGTTGATGTACGGTTTGTGTATGACGCCAAAGTGTACGGTATATACACACAGTTATCCGAAGAATTTTCTGTCGAGTCGTCCTGTTCTTCAAGTATTCCGACAACTTCATACGGCGTACCCGTTATTTGAATAGACTTACCGAGTGCGTCACCGCCGAAAACTTCTTTTGCTATATAAGTACCGATAACGCAGACTTTCTGCTTTCTCTCAACGTCAACATATGTAAGCTCACGTCCGTATGTAATATTATACTTTTTCATTCCGAGATAGTATTCGTTTACACCTGTTGCCTGTGTTGAAATTGTATCACTGCCGTTTTTTATAAATGCAGGCATTGAAACTGTCGGTGACTGACCTGCAATAATATCGGAATGTTCTTCCGCAAGCTGTTCCATTTCTTCAGGCTTTACTTCCTTTGTCGCGGAACGGTCTTGAATTGAAACATTGATTGATTCAATACCCATTTCTTCAAATGCGTCCGTTATTTCCGATGTCATTCCCGACATAAGACTTACAAGCGCAATAACCGCCGTAATACCGATTATAATACCGAGCATTGTAAGTATCGAACGCATTTTGTTGCCGACAATACTTGACATTGCCATCTGAAAACATTTCCAAATACTCATAATCAAGTCGCCCCCTTTGCTCTTTCATCTTCGGGAGCCTCTTCTCCGGCACCGTGCTGATTCATTACTGTTACGTCACCCTCTGCCGGACCGTCATAAACGATACGTCCGTCTGTTATACGAATGATACGTTTTGCTTTTGCCGCTATCGAGTTATCGTGAGTGATAAGAATAATCGTATTACCCTCCGCATTAAGTTTCTGCAAAAACAGCATTACTTCACGACCTGTACGCGAGTCAAGTGCACCTGTCGGCTCATCGGCAAGTATTACCGACGGATCGCCTGCTAAAGCTCTTGCTATTGACACTCTCTGTTGCTGACCACCCGAAAGCTGTGTCGGGTGGTTTTTCGCTTTTGATTTAAGTCCTACTCTGTCAAGTGAAGCAAGTGCTCTTTTCTCTTGTTCCGCGTCGCTAAGTCCCGCATACAAAAGCGGCAGTTCAACGTTTTCCAATACTGTTAATTTCGGCAGTAAGTTATATTGCTGAAATATAAATCCAAGCATTTTATTTCTTACATCAGCCAATTCATCTTGACTGTAATTATTAATTTCTCGTCCGTTTAATCTGTAAACACCCTTTGTTGCCACGTCAAGGCAACCTATAATATTCATACAAGTAGATTTACCACTACCCGACTGACCTACTATCGCAACAAATTCGCCTTTGTTTATGGTCAGAGATATTCCGTCAAGTGCGTGAACTTCCGTATCACCCATATGATAAATCTTATAAACATCTTTCATTTCTACCAATGGAGGCATTTTACTTCACCTCCGCTTTATCTTCCGCCCGGCATTCCGCCACCGCCGCCGGACATACCTCCGCCGCCTGGCATTCCGCCGCCACCGGACATTCCGCCGCCTGACATTCCGCCGCCGGGCATTCCGCCCATATTGCCATTAGGAACTACATACATTTCTTGAGCATTTTGAACACCGAATGACGCATTCGCACTTGACGATTCTGTGTCAAGCGTTCTAACCCGGTCTTTTTCTGTTAAACCCGACTTGATTTCGATATAGTCTGTATCGTTAATTCCTGTTTCAACCTGAATTGCACGGTAACCGTCCGGTACATCTATATTAGTAGGTACACTTTCTTTAGCTGCCGAATTTTCATCCGATTTATCACCGTTCGGTGTATCGCCGCTTACAATCGGCATACCGCTTGACTGCGGCTTATCGTCCTTATCATCGGCTTTCTTCTTATCGTCCGTTTTACCCGATTTATCTTTATTACCCTTTATACTATCCGTAACATCATTTTCGTGAGTTGTTCCGTCGTCCTTTACAAATACAATATTGCCTCTGTTTACACTGTTTACAGGTACTGCAATTACATTGTCAGCCTCTTCAACAACAATTTCAGCGTCAACATTCATACCAGGCAACAAATCACCGTAATTTTCTATTTGAATTTCGATAGTGTATGTTGTTACACCGTTTTCGTTTACACCGTCTACAGGAACTTTTGTAACCACACCTTCAAATTCACCCTCTACCGCGTCTGCCGTAACAGTAGCTTTTTGACCTGTCTTAACAAGCGCTATTTCCGTTTCGTCAACGTCAATAGAGAATTTAACGCTTGACAAATCATAAATTACACAAAGCGGATCTGTTGCATTTGAAGAATCTATCGTATCGCCTGCTTTTGAGTTTTTCTTAACAACTGTACCCTCAATCGGGGCCTCAACAACATAATCGTCAACTGCATCCTGTGCTTTTTCAATACCAAGTTCGGCATCGTCAAGTGCAAGCTGTGCGTTCTTTATGCTTGAATCCTGTGAGAAAGTATCGTTTTGCAATACTTGCTTTTCAAGTGCCAAAACCGCATCATTATATGAAAGCTGTGCATTGCTCATTGTCGAGTTTTGATTATCATACTTAACATATCCGACTTTTTGACCGCTGTAAACAGAATCTCCTACCGCAATATTAAGATTTTCAAGTGTGCCTGATGCCGTTGATGTTATTGTTCCCTCGCTTACATATTCAAATTGTGCCGTATTTGCACAAGCAACTCCGTTTATTTCCGCACTGCCGTAATCATTTGTTGTAAGTGCGCCCGGATTTGTGACTTCAACCGTTACATACACAACTTTAGCGTGTGCGTCTGTTGAAACGGCTGACGATGATTTTTCTTTAACAGTTCCGTAAATCGTATCGCCCGAACCTATAACAGATACTGTTGCGGCTGCGCCTGTCTGAATACTTTCGGCATCAACTTCATTAAACGGTATTCTCAGTTTCATATAAGAATCGTCATACAATGTTGCAACCGTTGCACCGGCATTGATATGGTCACCTTCTTTTACGGATAATTCTTTAACTTTACCTGCTGAATTTGACTGTATGTATTGATTGTTTTTAGTATCGTTAAGCGAATTTAATGCCTTTGTCACTGCATTTTGTGCAGACTTTGTACCGATATTGTTTGAAGAAACGGTCTGTGCCTTTTGCTTTACTGCGTCAACATATGCCTGTTGTGCTTTTGCAAGTGCATTTTTTGCCGTACTCAAAGAATTTTGAGCGTCACTGTCCTCAAATTGATAAAGCTTATCACCTTTCTTAACAACGTCACCCTCTTTGAACGTATCACTTGTTATATCGCCCGACTTGATAGTTGTTACTTTATACGAATCATTCGGCTCGATAGATGATGAACCTGTGATTGTATTTGTGATAGTACGACGTTCAACCGGCGAATCGGTATACATAACTTTTACGGCACTGTTGTTTTTAGACTTTATAATAAGTCCCGAACATATACCTGCAAGTATTGCTATTACAAGAATAATTATAAGTAATTTCTTGCCTATCTTAAACTTACCGATAAAGAACTTCTTGTTTTGCTTGTCATATCCAATGAATTTCTTTTTCGGTTTCTTTTCTTCATCACTGTTGTCATCATCATCTGAAAATCCAGATATTTCTTCAAAAGTGAGTTCGTCTGCATTTGTATCTTCTGTGTTAGATACTTCTGCTTCACTTTCCAAAAGCTTTTGCTCCTTTTCAGAAGTAAAATCTCCCATATTTCTTGCCTCCTGCACCTTTATATTTTTAAACTTATCTGCTCTGCGACTTTAGTTAATTTATCGCAAAACATTTTAAGGTCTGCTTCATCTACATCTCTGAAACATTCCTGTAAGTTTCTGATTATAACTTTCCTTTGATTTTCATATGCTTTTCTGCCCTCGTCAGTAAGAACTATATAACTCTTACGCTTATCGGTTGTATCCGATATACTTTTAACCAAGTTTTTTTTCTTCAAAGCCTTTATGCTTTGAGAAATAGCCGCCTTACTGACTTTTAAAATGTCACTCATCATAGTGACCGTCATCATTTTTCCGTCATTTGCGGACTGAGTAAGTAAATTCAACATCATATAATCGCCCCTTGACATTTCCTCAAAAGGACACTTTGAAAGAAACCACAGCTCCATCCTGCTTACGATTTCCCAACATTGAAGAAACATTTCTTCTTTCACCGTGTATCCCCCCACACACCGTAATATTAAATTTTGTTAATTTACTTAACCATTTTACCACCACAATTATTCAAAGTCAACATTTACACTTTTGATACAATATGAATTTACACTTTATTCACATTTCATTTGAATATTATTAACTTTTAGTATATAATAACTATATCATAATTGTACGAGGTGATATTAAGTGAAAAAAACATATATTGATACGGCTATGGAACGTATCGCACCTGATTTAATACTTAAAGGAGGAAACGTTGTCGATGTTTTTTCGGGCAGAGTTATTAAAGCCGATGTTATTATAAAAGACGGTATTATCTGCGGTGTCGGTTCATACAGCGGTGAAAACGAACAAGACGTTTCCGGCAAATATATTATGCCGGGTTTTATCGATTCGCACGTTCATATTGAATCATCTATGACGCAGCCGTCCGAATATGCAAAGGCAGTTATGCCTCACGGTATTACAACCGTTATTGCCGATCCTCACGAAATAACAAACGTATGCGGTGAAGACGGTCTTGAATTTATGTTAAAGTCTGCGAAAAATATTCCGCTTGACGTAAATCTTATGTTGCCGTCATGTGTACCTGCAACACCTTTTGAACATACAGGTGCTAATCTTGACGCAAAAACCACTCAAAAACTTGCGTCTAAATTCTTCGGTATCGGTGAAATGATGAACTATCCCGGTATTGTTTCAGGTGATGATGAAACGCTCGGTAAGCTATGTCTTGACATCATTGACGGTCACGCACCTTTGCTTTCGGGTCATGAGCTTGACGCATATGCAAGTGCCGGTATAAAAACCGACCACGAATGCAGTGTCATTGAAGAAATGGCCGAAAAGATAAGCAAAGGTATGTATATTCTTCTTCGTGAGGGTACGCTTTCACTTGACGTTGCCAAGCTTATCAAGGGCGTAACCCCTTATACGCTAAGACGTTGTGCGTTTTGTACCGATGACAGATTTGTCGGCGAAATTATTCGTGACGGCAGTATTGACCACTGTATCAGAAAAGCCGTTTCACTCGGTCTTAGCAATATTGACGCAATCATTATGGCTACGCTTAATGCTTGTGAAATGTACGGTATGAAGAATAAAGGTGCAATCGCTCCGTCATACGTTGCCGATATTGTCGTTGCCGATGATTTGAATTTAAGTTCAATATCACAAGTCTATAAAAACGGCAAACTTGTATGCGAAAACGGTAAAGCATTGTTTGAATGCGAAACAGTTGACAATTCAAAAGTTACAAATACCGTTCATCTGCCGAAAATATCAGCCGACTTCTTCAAAACTGATGTTAAAGACAAATTTGACGCTATTGAACTTATACCCGAAAGTATTATCACAAAAAAGGTTACTGTATCGTATTCCGACAGTCTTTCTAAAGTATGCGTTATCGAACGTCATCATAATTTAGGTACAAAGGGTATCGGATTTGTAACCAATTACGGAATTACAAACGGTGCTATCGCCACTTCTATCGGTCACGACAGCCATAACGTAATCGTTATCGGCGATAATGACAGCGATATGGCACTTGCCGTAAATACTCTTGCTACAAGCGGCGGTATTGCGGTTTGTTCAGAGGGTAAAGTTATCGCATCAATGACTCTTGATATTGCGGGACTTATGTCCGTAAAATCAGCCGATGAAGTTACAAGAGAACACGATAACCTTTACAGCGCCGCAAAAGTACTTAATATAACAGATAAAATCGATCCGTTTTTGTCACTTGCATTTTTGCCGCTACCGGTAATCCCTGAAGTTCGTATTACCGATTCGGGACTTTTCGATGTTATTAATTTTAAATTTGTGGAATGATGTTTTATTTCTCAGGGGCGATCATTGGTCGCCCTTTTTCTGTTCCTCTATCACCACCCCTCAGTCGACTCTGTCGACAGCTCCTCTCACGGGGTGCCTTACTAATACCTCTCCTTGATGAGAGGTGGCACGCAGTGTCGGTGTAGTGGCTTTGTAGTTGCCTTATTTATTAATTTATTGCACCTGTGTCGGTTGTGTCATCCGTTGTTTTTTGTCTGTGACCGCCGCCGAAACCCGAATTTGACTTTGTTCCTATCTTCGTTATACTGCTTTCAATTTCGGCACTTCCGACTTCTTCACCGCTTGCGTAAACCGTATACATTTCACCTGTTTTAAGTTTATCCGATGAGTACACAATCTTACTTCCGCCTTTAACGGCTGTATACTCAGCGATTGTCTTACCGTTTGAATCAGTTATCTTAACTTCATCACCCGCGGAAATCTGCGAAGTTGTGTATGCCAAAATTACGTTTTGATCAGAGTAACTGTTTGGACTTTCGTCCATGCCGCTGCCGCTTACACCTATAATTGTACCGCCGTTTACTATAAACGCACCGTCTGTATCAAAAGCACTTTCTGCACCCGTTGCCTGTGCGTCAACCGTAATAGTACCGCCATTGATGAACAATGAACCGTTTGAATCAATACCGTCTGCGTCGGCAACTATTTTAATATTACCGCCGTTGATTTGAATATGATGTTCACTGTCCTGTTCATTACCCTCGGCTTGTTGCATATTCGGAGGTGTCATTTGTCCGCCGTTTTGGTCGCTTGACATATCCGGCGGTGTCATTTGATTACCGTCCTGTCCGTCACTGTTTTGTCTGCCAATTTTACCTCTGTTGTCCTGCTGACCGCCTTGCATATTAGTACCGCCGCCGAAACCGCCGTTTTGATTTGCACCTGTACCTCCTGAATTCAATCCGTCATCACTTGCAGTTATGTCAATATTACCGCCGTTTATCGTCAAAATCTTCTTACTTTCAATACCCTCGGTTGATTTTGTTATCGTTATATCACCATCATCAATCGTTACATCACCATGACATGATATACCTTTTTTACTCTCCGACGATAAATTAAGTGTACCGCACGTAATATTTATATCAGACGTACAATGAATAGCATGGTCTGTTGAATTAACTGTAACTTCACCGCCCGATATATCAAGCATCCAATCCGCTTTTATACCTTTGCTTGAAGTATCGTCACTGTCGTCACTTTCTTCTGTTTGCGTAAATTGATTATTATTCATTTGTTCACGCATTGATTGAATTTCATCATCTGTCATTTGTAACGAATCTTTCATTTCACCTCGACCGCCGAAGTCATTAGATGTACTTGCCTTAACCTCGCCTGTTGTCGTAACATTCACTTCACCGCCCGATATATCAAGTATTTCTTCCGCTTGAAGTCCGTCACCCTCTGCAGTAACATTTACAGTACCTCCGCTTATCGCAAGTGTGTCATTTGCATGAATACCGTCATTTTTTGCATTTACGTTAATATTTCCGTTACCGATTTCAATGCTGTTACTGCTGAAAATACCGTGATTATAATTTCCATTTACGGTAAGTGAGCCACTGCCCTTAATTTCAAGATTATCTCTTGATGTTATACAGCCTTTTTCATTTTCATCACCACTTGTATAATTTTCTCCGTCCGTCAAAGTATTTTCGGTGTTGTCCGTCAAAGTGATATAAGCCTTGTCGACATTCTTTACATATACAGCCGAACCGTTTTTATTTGTAAGACTCATACCCGACAAACGAAGTTTAACTTTTTCTTCGGTGTCAATAACAATTTGACCGTCATCAAGTGTGCCTGTGACTTCAAAGTCACCGCCCTTTGAAATTGTTATAAAGTTATCCGATACGCTTATACCGTCACCTGTAACTTCGACATTGTCAAGATCAACCGTTCCTGTGTTGTTTTTCCAAGACTCGTCCTCATCATCTTGCGGAGTGGTTATTGTAACTGTGTTGTTCTTTTCATTCCACTCAACATCAAGTCCGAGCATATCGCTTATTGCACGAATCGGAACAAGTGTTCTTCCGTCCTCGATTATAGGTGAAACATCAAATGAATATGTTTCGTCATTCTTAGTCATATCACTGCTGCCGATAGTCATTTGTATAGTCTTTGACTTTTTCTTTGCGATTATCGTCTGTGTGTCGCTGTCCCATTTAACCTTTGCACCGAATGTTTCAAATATGGTACGCATAGGAACCATTACTCTGTCATCTACGATTTCAGGCTGAACGTCAAAGCTGATATTTTCACCGTCATATGTAACCGTAATATCATTGCTTTTTGCCAAAACACATCCGCTGCCGATTGTTGCGGTAATTGCAACTACTGCTGCTATACTTATCATCTTTTTCTTTAATCCGATATTCATTCTTATTACCCCTTTCCTTTATGTTGATTTCATTATACATTTAGTTTCTTAAATAAACCTTAAAGGAAGAATTTTATTTATGAATATTTTGTTAATAAAAAAAATGGCTACAAATATGTAGCCATCTCAAATTGCAGACAAAACCATAATGGTTTTGTCTACTTTATTTTAGAGTGTTTGAGGTGCTAACCTCATTGAAAATCATTTCTGGCGACCTGTGCGGCAGA
>ENA-OWPB01002453-OWPB01002453.1-human-gut-metagenome-genome-assembly--contig:-NODE-2453-length-13001-cov-5.642361_pt1 | contig 13001 bp, 15 predicted proteins | sample MGYA00248260_ERZ651838 | MGnify/ENA primary metagenome ERZ651838 (study PRJEB26924, sample SAMEA4378304) | human gut metagenome | biome: human gut; feature: human-associated habitat; material: faeces...
GTTATTACTGGAGTAGGAGACAATATGGAAAAAGTTTTAGCAGAATGCAAGTTGGTAATGCATGATGTAAAGAGCGAACAGAAAATGGATTTTATTTTTCCAGATTCGTCACACATTGCTAGAAAACTAAGTTCTGAAGAGCATGCAAGAAGAAAATATGTAAAAAAGACAGGAGAAAAGGCAGTCACAGATCTTTTGGAGATTGATTCTGAGTTTTTAGATAGTTTACCTAAGGAGATTAAGGATAAACTAATAGATAAGTTGGGCGGTAAATAATGGAGTTAAGTGAAATATATTCAAATATTGAGCAAATGTATAATATTTATGGAGAGAAATTTGGCTTGATGAATCCACGTTTTATAAAAAATGATAATTATCAAATTACATGGTTAAATCATATTAGCAATGAAAAATTTGAAACATATGAAGAGTATTATTTTTGGGCATATGAGAATGTACAATATAGTTTTTCGCTGCAGGACGATTCTTTAGTACAATTTTTCTTTGAGGGTCAGAAATGTGGAAAAAGAATTCCAGTAAATAAAGGGTCAATGGCATATTTACCTAATCCATATTCTTACAGCGAATACTTTAGATTTGATATTGATTTAGATAATGAAAAAGATTATGATCATCCATCGTATCATGCACATTTTGGATATCGTGCGAAAGATGTCAGATTTACCCTATATAAGTATCCGATGCCAACAGAGTTTTTGAAGTTAATTCAGTTTTTGCATTATGGAATCTCCATTGAAAGTTATTCGAAAGAAAAATTTTGGGAAAATTTGTCTGATAGAAAAATAAAATTTAATCATTATCTTGACTTTAGATAGTTCTAGGTTATGTTTTTTGTATGGGTACAATTTGGGTACAGCAGAGTTGAAACCACATTAACAAGATGCAAAACCGTATCAAAATGATACGGTTTTGCAACGTAATAACAGCAGATTTATATGAAAAATCAAACCAGAAAAAGAGTTCGAATAATGTACAAGAACCAAGAAATGCTGAATTTACGGCATTTCTTGGCTCTTTCCATGTCCGTTGACAATTAAATGACAATATTTTTAGGGAAAAAGAGTGGTTATTCATAATAGATAGCTATCGGATGAACAATATTAAGTTGACGTTTGTTAGTGAAAAAAGAAAGCATTATTTCATTAAGACCTGCTCCAATTTGCGCAAATGCAGGTAATGATGAATCGTCAGTATTTTGTCCTATGGTATTTGTGATGTATCCAAATACTTTGATTTTCCCCCCGTACTTAAAAGAAGTCATGGATACAGAGTCACGCATGTATTCATCATTTAGTACAACCATATTATTGCCAATGCATAAAGTTCTTCGATATGGAATGAGTGAAATGAGAATATCTATTATTTCCTTAATGTTATTAAAATTATCATCTACTTCTTTATTTTTTTGCTTTAATAGTTCAGTATATTTTTTATTGATTTGATTTTTATTATCTCCTGATATTGTTAATTCTTGCTCTTGAAGAATCTTTAATTGTAATGCTACTTTTTCTTTTTCTGATTTTTTCATGAAATCCATCAGCTTTTTATCCGAAAATAGCTTTTGATAATAATTAAGATCCATTATATAAAATGTGTCAAATAGCTCTATAAAACTTCCAATATTATTTGATGATTGTGATGGATTTTCGGTATTTATATAGCTCATTAATTGGTCAAAGGCGTTATCATGGAGAAGTTTTGTTTGTACATCTTTGATTAGTTCAGAATTGGATGTACCCTTTAAATGGTTATAGGTGTATTTCATTTTACCTTCAATACCTTTTCCGAATACTTTTAAATCCACATTACTAGAACCGTTAACTGTATGCTGAGATTGCTTTTGCGTAGTGTCGGTAGATTGTATCTCAGATTCTGCGGATTTAACTAGTCCATCATATATTTGTGCTAGATATGAATTGATTGTATCGGTATCTAAATATATAAATCTGCGCATATGAACTCCTTTCACTCTTCAGCTGGGAATTGACTCTTCCAGTCTAAATATTTTTTTTCTGTAATCTCTTCATTTCTGAATTTCTGGTACATATCAGCCCATGCTCCAATATGATCCAGCATATTTAAAGAATCATGTCCTTTGTCCTTAAACATGAGCTGCGGTACGCCGGATTCATCACGGTAGGCGTGCAGACCATATTGATCCTCTAAAGCAAATAATGCGTGCATGACACTAACATAAGTATCAAAGTTTGGATCAGACATGGCGTATGGACTGATCTTTAATGAGTTTGCTATTTTTTCTAATTGTTCTGATGATGGAAAACGATTCCCAAGTTCATAATTTCTAATTGCCGATTCGCTCAATCCGGACATGATTGCCAATTCTTTCTGTGTATATCCTTGATCGATCCGGAATTTTCTTATTTTCTCACCTACTGTCATAAGAAAACACTCCTTTGCTGATTGTTACTTAAAAGTATAACATAAACAGTTCAAAAATGAAATATAAAAATAAACAGTTCATTTTTGAAATTATTCTATTGACAGTACGGAAATGAAATGTTATGATGCATATAAACCGTTCGATAATGAACTGAAAAAAAGAAAGGAGGGATATAGATGGCTAGTAAATTATTTATATCAGCAAAAGAAGTAGCGAAAGAATTAGAAGTATCTGTTTCCTATGCGTATCGTTTGATCCGTCAGTTAAATGCGGAATTGGAGCAAAAAGGTTTCGTTGTTGTCAAAGGAAAAATCAGCCGTAAATATTTTGAAGAACGAGTTTACGGTATGAACGAAATGAAATAGCAGGAGGTGATGTTTTGACAGTAATCAAAAACCAAAAGTCAAATACTTACGAGGTAAGAACCTATTATAAGGACTGGACCGGCGTAAGAAAGCAGAAGACGAAAAGGGGATTTAAACGCAAATGTGATGCCCAGGAATGGGAAAGAGCGTTTAAATTAAAGGAGAATTTGAGTCTGGATATGTATTTTGAAGATTTTGTAAATCTTTATCTGAATGATATCAAATCCAGAATCAAATATAATACCTGGCTGACGAAAAAGCATATCGTAGAAAAAAAGATTCTCCCATATTTTTCGAAAAAGAAGTTGCAGGAGATAAAACCTTCCGATATTCGACAATGGCAGAATACCATGATGAACTATCGGAATAAACAAGGAGAAGGCTATTCACAGGTCTATCTAAAGACCATCCATAATCAGCTGAGTGCAATTTTGAATCATGCAGTTAATTTCTATGATTTGAAAAGCAATGCTGCACGCAAGGCAGGATCTATGGGAAAAGAAAGAACAAAAGAGATGCTTTTCTGGACAAAAGAAGAGTATATGAAGTTCATTGAAGCGGTGGCGGATAAGCCAATCTCCTTTTATGCATTTGAAATTCTATATTGGTGTGGAGTGCGTATGGGAGAGTTGTTAGCACTGACACCGGCAGATTTCGATTTTCAGGCGTGTACTATCCGGATCAATAAATCTTATCAAAGATTAGAGGGGAAGGATATTGTTACGGATCCTAAGACAGCGAAGAGTAATCGTATGATCACCATGCCGGAATTTTTAAGCGAGGAATTAGAATCGTATATAGGAATGCTGTATGGTTTAAATGAAAATGACAGGATATTCCAAATTTCAAAAAGCTATCTTCATCATGAAATGGATCGTGGTGTGAAGTTGTCAGGAGTGAAGAGAATACGAATCCATGATTTAAGACATTCTCATGTTTCATTATCTAAGGGTTATTTCTGGGACAGTCTATCCGACTGCCTCAGATAACCCTTTTTCTTTTGCTTCACGTTCTACTTTCTCACGCTCATATTTGCGACGCATATAAGTACGGTTCCATGCACGCTTACGGCGTTTGCGTTCTTCCTCTTTTATCTGTTCGGGTGTAAACTCCGGCATAGGAACATCCAGTCTGCCTACATACTTGAGATAAATATCAATCTGCTGGATTCTGTCACCGGTAGATTTGTCCGCTTCGTGTACCACGATTTTATCAAAAAATTCATGAATCATAGGAGTAGTAAGCTCTGTGAAATCTGTGTATCGGTGTACCAGTTCAATAAACTTATCTACATTATCAGCATTCTCCTGATAGTCATTCAATGCCTTTTCTAAAGCATCTACTGATAATTCCAATTCACTTTGTTCCGTTTCGTAGTCAGCCAAAAGCATTTCAAACCGCTTGTCACTTAGCTTCCCATTTACATTGTCCTCATAGATTTTCTTAATGAGGGTATTTAGTTCTTTGATACGTTTCTGCTCTCTGGAAAGACGTTTTTTCAGTGCCTTGGCTTCGCTTTCCTGTTGAAGCTCCGTAGCACTGCGAACCTTTTCGATAAACTCAGATTCATGCTCCATCACATAAGTGCTGGTAGCTTTCATGACTTCCAAAAGCAAATCCCTGATAACATCCGTACGGACATGATGCTGTGTGCATCTGTTTTCAAACTTGCTCTTTGCCTTACTGTAAGTGGAGCAGGTGTAATTGTCCTGGGCATTGGTGTACTTTCCGGTTGGATTACCATCCTTATCCTTCTTTTCATAACCGCCGGTGCGGTGGTTGAACATCTTAGCACCGCAGTCAGCACAGTATACCAGTCCGGTTAAGGGATTGATGTCACCTTTCTTGGTGGGACGGTGCTTGGTTTCACGGATTTTCTGAACAGTAAGCCATGTTTCTTCGTCCACAATAGCTTCCTGTGTGTTTTCAAAAATGATCCAGTCCTCCGGTGAATTGTGCACGGAATTCTTATCCTTATAGGATAATTTTTTGGTACGGAAATTCACAGTATGCCCCATATACTCAGGTTTTCTTACAAGGTCTGAAATCGTAGTGGCAGTCCAAGTGTATGGTCTGTTCATGTCACAGCTTCCCCGACAGGTTCCAAGTCCCTGCTTTGCAAGATAATAGGAAGGTCTTTCGACTTTTTCATCCTTCAGAATCCTTGCTACCTGCATCGGTCCGTTTCCCTCAATGATAAGCTGATAAATACGTCGTACCACTGTGGCAACCTCTTCATCAATAATCCAATGGTCTGGGTCATCAGGGTCTTTCTTGTACCCGTAAATTGCGTTGCTTGTCAGATGCTTTCCGTCCATCCCCTTATTATGAAGTACGGATTTGATTTTCCGGCTGGTATCTCTTACATACCACTCATTCATAATGTTAAGAAACGGGGCAAATTCGTTACTGCCATCGTTCAGGGCACTATCCACATTGTTGGAAATGGCGATAAATCGCACATTTTTCTTTCGAAACAGCACTTCCGTATAAAAGCCGACTTCAAGATAATTACGCCCGATACGGCTCATATCCTTTACAATAACGCATCCTACAGTGCCATCTTCAATATCCGCAAGCATACGCTTCCAGTCCGGTCTGTCAAAATTGGTTCCTGACCATCCGTCATCTGTATAATGACGCAAGTTGGTAAATCCCTGTTCGGTTGCATATTTCTCCAGCATTTTCTTTTGGTTTATGATACTGTTGCTGTCACCGCTTTGCTCATCATCACGGGATAATCTCTCGTAGAGTGCAGTGATTTTGTTTAGTTCCGGTTGTTTCGTTTTCATAAGATTCTCCTTTCAAAACAAACAACCAGCTTATCTGTGGTTTTATTCTACCACGAATAAGCTGGTTTGTGTAAAAATAATTATTGTCTCACTAATAGGAGAAATCCGGAAGAAAATCGGAACTGTCTTATAAGTATCATGAAATTTTAATTCTATAAATTTATAGGAATTATGGGATATATATTGATATCTTTCTTGTAAAAATACCTAGTTTCCTGTCTGTTGCCATTTTGATAAGCTCGAAGTTGTCATGCTCTTTGCATAGATAAATATTTCAGCTTTACTTTGTAAGAACCTTCTTACAATATTTATGTGCGCCACAATACGGACATACTAATTTTCGCTTTGTAATTGTATGAGGTCCCATAATATATGACTTCATATCTGGAACAAATCTATTATTACATTCGGGACACTCAAATGCTCCTGCTTCTATATCAAGTACACAGGCAATTGCAATTCCTCCAACTATTACAACAAGACCTATTACTATAAGAAGAACTCTAATCCAATTCTCCATATCCAGCATTCCCGACAATATAAATAATGGAACTGCCGCTATAATTGTAAGTCCTGACACCATTGCTGATAGGACAATTTTCTTTTTGCTTTCCTGAGCTTCTCTAACTAAATTCACCATATTTTCCTCCGCTTTCTTCAGATAATCTTCTTCAGATACTCTTTCGCCAGACAGTAGTTCATTAACTGTTATCTCCAGTTCCTTACATAATGGTAACAACAATGATACTTCTGGAAAACCATTTCCTCTCTCCCATTTTGAAATTGTTTTATCACTGATTTCTAATTTTTCTGACAGTTGTTTTTGTGTATATCCTTTTCGTTTTCTTTCATCAGCGATAAATTTACCAATCTTAATTTGATCCATCTGTTTTCCTCCTTTCTGGTTTGATTATCCTATGATTTGATTATGAATCACACCCACGCAACGTAGAATATGGTGAATTTATGCGGTTTCTACGCTCCGTAGAGTGATATTTCAATTTGTCAGATTCATAAAAAATTATTTTCCGTAATTGTATCATAATCACATAATCCAGAAAAGAAATTAAATTTTCTTTGCCAATCCTTTAACTACCTTATCGAAATCAGACTCGATTGGTTGTGTCTTGTTAAAAATATCATATTCCTGATATGCTTTCTCAACTGCCTGCTTATGGGAAACACACCCATTATCCTTTAAAATATCATATCTACGGAATGCAAGGAACTCGTTCACACTTTTCGAAAATTCCTCCATTGTAAAGACATTTTCACGTTCAATCAAATCCTCTATGTAATCAAAATACCCTGTAACAGCACGTTCCAATTGGCGGATTTGTTTTTCATCCAAATAGTTTTTGGCAATCGGGGTATCAGATTTAAGGATGCGACCATCGGGAGCATTTTTCCATGTAGTCAAGCCCATATTTTCCTTGGTGTGGTCAGCCTGATTATAGACGATTTCAGCCGCTGTTTTACCGGTAATGGCATAATGAAATTTGTTCTGTATGGTTGCATAAAAATGATATGCAGTATCAGAATCTCTATTGTAATCAATACTGCACTCTGCAAAGATATCGGTTATCTGTTGCCATATTCTGCGTTCGCTGGCACGGATGGAGCGAACTCTTTCCAGCAATTCACGGAAATAGTCTTTTCCAAAAGCTGTTTTACCCTGTTTCAGACGTTCATCATCCATAGCAAAGCCCTTTACCATATATTCCTTCAAAATACCGGTTGCCCATATACGGAATCTGGTTGCCTGAATGGAGTTTACTCTGTAACCGACAGAAATAATGGCATCCAGATTGTAATAATTGGTAGGAATAGTCTGCGTTTTATCCTGCATTGCTCCGTGCTGAGTGGTTGTTGCAATTTTTGCAACAACCACTTCCTCATTCAATTCTCCGCTTTCAAAAATCTTTGCCAAGTGACGGCTGATACCTGATTTGTCAATACCAAACAATTCAGCCATGGCTTTTTGTGTCAGCCATATCGTTTCATCTTTTATCAAGGCACTGACTGTTACGTTATCATCTTCGGTTCTGTACAGCACCATTTCCATTTGTTTTGTAATATCTGTATTCATATAAAGCCTTCTTTCTGTTGCATGCTCAATTATTGGTTAAAAATTCCACAAACGACATTTGCTCATATTTTTGAGGGAAAGTATACATATACCTAAAACATTCCTCTGTTTTATGCATAATGCCATATCGGGTAGAATATTTTCTAAAAAAATCTAACAGTCTGTTATTATTAGGACTGGGACAGTCATATGCATTACCATAGGTACGAATATACTTATTCTTCACTCCTGGAAAGTATTTGTCCAAAGCATGATAAAAATATTCTCTGTCGCCCTCACGCATGGTAACACCCATGCTAAAACAGATGATGCCTTTTACGCCTGCTTGGACACAATAGTCGAGAATACCCTTGATATTTTCCTCAGTATCATTGATAAATGGTAATATAGGGGTCAGCCATACAATTGTAGGGATTCCAGCTTTTTTAAACTGCATAAGTGCTTCAAAACGTTCATAGGTTGACGAAACATTTGGCTCTAAAATTTTACATAAAGATTCATCATATGTAGTCAATGTCATTTGAACAATCGTTTTTGTCTTATCATTTATATTTTTTAATACATCTAAATCCCGGAGTATTCTTGTTGATTTTGTCTGAATAGCAACTCCATATTCATATTTATCAATTAATTCTAAACAACGACGTGTAATCTGCAATTGTTCTTCTGCATGAAGATAAGGATCACACATGGCACCTGTACCTATCATACATTTTTTTCGTTTACTTCTTAATGATTTTTCTAAAAGTTCAGGTGCATTTGCCTTTACTTCTATATCTTCAAAATCGTGTGTAAATCCATAACATTTACTTCTGCTGTCACAATAAATACATCCATGGGTACATCCACGATAAATATTTATTCCGTTATTATTTGAAAGTATTCCTTTTGCTTTGACAAAATGCATGTATACGCTCCTCTCTCTGGGGAAATGTCAATTTATACTTTTTTTATCCTTCGCCCGGCTCTTATACACATTATACTGGTTCTTGCATCTGCCACTGCAGAATACGCTGTTTGGTCTGCTGGCAATAAAAGCATTTCCACAATGCTTACATACCCGGAGCGTTGATTTTTCATCTGTAAGCATAAAAGAAAACATCATCTGTACACCAAGTAAGAGGGAGTGGAAGTCCCAGACAATGGTAGGTCGGTCAAGCAGCTCTATGTGATAGGTCGGTGCAATGCCGCCAAATGCCGCCATGCCCTGTCGATATAAATTCTTTTGCATATCATCCAGCATGTCAAAATCCTGATAGTAGAGAAAGCTTGACATAAAGGTAAATGCCCAGTCCTTAAATAAGGTCACAAGCCAGTCATATCGTTCCGCATATTCTTTCTGGAAACTCATCATTACTGCCTGCGGTTTATTTTTCATAGTCATAATCAGTGCCATCATCTGCACATCATCCGTACTCCATGATGATTCCATTCCTTTTTTTACAAAATCAATCTTATCAAAGGGAAAGAAATAGGAAAGATATTTTTCCGTAGTCATGCTTTCCTCTTTGATGAAATGATTTTTCGGTAAATATACCGAATGATAAGTGATGAAGTCCGGCGTGGTAGGCAGTGCCGTCATAAATCCAAGCAGTCCATAACCGGTAACAAAATCCATAATGGCATTCTGCAAATGTTCCTGTGTATTATTTTTGTTCATGCACATCAGTCCGAGGTTTACCGCCTTTAATACCATCTGCTCCGAATCCTTTAGCGGATTATAGAGAGACACTTTCGCATCCGGTGAAGGTGTGATGTACAACGTACCTTCTTTATCTTCCTTCCATTCATATTTGTCATATCGTACCCAGTTGGAGCTGGTTTTTCGGAATAGGTTACTCATAAAAGCCTCCAATCTGTCTGTTCTAAAATGTAATCTGTATCATCAGAAAATATATTACTATCATACCAAGCCTGTTCTACAAGGTCAAATAGTATTTGTGATTTCTTTCCTTTTCTTATTCTTTTTATCCGTAATCAGTGACCGGTTGGTGTCATAAAAAATCTGCTCTTGCTTTGTAATGGAGATGAGATTATCCACCCTGCTTTGCAGAGCCTGCATAAAGGATTTACGAATTTTCTTTAACATGGTGTCACGGATTTTGCGGATGTTTCTGTCGGTCTGCTCTCTAAATGCTGCAATCACCTGGCAGGAGTATCCCTTAATGGCAAGCAGATATAGAAGCTCCTTCTGTACATCTTTTAATGCAAAGATTGATTTGGAAATATCCTCATCCGTCACCAGCTCATGCATTTCAAAGGGGCAGTCATAAATGGCATCAAGGAAATCCCCTTTCAGTATCTGCTTCCAGAAAACATGCCGGATGGGAGCAGGAATTACAATTTCATCCGGTGACATTCCCCATTCAAGGGGAACATCCGATCTTCCCATTTCATGATAGCGTTCCTTACGTTCCCGATTGGTATCAGGCTTGTTCCACCATGTAACTACATTTGCAAATTCCTCCTCGGTTCTGGCAGAATCCTCAAGACGTGCCAGTGCTTCCTGTTCCAATTCACGTTTCAGCTGTTTTCTTGTTGATGCTTCCGGTATCCCTGATACTTCCGGTTCATTTTTCATCTCAAGTTCTATTTCAAGAATGGCGACATTCTCCCGTTCAAGGGCATCCGTCAGGTCATTTTCCTGTATGTCTTCTTCAAAATAATCATTTGTACATTCCTTCAACAGGGATTCACCACCTTTCAAAAAATATTTTCAAAACTTTTATAAAAAACAGTTCCGTTTTGGGACTGCATTTCTCCTATAGGTGAGGAAGTAATCTTATTTATCTCAAAAAGATTACTCAAAACCAGAAGAAAGGAGCTGGATTTTATGAAGATTTATATTATCCGTTGTCGCAGTCCAGCAAAGATACTTTAATTATAGCAAACATATGTTCGCACTTCAAGGAGGAGGTGAAATTATTATGGAGCAGACAGCAAGTAAGGAGCGGGCGATGTCCTCTTTTACCAAAAGAAAAGGACAGACCACCTATAAGGTAAATGTATTTTTCGCAGAGAATACCACATCTACCTTTGAGGATAAGTTTTTGCATCTAGTGGTAAATGATATTGACAATCGGAAAGTTGCCACACCGGATGCAGAGTAATTGTTACACACAAATCTATTAGTTTTATGGCTGATATTTTTATCAGCAGGAAGGAGTTTGCTATGGGTAAATCAACAAAAACCTATGAAGAAAGAATCCAGGAGAAGGATTTAAGGATCGAGAAGCTGGCGCAGGAACTGAAGCGTTATGAGGCGCAAAAGAAGCAGCTGGAGAAACGGAAAAAGGAGGAAGAACGCAAAATCCGTACCCACCGTCTGATTGAAATCGGTGCGGCGGTGGAGTCAGTGCTTGGAAGATGTATTGAGCTGGAAGAAATTCCAAAGCTGATTGCATTCCTAAATAAGCAGGAAGCAAACGGAAAATTTTTCTCCAAAGCAATGCAGAAAAGTCCGGATACGGACATGAGAAAAGAAGAATGCAGGGAGTCAGGAGTTTCCTGATTCCCTTCTCTTTTTAGGGAGAAGGGCGCACTTATAGACAGGCAGAGCCTGTCTCTTACGCGCGCTCTGCGAGGCAAATGTGAGAAGAATGCCAAATGCAGGCATTCTTCCATATGGAATATGCACTATACACGAAGGAGGATATGCACTATGGCAATTTATCACTGCAGCATCAAAATTATCGGCAGGAGCGATGGAAAATCGGCAGTTGCATCTTCTGCCTACCGTTCCGGCGAAAAGCTCACGGATGACCTCACCGGTCTTACCCATGACTTTACGAAAAAACGTGGTGTGGTATTCACGGAAGTTTCCCTTCCGGCACACACACCACCGGAATATGCTGACCGGAATGTGTTGTGGAATGCGGTGGAAAAGGCAGAAAAGAAATCCAATGCACAGCTTGCAAGGGAGATAGAAGTGGCACTTCCAAAGGAGCTTTCAAGTGAATGCCAGATTGAGATTATAAGAAGGTATGTGCAGGAGAATTTTGTTTCTGCCGGCATGTGTGCTGACTGGGCACTGCATGACAAAGGCGATGGCAATCCCCATGCTCACATTATGCTGACCATGCGTGGCATCAAACCTGATGGCACATGGGCACAGAAGGAAAAGAAGATTTATGCCCTTGATGAAGAAGGAAAACGCATTCCGCTTATTGACTCAGCTACCGGAGAACAGAAGCTTGGTAAACGGAATGAAAAGCTGTGGAAACGCATTACCGTAGAACCAAATGACTGGAACGACCACAGCAAAGCGGAAATCTGGAGAAAGTCATGGGCAGATATCTGTAACGAATATCTGTCTTTGGAACAGCAGATTGACCACAGAAGTTACAAACGGCAGGAGCTGGATTTGGAGCCTACCATCCACGAAGGGTACCGTGCCCGCAAGAGGGAAAAAGCAGGCTTTGTTTCCAACCGGTGTGAATACAACCGCATTGTAAGAAAGCTGAATGAATTAAAAGGAAGATGGCTTCTTACGGTGAAAGAATTACAGAAAACCATTATGGAGAAAGGAAGAATTTTATATGAACGAATTACAGGATACTTTAGAGGAGATCATGGAGATTTTCAAATGTCAGGAAGACATGCTGGATATTCTGGAGAACCAGCAGAATCAGTTGGAGCAGTTGAAATCGGTAAATTCAGAACAGCAGGAATTGCTGGAGAAATTAAATGCCGAGAGCAGGAGGCTCTCAGACGAAAACCGGAATCTGACCGTACAGAATCAGAAATTAGCAGCACAGAACAGGCAATTGCAGGAATTATGCAAAGAGTAAAAGAGAAAGCAGGTGAGAGAAATGAACGAATCAGAAAACTTATGGAACGCAGACAGTCTTTTGAAGCTGTCGGAGGACTTACAGGCGGAGAACGAGCAGTACCGCTCACTGCTGGCACAAAAGGAGATTCAGATACAGACGCATTTATCCGATGTGCAAAAGCTGAAATCGCAGATACACTCCATGCAATCGACGATAGCCGAACAAGGGCAAGAGATTCAGAAGCTGAACGCTCATATCGCCAGATTAGCAGAGAGCGACTTGGTATTAGAGGAGAACGAGAAATTGGCAGAAGCGAACCGGAAGTTGCAGGCAGAGAACGAGAAGGCTCAAAAAAACTTCAAAGAAGCCGTGACAAAGACAGAGGACGCTAAGAGAATACTTGCGCAGGCAAAGGCATTAAATGATACTTTTGATAAGCGTGTCAGGGATAAGGTAAGCCATGTAAAGCGGAATATGGAAGCTGATATGAAAGGCAGGTTGCAGACCGCCCTTCAAAAGCAGACTGTAACACTAAGCACCTGGACATGGGTATTTTGTTTT
>ENA-OWPB01002458-OWPB01002458.1-human-gut-metagenome-genome-assembly--contig:-NODE-2458-length-12984-cov-19.227009_pt1 | contig 12984 bp, 10 predicted proteins | sample MGYA00248260_ERZ651838 | MGnify/ENA primary metagenome ERZ651838 (study PRJEB26924, sample SAMEA4378304) | human gut metagenome | biome: human gut; feature: human-associated habitat; material: faeces...
TGACCGTGAGCAGCATGTGGGGCCAGACCGGCGGCAGCTGCGAGGTGCATTACTCCGCTGCCAAGGCGGGCCTGATCGGCCTGACCAAGGCCCTTGCCAAAGAGGAGGGGCCCAGCGGCATCACCGTGAACTGCGTGGCTCCGGGTGTCATCGACACCGATATGATGGCTGCCTTTACGGCAGAGGATAAGGCTGCGTTGGCCGAGGAGACCCCCGTGGGCCGCCTGGGCAGCGCAGACGAGGTGGCGCAGCTGCTGGTGTTCCTGGCAGGCGAAAGCGCCGGTTACATCACCGGGCAGGTGTTCGGTGTGAACGGCGGCCTGGTGATTTGAACCATCCCGCAGCGGCAAAACTTATGATACGATATCACTTACGGCGCAGCCAGCGCCGCGGTGAAAAGGAGAGAGCGAAATGGGCATGACTTTGAAGGAACTGTTGACGAAGGGCGAAGGCACCCTGACGGCGGGCGAGGCCAAGACACTGGCTTCCCAGTGCCGGATGGATGTGGAAACGCTTTACACGCTTCTGGAGGAGCGCGGCATCAAAATTCTGGATGACGAGGCCGACGGTGACACCAGCCTGGATGTGGAAGGCATCATGGCAGAGGTGGAAAGTGCCGAGGCAAACAGCGATGAGCTGGGCCTGGGTGATGAAAATGAGGACGACCCGGCAGAGGAGAACCCCGCAGACCTGAAGGCTGCCATGGATGAGCTGCTGGATGACCCTGTGAAGAACTACCTCAAGCAGATCGGTCAGATCCCGCTGCTGAGCGCAGAGCAGGAAGTGGACCTGAGCAAGCGCATCCACGCCGGTGCCGAGGCTGCCCACATCCTTCAGGCCGACCGCCAGAAGTACGGCGCGCCTGAGTACATCAAAAAGAACAGCGCCCGCTTCTCGTTCGAGGAGGACGAGAACAGCCGGAGTTATACCGAGGATCTGGACGAGGACGGCAACACCAAGTCCAGCGAGGACGACGAGGAAAAGGCTGCCGAAGAAGAAGCCATGGAGGCCGTGGAGAACGGCCCCCTGACGGAGGAGCGCCGCCAGGAGCTGCTCAAGATCCGCCGCGACGGCCTGAACGCCCGCCGCAGCCTGAGCGAGGCCAACCTGCGTCTGGTGGTCTCCATCGCCAAGAAGCATGTCGGCCACAACCTGGCGTTCCTGGATCTGATCCAGGAGGGCAACATCGGCCTGATCAAGGCCGCCGAGAAGTTTGACTGTGACCGCGGCTTCCGTTTCTCCACCTACGCCACCTGGTGGATCCGTCAGGCCATCACCCGCGCCATTGCGGATCAGGCCCGCACCATCCGCATCCCGGTGCACATGGTCGAGACCATCAACCGGATGCGTCAGGCCACCAATCAGCTGGTCTACCAGAACGGCCACGAGCCCACCCCCGAGGAGCTGGCAAAGGCCATGGATATGAGCGTGGAGCGCGTGCGCGAGATCCAGCGCATGGCGCAGGAGCCCGCCAGCCTGGAAAGCCCTGTGGGCGAGGAAGAGGATTCCTCCCTGGGCGATTTCGTGGCCGACGAGAACGCCGAGGCCCCCGGCAAGGCAGCGGACCGCGCCATGGTGGCCCAGCAGATCAATCAGGCCCTCAAGAGCCTGACCCCCCGTGAAGAGAAGGTCATCCGTCTCCGCTTTGGTCTGGACGATGGCCGTCCCCGCACGCTGGAAGAGGTGGGCCGCGACTTCGGCGTTACCCGTGAGCGCGTCCGCCAGATCGAGGCAAAGGCTATCCGCAAGCTGCACAGCCGCAAGTGCCTGGCTCTGCTGAACGGTCTTATCGAGTGATATTTTCAACAATGCAGACGGCTGCCGTGGAAAACGGCAGCCGTTTTTCTGTATCTGGGCAGAAAAAACGCAAAATGCCAGATTTTTTTGCAAAAACGCTTGCAATGCGGCAGAGTTTATGGTATTATAATTGAGCTGTGATTGTGCTGCTATAGCTCAGTTGGTAGAGCGCATCCTTGGTAAGGATGAGGTCTCCAGTTCGAATCTGGATAGCAGCTCCAGCTCAGAACACCTTGAGGTTGAAAAACTTCAAGGTGTTCTTTTGTTGTAATTTGTGATTTTGCCTGCTTGGGTTGATTTTTTGCGCTGAATGAAGTATTATATCTCTATAATCCAGACGGGATTTAACCGATTGCTATTTACGAGAACTATTTCCTCCAATAGATAAACCGCGCCGCAGGTTCGAACATTACCTGCGGCGCGGTTTTTGTTTTTGGCAGAGCGCTCTGCCGGGGAGAACCTCTCAGTCAAAGCCTGTCGGCTTTGCCAGCTCCCCTGATAGGGGAGCCCTTGGCAGGCTGGGTCACTTTGAGCTGACTGCCAAAAGTCCAATATGGCGCAAAAGTGCGGGCTCCGCTGCAAAGGTCAGCTGCTTCTGGACAGCGCACCTTGTCAAGCTGCCGCGGCTCTCTGTAGCGGAGCACTACAGTCCACGAAATAAATAAGCTTTACTCGTTCAGGGGAAACTTGGCCGACATGCCAAAGCCTCCCCTCGTTAGGAGCAACGGCGACGACCGCCGCCAGCGGCGGAAACAGGGAGGAGCTGTTGGGGCCGCGGCCAGCAGGATGCGAGCGACAGCGAAGCAGACGCTGGGAGCCGCAACCCGGGCAGTGTCACCGCAGGTGACTGAGAGGGCTACACCACCAAACACCACAGCGGCGTCGTGATGAGCCAATTTCAATACCCGCGCCCCGCCGGGCGGCATGATTTTTCTGAATGTCAGCGATGCAGTCGGAGACATAAAAGCAAAAGCCCCACGACACACGCCGCTTTTCAGCGGTATATCGTAGGACTTTTTGGAGCTGGTGACAGGAGTTGAACCTGCAACCCACTGATTACAAATCAGTTGCGCTGCCATTGCGCCACACCAGCGAGTATCGTTTGCACAGGGTACTCTAGTAGAATACCAGAAACCTCCCCGCTTGTCAATATCTTTGTCCGGCCCGCTGTCGGCCCATGCAGCGCTGTTTCAGGGCGTTTCGAGACATCCGCGAGGCGATTCACGCAGATACGGCCACATTATGGCCGGAATGTGATAGAATAAAACAAGCTTAATATTTATGCTTTTTTCACAAGTTCCTGCCGCTTCGTCTTGAACTTCTATGCAAAACTCACATTTTTCAGAGGAGGTTTCTATGATCTCTTATCGCAAGCTTGCAATGCGCGTTCTGGGGCATCCGCTGCGGGTGCCGTCCCCCCGGCCCGCGTCCCACCGGGTGACGGCGCTGGCGCTGACAGCCGCAATGGTGGCCGGCATGGCCGCACCGGCGTATGCGGATACCGGCACCACCACCATCAACATCACCGACGGCACCATTGAAAAGGCCGAGAGCAAGAACGGCGGCGCCGGTATCGGTTCGGGCTATATCGGTGGTTCTTCCACGGTCAACATCTCCGGTGACGCCGAACTCAAAGACGTCAGGGGCGGCAATCTCGCTGCCGGCATCGGCTCAGGCTATGGCTCCGACAAGGTGGACGTCGTGATCGACGGCGGCACCATCAACGCAACGGGCAGCTTCAATGCCGCGGGCATCGGCTCGGGCGATAATGGCCCCAGCAGCGTGACCATCAGCGGCGGCACCATCACAGCCACCAGCACCAGCGAAGCCCCTGCCATCGGCGGCGGCAGCGTCTCCATCAGCAATACCGACGCCGAGCTGGACATCACCGCAACCGCCCCCAACGCCGACAATGCCATCCGAAGCAAAGACGGCAAGAATCTGGATGAGGTCATCCAGCTCGCGGAAAACGGCAAGAAGGGCCTCGTGAAGCTCGTAAAGAGCGGCACCACCAGCATCTCGCGGCTCTTCCACAACGGTGTCTACGCGGACAGCCATTCCACTCCCCCGACCGCGTAACGGCCGAGATGAGTGAGGCAGAAAAGGCCAAGTACGGCGACATCTCTTCCGTCCACAACTGGACCGTCAGCGACCGTAAGGATCCGGACTGCGGCAATGCCGGCTACATCGAATACACCTGCATGGTGGACCACTGCGGCACCACGTTCTGCCACACTCTCCCCGCCGCCGGTGAGCACACCTGGAACGAGGGCGTCGTCACGAAGGAGGCCACCTGCACTGCCGACGGCGTGCGCACCTTCACCTGTTCTGCCTGCGGCGATACCTGGACCGAAGTCATCAAGGCCCTCGGCCACGAGTACGGCGAGTGGGTCATCGACAGGGACGCTACCTGTGTCGAGCAAGGCTCCAAGCACCGTGACTGCATCCGTGGCGACGATACCCAGACCGAGGCCATCCCCGTCAGCAAGACCCACACCTTCGGCGAGTGGATCATCACCAAAGAGCCTACCTGCACCGAGAAGGGCGAGAAACAGCGCAGCTGCACGGTCAGCGGCTGTGTCGTCACTGAGACGGAGGAGCTGCCCGCCCTCGGCCATCAGTGGAGCGACTGGACGCCTGTCGAAGGCGACAGCAGCCGCGAGTACCGCATCTGCGCGGTCTGCAATGCGGTGGAGTACCGCGGTGTCTCCCACAGCGGCGGCGACAGCGACAGCAGCACCATCTCCACCGGTCTGCGTGTCCTCGACCCGGCCCAGGCCGACATCCTCCAGAACGCCCAGCTGGTCCAGCTGAACCAGATCAGCGATGTTCTCTACATTGATGTCGCCCATGAGACGGCGTCCCTGCAGGGCGTCCTTTCCGATTTGACCGGCCTTCGCTCTGAGCGCATCGAGACCGTTGTCTTCTCCACCGAACACTGCACTTCCACCCTCTCCCTCTCCGATGTTGCAGCCCTCGGTGCGGGCGATACGCCTTTCACCCTCCGCCACAGCGGCTCCACCGCCAGCTTCATCGTGGGCGGCGCAGACCACACCGCACTGCTGAGGTAAGCACATTGCCATTCTCTATTCCTTCCACATAACGACCAAGGCCCCCGCAGTTCTGTTCCAAACTGCGAGGGCCTTGGCGTTTTATTATGATAAAATCTTACTTCAGCTCCCGCTGTACGGCAGCGAAGTCCTCGAGGGTCAGGGCCTCGGGGCGGATGCGGGCGTCGAAGCCCGCCGCCTCGATGGCCGCGATGACCTTATCTTTCGGCAGTCCGAGGCCGCTGGCGATGGCGTTGGCGGCGGTCTTACGGCGCTGGCCGAAAGCGGCACGGATGAGGGCGAAGTAGCCGTCCTCGTCCTCCACCTGTACGGCGGGAGTGGGGCGGATGTCCATCCGCACAACGGCGCTGGTGACCTTCGGGGCCGGGTAGAAGCTGCCCGGCGCGGCGGTGAACATCAGCTTTGAGGTGGCGTAGTAGCTCACGGCGCAGCTGATGGCGCTGGACGCCCGGGTGCCGGGGGCAGCGGCCAGACGGTCGGCGGCCTCCTTCTGCACCATGACGGTGAGGTTCTGGATGGGCAGGCGGTCGCCCAGCAGCTTCATGACGATGGGGCTGGTGATATAGTAGGGCAGGTTGGCGCAGACAGCCACCGGCATCCCGGGGAACTCCTCCTCGATGAGGGCGCGGAGGTCTACTTTCAGAACATCCTGCAATACCAGCTTGAAGTTATCCACGCCCGCCATGGTCTCGGCCAGCAGGGGCGGCAGGCGCTCGTCCACCTCGATGGACACCACCTTGGCGGCGCGCTGGGCCAGCTCTTTGGTCAGCACGCCGATGCCGGGGCCGATCTCCAGCACGCCCCAGCTCTTATCGACACCGCTGGCGTCCACGATCTTGGGCGGCAGGCCGGGATTGATGATGAAGTTCTGTCCAAAGCCCTTGGAGAGCGCGAAATCGTATTTTTCGCACAGGGTACGGATAACGGAGAGGTCGGTCAGCTCCGGCATAGTGGTTTTCCTTTCTGTTTCTTGCTAAAACAGCAAAACCTCTCCGTCACGCCTGCAGCGTGCCACCTCCCCTATCGAGGGGAGGCCTTGGCATTCCGCAAAGCTTACTCTCTTCGCCAGAGGTTCCCCTCGGTAGGGGAGCTGTCTGCGAAGCAGACTGAGAGGTTGAGCTATTTACACGACTAAAGTTATTTTTAAGAAGTGTTTACTGCGCACTTGCAGCCTCCTGCTCCCCTTCTGCACCGGCCTCGGAGGAAGCCTCTGCCTCCCCTGCGGCCTCGCTGGAAGCGGTGCTCTCGGCTGCGGCCTCCGAAGAGGCTGCAGCGGAGTCGGCGGCGATGTCAGCGTCGTTCACGCCGCCCACGGTGGTAACACCGGTGAGCTGCTGTGCGGTGCTGACAGCGCGCTGTATCTGCGGGTCCGTGTCGAGGGTGTAGTCATAGTAGCTGACCTGCTCGTCGGCAGTCAGCGGGCGCTCCACGTCCACGGTCAGGCCGGTGCCGTCGAAGCAGGAGCCGTCGCCGCAGATGAGCTTTGCCACCGTGACCACGACAGCGCTGCCGTCCGAGAGGCGCTGGGGGCTGCTCTGGATGGTGCCTTTGCCCATCGTGGTGCTGCCCACAAGGCGGGTGCCGCACAGGGTGCGCAGGCTGGACGCAAAGAGTTCTGCCGCACTGGCGGTGTTCTCGTTCACGAGGCAGACGGTGGGCTGGCTGATGACCGAGTCGCCGGTGCTGCTGCCCAGCAGGGTGCGGTTGCCTGCCTTATCCTCCGCGTAGGCCAACACGCCTTCCGGCGCGACGAGTTCGATGCAGCTGATGGCGTCGTCAAGGATGCCGCCGCCGTTGTCGCGCAGGTCGAAGATGAAGCTCTGGGCGCCGCTGGCGGTCAGGCTGCGGAGCGCAAAGTCCAGCTCACTGGGGGTGGAGTTGTCGAACTGCCAGATCTTGATATAGCCCACATTGCCCTGCACCAGCGCGGAATCGACGCTGTTGGCCGTAAAGCCGGAGTGGGTCAGATCGGCGGTGTGCTGGGCGTTCTCGCTGTCCAGCCAGCCTACATTGACGCTCGTGCCGCTCTCGCCCCGGAGTTTGTTCTGGACAGCCTCCACGCTGCCCAGACTTTTGATGTCTGCGCCGTCGATGGTGGTGATGTAATCGCCCCGCTGGAGGCCGGCCTCCTTGGCAGGAGACTCGTCATACACTTTGATGACCTTGGCGTAGCCGGACTGGTCGATGGCCAGCTCCATGCCGATGCCCATCAGCTTGCCGCTCTGGGCGTTGAGCAGGTCAGTGTAGGCCGAGGCGGTGTAGTAGCGGGCGTACTTGTCGCCGGTACCCAGCAGATAACCGGCAGTCAGACGGTCGTACAGCACGGTCTCGTCGATGTCGTAGTAGTCGTTGGCGCGCACATAGCGGTCTACCTCGGCCACCTTGTTGTACATGCTCTCCTTTTCCTTCACGCTGGTGACGGTGTGGTCAAACAGCCGCATCGCCATCAGCATCGTGATGGAAAAAGTGACCGTCATTGCCAGAATGACGATGGTCACGGTCATCCCTACGGAAATTTTGCGGTTCATTCAGTGTCCTCCCCAGTTCAGACCAAAAACATCAGGATGACACTGCCCAGCACCGACAGCAGGAACACTCCTGCCAGAATCAGACAGCCCACCCGAAGGATACGCTTGCGTTTTTGCTCGTTCATTTCGCCTTGTGGCCTCCTTTGACCCCTCGACTTCAATTACAGTTGTATTATCTTATCGGAATATAACCGCGGGGATTGACCGCATTGGCCTTGGAGCCGCCCTTCCACACCTCGAGATGGAGGTGGTTGCCGGTAGAGTTGCCGGTGGAGCCCACATAGCCGATGAGGTCGCCCTGGTTGACATACTTGCCCGCCGACGTTGCCACCGAGCGCATATGGCCGTAGAGGGTGGAGTAGGCGTTGCCGTCTGTCATTTTGCCGTGATAGATGATGACATAGTTGCCGTAGCCGCCGCTGGACCAGCCGGCCACCTGCACATAGCCGCTGGCGGCTGCGTAGATGGGCGTGCCTGCGGGGGCGGCAAAGTCGATGCCGGCGTGGAGTTTGTTGACGCCGGAGACCGGGTTTTTGCGCCAGCCGTACTCGCTGGAGATGCGGGTATAGCTCTTGAGCGGGCAGATAAAGCCGCTGAAGCTCAGCTGGGGCTTGCTGGCCGCTGCCGCTGCGATGAGCTTCTGGATCTCCTTCTTGACGGCCTCGTAGTTCATCTCGTCCGACTCGATGGCCGCCTGGGCGTTCTTCTGGGCCTGCTGGGCCTCAGCGGCGCTCAGACGGGCCTCCTTGACGCTGTTGTTGAGCTCGTTCTGCTTGGACTGCATCTGCTTGTTCTGGGCGTCCAGCTCAGCCTTTTTGTTCTGCAGCTGGGTGCGCTCCTCCACGAGCTGGGTGCGGTCGGCCACGAGGGCTTCCTTCGCAGCCTTCATGTTGTCGAGTATCTCGGTGTCCTTCACCGAGATGTCCTGCATGACCTCATTGAAGGTCAGAAGCTCGTACAGATCGTTCACAGACTGGAGCATGGCGACGCTGCCGCCGTCCCGCAGCTCCTGCATGGCGGCCATGTGGCTCTTGAAATCGTCCCACTGGTCGGCGATCTCCTGCTCTTTCCGGGCGATCTCATTCTGCTTGGCGGTGATCTCCTGCTCTTTGACGCCGATGCTGTTCTGCACCTCGGAGATCTGGCTCTTGAGGACGCTGATCTGGCTCTGGAGCACCGAGACTTTTTCCTTCAGCTCAGACTCGAGGGCCTTGGCAGCAGCTTCCTTCTTTTTGGCGTCGTTCAGCTCCGTCTTATGCTGCTTGATGGACGCAGAGATCTTGTCCAGCTTGTTCTGCAGCGAGCTCATGCTGGTGGCCGCACTGGCCGGATAGACCGTCACGCTCAGCACGAGGCAGGCGGCGGCCAGAAAGGCGCAGGCGGCGCGCATCATGGCCGAATGGCCCGACGGCTTTGCGTGGCGGGGCGGATGATGCAGGACAAAGCCTGCAGAATGCTTGTCGTGGTACACAGTAGGCCCTCCTTACACGTTCAGGTGCTTGCGGATGGAGAACATACTGCCCAGACCGCCCACCAGAGCGCCGCCCGCGAGGCTGTAGGTCAGGATGGTGGGCCAGACATTTTCCAGCGGCACCAGAGCCGTACCCATGAGCATCTGCCACAGGCCGCCCAGCGTGGGCGACAGCTGAACGATGTAGGCATAGCCGCCGATGGTGGCAGCTGCCGTCAGGATGCCGGAGAGCAGGCCCATAGTCAGGCCCTCGATGACGAAAGGCAGGGTGACGAGGGCGTTGGTAGCGCCGACATACTTCATGATCTCGATTTCACGGCGGCGGGCAAAGACGCTCAGCCGGATGGTGGTACCCACCGTGATGATGCTGACAGCCATCAGCACCAGCACCAGACCGCGCCCGACCTTGGTGACAGCCTGCTGGACCTCCACAAAGGTCTTGGTCATCTCGATGGGAGCCGTGACGCTGTAGACGCCGCTGATGTTCTCGAACTGCTTGCTGATGTTCTCCATCTGGTTCAGATCAGACAGGGAGACGCGGTAATTGGCCTTGAAAGGGTTGTCGTTCTCGAACTCGTTCAGCAGGGCGGCATAGTCGGACATATACCCCTTGTACTGGTTGAGGACGTCTTCTTTGGACATATACTGCACCCGGCTCACACCTGCGGTGCCGCTGAGGGCATTGCCCACAGACTGGATGGTGGCGTCATCAGCCTCGGGGTCCACGTAGACCACCATCTCGTTCTGGCTGCCCAGATAACTCACCATGCTGTCCACATTGACTTCAATGAGGCTGGCGAAGATGTTCAGGGTCATGCAGACGCTGAGGGAAGCGATGCAGGCGATGGTCATGGCCCAGTGCTTGCCGAGGTTGCGCACGCCGCGCCGGGTGAGGAACCCAAACGTAGAGATTTTCATACGTGTACCTCCTCGCCGAAACTGGCCGGAACATCGGAGATGATGCGGCCATGCTTCAGGGTGATGGTGCGACGGTTGAAGCGGCGCACCAGTTCATGCTCGTGGGTGACGACAAGCACCGTGATGCCCATCTCGCTGACGCGTTCCAGCAGTTCCATCATCTCAAGGCTCATCTCGGGGTCGATGTTGCCGGTGGGCTCGTCCGCAATGACGAGGCGGGGGCTGTGGGCCAGAGCGCGGGCCACGGCCACGCGCTGCTGCTCACCGCCGGAGAGGAACTCGGGGTAGACCTTTGCCTTATCTTCCAGATGCACCAGCTCCAGCATGTAGTTGACGCGCTCTTTGATGTCTTTTTTGCCGATGTTGGTGACATGCATGGCAAACGCCACATTCTCGTAGACCGTCATGGTGGGGATGAGGCGGAAATCCTGGAAGATGATGCCCATCTGGCGGCGAAGGAAAGGCACTTTGCCCCGGCGCAGCCGGGCGACGTCCTTGCCGTCCACCATGACGCGGCCCTCGGTGGGCAGCTCTTCGCGGAGGATGAGCTTGAGCAGAGTGGACTTGCCGGCGCCGGAGTGGCCCACCAGAAAGACGAACTCGCCGTCGTCTACGTGGAAGTCGATGTCCTCCAGAGCGGGAGTATCACTCCGTTTGTATATCTTGGTGACATGTTCAAAATCTATCATGAGTATCTTGCTCCTGAAAAATTTATTTGGCACAGAAGTTCCAGACCATTACAAAAGAAACCGGCCAGCATCGGGGTCGAGCGGCCGGTTTCGGCGTCCGCAGCCGGAGCGGCTGAGACGAAATATCAATATTTGGCCGGGTTGTTGGACAGGTACTTCTTGACCATGAGCGCTACCTTGAACACGATAGCGTCGTCGAACTCACGCAGATCCAGACCGGTCAGCTTTTTGATCTTTTCCAGACGATACACCAGCGTGTTGCGGTGGACGAACAGGCCGCGGCTGGTCTCGGAGACGTTCAGGTTGTTCTCGAAGAAGCGCTGGATGGTGAACAGGGTCTCCTGGTCCAGGCTCTCGATGCTGCCCTGCTTGAACACTTCGCGCAGGAACATCTCGCAGACCGTGGTGGGCAGCTGGTAAATAAGACGTGCGATGCCCAGATTGTCGTAGCGGATGATCTGCTTCTCGGTGTCGAATACCTTGCTGACCTCCATGGCGATCTGTGCTTCCTTAAAGGAAGTAGCCAGGTCCTTCACGTTGGCAATGGGGGTGCCGATGCCCACGACAGCCTTGATGTAATGCTCGCCGGACAGGGTGTCCACGATGCTGGCGGCCAGCTTCTCCATATCGGTGCGGTCGATGCCCTTGCGGATCTCCTTGACCAGGACGGTATCCGTCTCGCTGATGTTGAAGACGAAGTCCTTCTGCTTGTCGGGGAACAGGCTGCTCACCACGTCGTAAGCGGAGATGTCGCCGCCGCTGGTGACGCGGACGATGAACACCACGCGGGAGACGTCGGTGGCAAAGTGGAGCTCACGGGCCTTGGCGTAGATGTCGCCGGGCAGGATGTTGTCCAGCACCACGTTCTTGATAAAGTTGGCTTTGTCGAACTTCTCGTCGTGATACTGCTTGATGCTCTGCAGGCTGATGGACAGCACAGCGGCAAACTGGCCCGCAGTCTCGTCCGCACCTTCCACAAAAACGGCATAATCGTTATGCTTTGCGCTGGAGAACTGCTGGTAGGTGTAGCCATCCCGCACGAAGCGGTCACCGGCCGTCAGACGCTCTGCCATAAAGCCCTCGCGCACCTCGCCGATCAGATTCAGCTCCGAGCAGGAGATGACAGCGCCGGTCTCATCCACCACGCCGACCACGCGGTCGATCGCGTCCTTCATCTGGTAGATCACGCTCTGAAATACTCTATTGGCCATAAATGGATACCCCTTTTCCTCTCTTGTGCAAACCGCAGGTGGGCGGGATTGTGATTTTTAACAATTTCGCCGCATTACATTTTATATTTTACACAAAAGAATTTACTTTTGCAACATATTTCACCAAAAAAAATTCTTCTTTCTTGTTGAAATTATCTTTCGGGGTCATTTTCAGGCCAAAAAGAGCCTTTCTGCGTGGTTCTGAGGGCTATTTTACCGGTAAAATGTGATACTTTTTTGAAAACCGGGTGAAAAGCAGTCCTTTACCCCGTGGTAATTTTCGCCACCTCGTCGGCTGTCAGCTCCCGCCACTGGCCCGGGGCAAGGCTCTCGTCCAGCGCAAGCCCGCCGATGGCGTCCCGGTGCAGGGCGTTGACGCCCGCACCGTAGACGCCGAACATCCGCTTGATCTGATGATACACGCCCTGCCTGAGCAGGACGCGGACCGTCAGCCCGTCGGGGGTGAGGGCGGACGCTTCCGCCGGCGAAAGGGCCGTGCCGTCGGCAAGGGTAACGCCTGCGGCAAAGCCGGCCTTCATCTCTTCCGTCAGCGGGGTGTCGATGACGACGGTGTAGGTCTTGGAGACATGGCGCCTGGGCGCAAGGATGTCGTGGGCAAAGCCGCCGTCATCCGTCAGCAGGACGAAACCGGTGCTGGTCTTGTCCAGCCGCCCGGCCGGGAACAGCTCCCGCCGGGGATAGGCATCCCCCACCAGATCCACGACCGTCGTGTCCCGCTTGTCGGTGGAGGCGCTGACGACGCCCTCGGGCTTGTTGAGCATAAGGTAGACGAACTGCCGGTAGGCCAGCGCCTTGCCGTCCACCGCCACGGCGTCAGCCTCTTTCAGCTGGGTATCCCCTTTCTTGCAGACCGCGCCGTTGACCGTGACGCGGCCTTTCGCCAGCAGTGCCTTCGCCTCGCTCCGAGTGCATTGGGCCGTCTCGGCTAAATATTTATCGAGTCTCATGAAAACTCCTTCTGTGTGCAGAAAAGAGGCCGTTGCCTGCGGCAACAGCCTCTTTTCCTGTAAAATCACGTTTAGACGCTCAGATTTGCGTGCTGTTCCACAGCATCCGGGTTGGCGTCAAAGATGGGCTTGAGGATGTGAGCGATGAATTCCTCCACCTGCTGGGGAGCACGGCCCACAAAGTTCTCCGGCACAAGGCCCGCCACGATCTCTTCCTTGGTCAGACCAAAGGCCGGGTCGGCGGCGATGCGGTCCACCATGTCGTTGGGCAGACCTTCTTCCTTGACCTGCTTGCCGGCGGCGATGGCGTGCTGGCGCAGACGCTCGTGGA
>ENA-OWPB01002468-OWPB01002468.1-human-gut-metagenome-genome-assembly--contig:-NODE-2468-length-12928-cov-6.504700_pt1 | contig 12928 bp, 9 predicted proteins | sample MGYA00248260_ERZ651838 | MGnify/ENA primary metagenome ERZ651838 (study PRJEB26924, sample SAMEA4378304) | human gut metagenome | biome: human gut; feature: human-associated habitat; material: faeces...
GATGTAGCCGCAGGTGCGGCGGGCGACATTCAGCTTGTTCTGGTCGCGGTTGTGACACTTGGGGCACTCCCAAACCAGCTTGCCGTCCTCCTGCACGATCTGGATCTCGCCATCGTAGCCGCAGACCTGGCAGTAGTCACTCTTGGTGTTCAGCTCGGCATACATGATGTTCTCATAGATGAACTGCATGACCTTGATGACGGCCTCGAGGTTGTCCTGCATGTTGGGCACTTCCACATAGCTGATGGCACCGCCCGGGGACAGCTTCTGGAAATCGCTCTCAAACTTCAGCTTGGTGAAGGCATCAATCTTTTCCGACACATGGACATGGTAGGAGTTCGTGATATAGCTGCGGTCGGTGATGCCGGGCACAATGCCGAAGCGCTTCTGCAGGCACTTGGAGAATTTGTAGGTCGTGGACTCCAACGGCGTGCCGTACAGGCTGAAATCAATATTGTGCTGGCTCTTCCATTTGGCGCAGGCATCGTTCATATGCTGCATGACATGCAGCGCAAAGGGCTTGGCGGCAGGGTCGGTGTGGCTCTTGCCGGTCATATACTTGCAGCACTCATACAGGCCCGCATAACCCAGACTGATCGTGGAATAGCCGCCGTAGAGCAGCTTGTCGATCGGCTCGCCCTTTTTCAGGCGGGCCAGTGCGCCGTACTGCCACAGGATGGGCGCGGCATCGCTCAGCGTGCCCTTCAGGCGGTTGTGGCGGCACATCAGCGCCTTGTGGCACAGCTCAAGGCGCTCGTCAAACAGCTGCCAGAACTTGTCGAAATCGCCGCCGCTGGACAGTGCCACATCCACCAGATTGATCGTGACAACGCCCTGATTGAAGCGGCCGTAATACTTGGGCTTGCCGTTCTCGTCCAGATAGGGGGTCAGGAAGCTGCGGCAGCCCATGCAGGTAAAGCAATGGCCCTCGCCGTTGGCATCGACCTTGTACTCCAGCATCTTCTTTTCACTGATATAGTCGGGCACCATCCGCTTGGCGGTACACTTGGCGGCCAGCTTGGTCAGGTAGTAGTAGGGCTGGCCCTCATAGATGTTGTCATTCTCCAGCACATAGATAAGCTTGGGGAAGGCGGGGGTGATCCAGACGCCGGCCTCGTTCTTGACGCCCTGATAGCGCTGGCGGAGCATCTCCTCAATGACGATGGCGAGATCCGACTTCAGGCGCTGGTTGTCACCGGCCTCGTTCAAATACATAAAGACCGTGATGAACGGCGCCTGACCGTTGGTGGTCATCAGCGTGACGACCTGATACTGGATCGTCTGCACGCCGCGCTTGATCTCCTCACGCAGCCGCTTTTCAACGATCTCGGAGAGTTTCTCCTCGCCGGGGTCGATGCCCAGATCCTGCATCTCGGCCTCGACATCGCGGCGGATCTTCTTGCGGCTGATGTCAACAAAGGGGGCCAGATGAGTCAGGCTGATGCTCTGGCCGCCGTACTGGCTGGACGCGACCTGTGCGATGATCTGGGTCGCAATATTGCAGGCGGTGGAGAAGGAATGCGGCTTCTCGATGAGGGTGCCGGAGATGACGGTGCCGTTCTGCAGCATGTCATCAAGGTTGACCAGATCGCAGTTGTGCATGTGCTGGGCATAGTAGTCGGCATCGTGGAAGTGGATGATGCCCTCCTCATGCGCCTTGACGACCTCCTGCGGCAGCAGCATACGCATCGTCAGATCCTTGCTGACCTCACCGGCCATATAGTCGCGCTGGACGCTGTTGACGGTCGGGTTTTTGTTGGAGTTCTCCTGCTTGACTTCCTCGTTGTTGCACTCAATTAGCGAGAGGATCTTGTCATCGGTCGTGTTATGGGTGCGCTTGAGGCTCTGGACATAGCGGTAGGTGATGTAGCGGCGCGCGACCTCGTAGGCGCCGGTCGCCATAATGGCATCCTCCACAAGGTCCTGAATCTCCTCAACATTCATGGCGTGGCCGCGGTTATAGCAGACCTCCTGCACATGGTCGCTGATCTCGATGATCTGCTGCTTCGTCAAGCGCTGGGCTTCGGGTACGACCTTATTTGCCTTTGTGATGGCCGAAATGATTTTGGTAATGTCAAAGACAGCCTCGCTGCCGTTGCGCTTGATGATCTTCATGGTAACTCCTCTTTTTGCAATCTATAGACAGGGTGCGTACAGTACAAATCGTATATCTTGTCAAATCGTACTAAGCCCGCTTTGCGAGCAAGACTATCATACCGCACCGGGCTGCAAAAGTCAATCGGCAAAACCACAATATATAGTGGGTGAAGTGTGAAATTTAACAAAATGTTCCGTTTTCATCGTTTCATCGTTCAAAAACAGAGATGCCAAAAATCAGGCGTAAATTTTAGCTATTTTGGTTGATTCTACTCTGCATAACGATGTAGCGCATAATATTGATATGGCCCGCCGAAAGTCCCGCTTGAATTGTACCGGATAAACTGGTATACTGGTTGAGGTTTTGGGGTAGTATGCCCCAATACATACAAGATATTGGGTAACACTGTACAAGGCAGGGCAGGGATGGCCCGCAGGAGAACCGCTATGAATTACGCTACGATCAAATATTGTGATATTGCCAACGGCGAGGGCGTGCGCACCAGCCTGTTTGTATCGGGCTGCCGCCGCCACTGCCCCAACTGCTTCAATGCAGTGGCTTGGGACTTTGGCTACGGTGCGCCCTTCACCAAGGAGGTTCGCAACAAGATCCTTGAAAGTCTGGCACCCGGCTACATCAACGGCCTGTCGCTGCTGGGCGGTGAGCCGTTTGAGCCGGAGAACCAGCGCGAGCTGCTGCCCTTTGTCAAAAATGTCAAGGCGCTTTACCCGAACAAAACGATCTGGTGCTATACCGGCAACAATCTGGAGCATGAGATCTGGCAGCCTGGCCCCGGCCGCTGTGAGGTCACCGATGAGTTCCTGCAGTATATTGATGTGCTGGTGGACGGCGATTTTGTGCAGGACCAGTATGATATTTCGCTGCGGTTCCGCGGCTCAAGCAACCAGAGACTGATTGACATGAACAAGACCCGCGCAGCGGGCAGGGTGGTCCTGTGGCAGGACGACCCGATCTTTGCCGACCACAGCATGTAACGGCCGCCGCATTATTATAAATAGGAGAAGTATAACCAGATCATGAGCTGCCAAGCAAAATCCAAATCCATGACTGAGGGCCCGCTGGCCAAACAGATCCTGCTCGTCAGTCTGCCGCTGGCACTGTCCAACCTGCTGCAGATCCTTTTCAACATGTCCGATGTCGCCGTGGTGGGCCGCTTTGCGGGCTCGACCGCATTGGGGGCCGTCGGCTCCACCTCCACCTTTGTCACCCTTTTTACCGGCTTTCTCATCGGCCTGAGCAACGGCGTCAATGTCTTGGTTGCGCGGTACTATGGTGCCCGCCACCCCAAGGATGTCAGCAAAACCGTCCATTCAGCGCTGGTGGTCAGCCTGCTCGCCGGTATTTTGCTGCTGGCCGTGGGGCTGTTCGGCTCCCCCGCGCTGCTGCGGCTGCTCAACACGAAGGAGGATCTGCTGCCCGGCGCGATCCTTTACCTGCGTGTCTATTTTCTGGGCATGCCGGCGCTGGCGCTCTACAACTACGGCAATGCGGTGTTCAGCGCCATCGGCGAGACAAAAAAGCCGCTGGCCTACCTGTCCGTGGCCGGTGTGGTCAACATCCTGCTCAACCTGTTTTTTGTCATCATCTGCAATCTGGATGTGGCCGGTGTCGCGCTTGCCAGCACGATTGCCCAGTGCCTGTCGGCCGGGCTGATCCTGCACGCCCTCACCAAGGTGGAGGACTGCTATGCGCTGGATCTGCACAGTATCCGGCTCGACCTCGGCACTACCAAGCGTATCCTGATGCTGGGCATACCGGCGGGCCTGCAGAACGCGATTTTTGCCATCGCCAACCTGTTTATTCAGGCGGGCGTCAACTCCTTCGATTCGCTGATGGTCAAGGGTAACTCGGCCGCTGCCAACGCCGATGCGATGATCTATGACGCGATGGCGGCCTTCTATATGGCCTGCGCCAGCTTTATGAGCCAGAACTACGGTGCCGGCAAGCTGGACCGGATGCGGAAAAGCTATTTTATCTCGCTGGCCTACTCCTTCGGCGTGGGCCTTCTGCTGGGCGGCGGGCTGCTGGTGTTCGGCCGCCAGTTCCTGATGCTCTTTACGACCGAAAGCGCCGTCGTCGACGCCGGCATGAAGCGCATTATGGTCATGGGGCTTGCCTACTGCATTTCCGCCTTTATGGACTGCACGATCGCCGCCTCCCGCGGGCTGGGCAAAACCGTTGGCCCGACCGTCATTGTGATTCTGGGCTCCTGTGTGTTCCGCGTGATCTGGGTCTACACGATCTTTGCGCATTTTCACACGATCCCCTCGCTGTACCTGCTGTATCCCTTCTCCTGGCTGCTGACGGCAGCAGCTGAGATCGTCTACTTCATCTTCAGCTATCGGCAGGCGATCAACATCTTCCATGAGCGGGAGGCCCTTACACAGCTGTAAAACCACCAAAAAACAGAGAGCAGCCTCTATGCGGGTCACTCTCTGTTTTTTTATAGGGCTTACTCCCGGTATTTTTCCATCATCGTCTTGAACAGCTCCGCAGCGCCGGACGGGCAGATTTTTCCATTCTGCGCAGCCTTTGCAAAATAGCGCCGAGCTTGCTATAATAGGAGCAGAAAAGTCGAAGGTCGGCGGCGGAAATAGGGCCGCGGCCTTCAGAAAGCAAAGGTGAAAGCAATGCAGACCTATACCTATGTCTCGAAAGGGAAATTTGAGCGGCGGGAAAAGCCCAAGCCGGTGCTGCAGGATGCGCGCGATGCCATCGTCAAGGTGACCCTGGCGAGCATCTGCTCAAGTGATCTGCACATCAAGCAAGGCAGCGTACCCCGCGCCGTACCGGGCATCACGGTCGGTCACGAGATGGTGGGCATCGTTGAGGCTGTCGGCACTGCGGTGACCCATGTAAAGCCGGGGGACCGCGTGACGGTCAATGTTGAGACCTTCTGCGGGGAGTGCTTCTTCTGCAAGAAGGGCTATGTGAACAACTGCACCGACAAAAACGGCGGCTGGGCACTTGGCTGCCGCATTGACGGCGGGCAGGCTGAATATGTGCGGGTCCCCTTTGCCGACACCGGATTGAACAGGATTCCTGACGGCGTGACCGACCGGCAGGCGCTGCTGGTCGGCGATGTTCTTGCCACCGGCTACTGGGCGGCGCGCATCTCTGAGATCACGGAGGAGGACACCGTCCTCATCATCGGCGCCGGGCCTACGGGAATATGCACCCTGCTCTGCGTTATGCTCAAAAAGCCGCAGCGGATCATCGTCTGCGAAAAGGACCCCGGCCGCATCCGCTTTCTGCGGGAACAGTATCCCGAGGTGCTGACGGTCACACCGGAGGAGTGTGCTGCCTTTGTGCAGGCCAACAGCGCGCACGGCGGTGCCGATGTGGTGCTGGAGGTCGCGGGCGCATCCTCCACCTTCCGCCTTGCGTGGGAGTGCGCAAGACCCAACGCCATCGTAACGGTGGTCGCGCTGTATGACACGGCGCAGACCCTGCCGCTGCCGGAGATGTACGGCAAGAACCTGACCTTCAAGACGGGCGGTGTCGATGGCTGCGACTGTGAGGAAACGCTGCGCCTCATCGCAGAGGGCAAGCTGAATACGGAACCGCTCATCACCCACACATACCCCCTGAGCAGGATCGAGGAGGCCTACGACCTGTTTGAAAGCAAACGGGACGGCGTGATAAAGGTCGCAGTCGAATGTCAAAGCATCGACTGATGCCGCCGCGCCGCAAATCAACAACTGTAAAGGAATGACCGTATGACGAATCAAAAAAACCTTTCCACCGGCGCAGGCCGCTTTGACATCAGCACGGCGGGCCTGCACATTCTGGCTATGACCCTTATGCTGATGGACCACCTCTGGGCCACACTGCTGCCTGCGCAGGAGTGGCTGACCTGTGCAGGCAGACTGGCTTACCCCATCTTTGCCTTTATGGCGGTGGAGGGGTACTTCCACACCCGCAGCTTCCGGAAATACGCACTGCGGATGCTGGTTTTCGCCGTGCTGTCCGAGGTTCCGTTCAATCTGATGTGCGGCGGGACATGGTTTTACCCGGTACACCAGAATGTGATCTGGACGCTGCTGATGGGTCTTTTGGGGGTGCATCTGCTGGAAACGGTGCGCCGAAAGCAGAAGCCCGCTCTGTTTGCGGCGGCCGCAGTCGGCGTCATTCTGGCGGGGGCGGTGCTGGGGACCCTCTGCATGGTCGATTACTACGCTGTCGGCGTGCTGACGGTGTTGGTTTTCTACTTCTTCCGTGGCCGGGCATGGTGGTGCCTGGCAGGGCAGCTGCTCGCGCTGTACTGGCTCAATGTCGAGATGCTGGGCGGCCTGATGTACCCTGTGCAGATGTTCGGTGCTTCGTTTGAGATCTGCCAGCAGGGTTTTGCGCTGCTGGCGCTCGTCCCCATCTGGCTGTACCGCGGGCGGCAGGGATACCACAGCCGGTGGTTCCAATACTTCTGCTATGCGTTTTACCCCGTACACATGCTGGTGCTTGCACTGGCCCTGCAGTTTCTGAACCGCTGACGCCCAATAAGCAACAAAAACACCCCTCTCAGGCTGAGAGGGGTGTTGCCTTATCACAGGGGGCTTACGCGCCGGCGGGATGGCTTAGTACAGCTTGGCACCGGCAGGGATATGGGGATCGACCATCAGCAGGTGCAGACCCTCGTGGCCGTCCTCCTCATGCACTGCGGAGATAAGCATACCCTCGGAGTCGATACCCACACAACAGTGTACGAAACGCCTTGTGCGGGTATTTTTTCTTTGCGGTCCACTCTGAACACTTGGAAATTTTCCCGATTTTTGCTAATATATCATTGAGAAAGGGGGAGAAGGACGCATGGATAAGTATTCAAACCGACAGAAGATGGTTATAGCAAATCTACGTGGTCAGCATGGATGGCTGTCTGGTGCGGAGCTATCGGCTGCGATTGGTGTTTGCAAGAAGACCTTGCAAAATGATATTAAAGACATCAATGCGACATCTAAGAAACCGTTAATCATTGCTAATAATCGATTGGGATATAGGCTTAATCTGGATTGCAATATTCCAGTTTTTGAAAGTGAAAAAGTATGTGCTCCTGCAGGAAGATATAGTACGCCGAAAGCTATTTTAATTCTGCTTCTTTTTAGTAATGTCCATCCACACATTGAAGAAATTGCAGATAAGTTGTATCTGTCGAGAACTACCATTAATACTAATCTTCCACAAGCAAAGCGAATCGCTTCACGAAATAAAGGATCTAAGCTTGTTGTCTCCCCAAGAGGTGGATTATGGGTAGAAGCAGACGAAGAAACGAAGCGTTTAATGTGTGCAAAACTCATGAACGAAGATCTCGATTATGCTTCTATGCTTCAGATGCCCCAGCTAGCTGACCTCGCAAGAATTGAAAGTTCCATTCACATACTGCTCCCGGAAATTTTAGTACGGAATCGCATTGTAATTACTGGCCAAGCGTACCAAGACTTTGTTCGATTTATTTCTATTTGTATTCTGCGTTCAAAGCTCGGTATGACGATGGCTGATCCAGAATTCGATTATAAGTCATCCGTCTTGGTAGATGAAATCTGCCAAAGGGTTTACAACGAGGTTGGATATAAGTTTACGGATGAGGAAAAAAAGCTAATCCGTGAGCACTGCCATGAACTAAACTTAGTGGTCAAAAAATCGAGTCAGGATGCGGAGTCCATTCGTGCTATCAAAGCGTTCGAGAGAAACATTTATCGAATGACCGGCATAGAGGTTCGATTTGGCGGTGGTTTACAGAAGAATCTTGCAGATCACATTAAGCGAATGCGAAGGCGTATTCTTGCAGAGCACAATAATGTTGGACACTACACAAAAGAACTATTTGCCAGTTATCCATTAGAGGTCCACTTGATAAAAACGTGCTTGGAACCAGCCCTATTGCTAAGAATCCCCGATGCTGAACTAGGATATGTGGTTTTGTATGTAGCAGCAGCGCTTCAGCCCTTTAGAGAAAGGGTTAAGGTGCTGTTCATAAGTAATGCAAGTGCGGCTGTTTTATATACAACGAGAGAACGAATCGTACAGATGAATGCAGAACTCGTAGGTGCTGTCGAAACAATACCGCAGTATGTGTACGAACTGAATCCGGATAAATATCTAAAGGAATATCCGGTTCATTTGACTACAGAGCCGGCATTGGCGATGCAATCCTCCGATTTTGTTTCAATATCTGTTTTCCCATCAAATCAGCAACTGGAACAAATTAGAAGGCTCATCACAGCTCAGAGTGATTCAATCAAGACTGCGCGTAAAACCTTGATGAGACAAAAGCACCCTAAAAGCATCGAAAAAATAAGCTCTGTTTCAGAAGAACAATTGCAAATGGCAGACAAAAGAGTGATATCGGTTAAGACAGTGGGCAAAAATCTTCTTTGCATTACAAGAATAGTTGCAAAGGGTGAAAGCAGTATAGAAATTTACGAACTGCAAGAGAGTATCCGCTATAGTGGCAAAAACATCGATACGATTATGTTTGCAAGTTGCTGCGTAGAGGATAATATACTCGATTTCTTTGACAGGGTGGCCGAAGTTTTGCAAGAGCACACCCAAAAACAGTACGGGAACGTTCCGTACTAATAGAGAAAATCAAAGTGTTTTTCTTTCTGCTGTAAAGCATTATAATTGAGCCAAAGGTGCAGGATGCACAAAAGATTAAGTAGGAGGAAAAAACAAATGGCAAAAGACTACAAAAAGCTTGGCGAGAGTATCGTATCAAAGCTCGGCGGCAAAGATAATGTTTCTAAGTTGCTCCACTGCGCAACTAGACTCCGCTTTACGCTGAAGGACAAATCCAAGGCGGACCTCGATGAAGTGAAGAACATTGCAGGTGTAATGGGCGCTGTTTCAGCTCCGGATGGGATTCAGGTCATCATTGGAAACGATGTTTCCAAAGCATATGATGCTATTATGGGCGAGTTCCACTTTGTGACTGATTCTGCGATCAAGGAGAATCTTGACACAAAACAATATATTGGTGCGCGTTTGCTTGGTGTCCTGTCTTCTATTGTTGGCCCTGCAATTCCGCTGATTATGTGCAGCGGTTTGATTTCTGCGCTGCTTATCATTTTCACCAACTGGTGTGGTTTGAATGCAGAAAGCACTACCTACTCTATTCTGAGTATGGTTGGCAATGGTGCGCTGTACTTCCTGCCTATTCTGTTGGCATATACCTCTGCAAAGCGATTCAACTGCGATGTTATGACCAGTTTGTTCCTTGGTGCAATCCTAATCAGTCCTACACTGATTGATCTGGTAAATGCGGGTGAAGCTATCACACTGTTTGGCCTTCCTGTAAAAGCGGTAAGCTATTCTTCTACGCTGATTCCCATTGTCTTGACGATTTTTGTATACAGCTATGTAGAAAAGGTCGTTGCAAAGATCGTTCCCAATGCCATTCGCTTTGTTTTCCAGCCGTTTGTAAACCTTCTGATCATGGTTCCTGTTACCTTGTGTGTGACTGGCCCTATTGGCAGCTACTGCGGCGATCTTCTCTGTGCAGCAATGACAGGCATCAACAATGTAGCTCCTTGGGCTTCTGTGCTTGTTATCGGTTGCCTCGCTCCGCTGCTGGTTCTGACTGGCATGCATCTGGCATTGATTCCGCTGGTTATGACTTCTTTCGCTACTGTTGGCTACGATAATATGCTGTTCGTTGCCTTTATCGGTATGAACTTCTCTCAGTTTGGTGTTGCGATGGCATGCCTGCTGAAGAGCAAGAATGCAAACCTCAAGGCTTTGGCCGGTTCTTGCGCATTGACTTCTTTCCTTGCTGGTGTTACTGAGCCCACTCTGTATGGCATCTGCGTTCGTATGAAGAAGCCTTTGTATGCAACTTGGATTGCCTGTATTGTAAACGCTATCTTCTGCGCAATCTTCCAGGTTCGTGTTTATAGTTTCGGCGCTCCGTCCTTCTTTACCATGCCGATCTTCCTGAACCCGGACGGTTCCATTAGCAACTTCTACTTTGCTATTATCGCCGCTGCTATCACGATTGTTGTCAGCTTTGCTGCAACGTGGCTGCTTGGCTTCGATGACAGCTGCTATACCACCGCTCAGGAAAACTAAAATCTTCGATAGGGATATCAATATGTTATCGACACCTATTAATAAAGTGGAGCAGTTGGCTCCGGATCTATGGGTTATTACTGAAACAGATAGCGTCCACTGTTATCTGTTGTTGGGCAAGGAAAAAGCCATGCTGTTCGATATTGGCTATGGATATGAGGATATCCAGCCTATCATTCATCAGATTACTGATTTGCCGGTAATGTTGGTTATCAGTCATGGTGATCCGGATCATGGCCTTGGGTCGAATCATTTCAAGGATGTTTGGCTTCATCCGCTGGATTACGGTAAGCTTCTTTGCAATGATACAGAAGAGATGCGTAAAAAGGCGTATGAGTATCGCGTCAACAAGGCTCCTCATTTCAAGCCATATATTGACGCAGAAACCTTTTTACATACTCGGATTTCGGAGAATACAACACCGCATTTTCTGAACGAAGGCGATATCATCGACCTCGGTGGCAAGCATTTGGAAGTAATCCATACTCCCGGACATAGCTATGGACATATCATGCTTCTTGAAAAGGAAACAGGACGGCTCTTCTCCGGAGATCAGGTAACAGAACATAATATCTGGTATTTTATGAGCTCTGATGCTCAGGCACCGTTCTCAAGTTGCATTTCCAGCATGAAGAAGCTCCTGGCGAGAAGAGATGAAATCTCCACGATACTTTCTGCACATGGCTTGGTGCCTATCGACATCCACTATGTAGAAGATCTGCTGGAGTGTCTCTCTGAGGAACTTCCCAGGACTTATAAGCAAGACAAGGCGTTCCATTCCTTCATGGGCGATGGATATCAGCATTTCTATAAGACTGTCAACTTGATTTATTCAGATGCTCGTCTTGGAGAACTGCTGGGAGAAACACCGAAGAGATAATTTTTAACCGAAAGGTGTGATTCAATGGGATTCCGTAAGGATTTCCTTTGGGGTGGCGCTATTTCTGCATGTCAGGCCGAGGGTGCTTGGGATGAGGATGGAAAGGTGATGACTTTTCCTGAAGTCATTAAGGCGATCGATCCGTCCAAACGCAAGGAAATGCGTCAGGCATATGTTACTCAAGAAGTGATTGATGAAGCCAAAACTGCTCCTGTGTCTGATTATCCGAAACGTTGGGGCATTGACTTCTATCATACCTACAAAGGGGACATCAAGCTCTTTGCAGAAATGGGCTTCAAGGTTTTTCGCTTCTCCGTTTCTATCGCAAGACTGTTCCCGAATTTGGAGCAGGAAGAGCCGAATCCTTCTGCTTTGGCGTTCTATGATTCTGTGATCGATGAGTGCCTGAAATATCATATTGAACCGCTCATTACAATTTCCCATTTTGATCCGCCTATTGCGGTATGGGAAGAATATGGCGGCTGGTCTAATCGAGAACTGATTGATATTTATTGCAAGTATGCCCATTGCCTGTTCTCCCGTTATAAGGATAAGGTAAAATATTGGGTGACCTTTAACGAAATCAATATGGCGTTGAAGGCTCCTTTCAAGACTCTCGGCATGGTTTCTGGAGAGGGAAGAGAATACGAAGAGAAACGCTGGAACGGTATCCACAATCAGTTTGTTGCTTCGGCAAAAGCCATTATTGACGCCAAGAAAATCAATCCGGACTTTATGATTGGCTGCATGATTGCGGATCTGACGACTTACCCGTATTCCACAGATCCCAACGATGTGCTGGCCAACCAATCGTTCGATCAGTTTACGAACCTCGGCTTTATCGATGTTATGGCAAAGGGCTGCTATCCGTATTTCTTCAAGAGATACTTCGAAAAGAATGGAATTGTAATTCATAGTGAGGCTGATGATGCCGAACTAATGAGGCAAGGAACTGTAGACTTTGTTGGATTCTCGTATTATCAGTCCATTCTCACGGCGGCATCAACCATAGGCAAGCAGATGACTGGTGGAAACATGTCTGGCGGTCTGAAAAATGACAAGCTTGTTGCCACAGAATGGGGTTGGCAGATTGATCCTGTAGGGCTGCGCATTGTATGCAATCAAATGTATGATCGCTACAATAAGCCGATTTTCGTTTTGGAAAATGGAATGGGCTCGGTAGAGACTCCCGATGCAGAGAACAGAATCCACGATGAATATCGGATTGCCTACTTCAGAGAGCATATCCGCCAGATGAAGCTGGCTGCAGAAGATGGATGCGATATTCTCGGATACACCACATGGGGCCCAATTGACCTTATTTCGTCCAGTACTTCAGAGATGAGCAAACGCTACGGATTCATTTATGTGGATCAGGATGATGCCGGTAACGGTACGCATCAGCGTATCCGAAAAGATAGTTTCTTCTGGTATCAGAAAGTTATCGCCAGCAATGGCGAGGAACTTGGGTAAAATTGACACCAACAAAAAGCATTCCTATAAGTATTCTCAAAAAGTATGGGCCGGCTTTCTAGCCGACCCATTTTGATTAAGAGCCTCCCTTGTGCATCCGCTTTTAATGCAAGTATACTTAGCTGCCAGCACGCCGGGACACAGGACAGATACTACAAGGGCCATCATCATAGCGCAAATCAGGCTTTTCCAGAATATTCTTTTCATCGTTGCATCCTCCGTTTTAGTGTTAATAATTCAGATACTCAATAGGATGATAATTGCAACATCAACGACCACAGCAATAAGAGTTAACATATCACCTGATACAGCCCGCGCAGAAATGCACAACTACATAAACAAAAAAGCAGAGAGTCATCCGTAAGAGGATAACTCTCTGCCTTCTTGTAAAGCCT
>ENA-OWPB01002473-OWPB01002473.1-human-gut-metagenome-genome-assembly--contig:-NODE-2473-length-12903-cov-17.196840_pt1 | contig 12903 bp, 4 predicted proteins | sample MGYA00248260_ERZ651838 | MGnify/ENA primary metagenome ERZ651838 (study PRJEB26924, sample SAMEA4378304) | human gut metagenome | biome: human gut; feature: human-associated habitat; material: faeces...
TACTCTTCATTTCATTCTCCCTGTTGTTATACTTGGAATTGCGGTTACCTTCCGTGGAAGATAACCGCTCATTCCTTATATATTATCTTGTATCTCTGGTAAAACTATTATGCTTCTTTTCTCTTATCACGGATGAAGCTTACTGCTACACCGAATACAAGAAGAGCTGCGATTACAGCAAATGCGATTGCGCCACGTCCACCAGTAGATGGAAGAAGAGAGCCTGTGCTGTTTTCAACATCGATAATTTTGTCCTCTTCTAATGTATTGTTTTTCTTAACAGTCCATTCTGCATCGCCATCTTTTGTAATTGTAACTTTGATTGAATCCGTCAACTTGTTGAATCCTTCTGGAGCCTGTGTCTCTACTAACCAGTAATCGCCAGCTGCAAGACCATTTACACGAAGGTTATATCCACCAAGATCTTTTTCAACGGATACGAATTCTGTAGTAGTAGATACTGGATCTACAACATAATTTCCGTTGCTTCCTGTTACTGTAATAGCATTTTCACCGTTTTTAGCATCTGTTTCAGATCTATATAAACTAAATTTTGCGCCTGCTAACAGTCCACTCGTTTTTTTGTTAATCTTTTTGATATCTAATGGGTATGTATTTGTTTTTGCTTCACTTGGTGTTGTAGTTGTTGTATCGCTTGGATTGTTTCCATACTCTAATGAAGCCTTGTTGTTATTTGTTACTTCTGCATCCTCATTTACTTTTGCATAATATGTAACTGTGAATGCTTTTCCTTTGTTTCCTTGATTAGCTCTTACCCATGTAGAAAGGTCAAGACTCATTTTTTTGCTGTTATTTGTGGCAAGTGCTGCTGTTGTAGGTGCTGTACTAGCATCTGTTCCATCTGTAAATGCTACTTTAACAGCTACTTTATTATCTGTACAAGCTGTTCCATTTGCATTATTTACAAAATCAAGACCTTTAGTTAATTCATCATTGATTTTATATACATATGAATCATATCCTGTTGTATCTGGGATTGCGCCTGTTACGGTATATGTTACTACCTGACCAATTTCAGCTGTTTCTTTATCTGCTTTTTTAGTAATGCTTGGTGCTTCTGTTTTTAAGTTTACAGTACTTCTATCTGCATCTACAGTAACTAAAGAAGACTGAATCTCTTTTCCACCTGTTACATATACTAAGTAGTAACCTGCTGATAAATCTGAAAATGTATATGCTGTGTTGCTATCTAAGATTTTATTAGAAGTTGCTGTTGCTGCTAATTTTCCTTCCAAAGCTTTTGTAGTAAAAGTGTTTGCAAAATTTTGTACTTCAGTACTATTATCAGTTCCAAGTTGAGTCACTGCTTCTGCAAATGCTTCATCCTTAGAATTCGCACTAATTCCCAATACACTTGCCAGTGTAGCCTTATACTGTGTATTTACAGTATACGCATAGTTCTTGTTCGGTGCTTCGCCTGACTCTGTTACATCAAATAATTTGTACAGATTGATTGTCTGACCTTTCAGATCCTGTCCACCTTTTACATTCACAGTAAGTGAATGTGTTGTTCCTGCGGCAAATACTGTGACAGACATAGCCATCATCATAATCGCTGCCAGCATTAATGCCATGATTTTTTTCATTCTCTTCATGTCCTTTATCTCCTTTTCTTGAGAATTTTTCTTTTATAGTTTTTCTGCTTTTTTATTTTCCTTGCATTTTTTATATCTCATTACGAAATATATCAGGAAAAGCAGAACAGCTATCAGGTAAATCAAATAGCTTCCGTATCCTCCGGTATCCGGAAGACCTGGGAAATGTCTATTAGTTATTGTGAAGGTAAATCCATCTGGCGATTTATCTATCGTTGTTGTATAACCATCCACCTTTGCTTCTGTGATGGAATACGTGTAATAATAAATTTCATCTCCATCTGTCTTGTATGCCGGGAGTTCCTTTATCACCTCCTGCCATTTAGATTTATCGATAGAACCTTCTATTTTGTAACTCTCGTAACCTGGTACTGGTTCTGTCGTTTCATTTCCTGCCTTATCTTTCCAAGTACGTGATATTGTTACCGTAATACTGTTTGGTCTTGAATGATCAAAATTGTTTAAATCTTTCCAAACTTTATTGATCGTCAGCTTGATGTTCTCATCACATGGATCCTGTGACTCGGATGGTTCCGGTGTATCACTATCTCCCGTGTTCAATGTTGTTTTAGTATCTGCCATCAATACTGCTTTTGCTGGTGATTCATAGGCATTAAGATCTGCTTTCACTGAATCACTCTTGCTTGCCAGAACAGCATTCTTTAAAGTCTCAAAGGTCTTTACCGGATTCATGTGTCCTATTGTATAAATATCCCATCCGCTTGCATCATCCTTTTCATGACTGCTGTTCAAGATACTGTTATTCTTTTCAATTTGATCTAATGATTGATCCAGTTTTCTATAAATACGATAATTGTTCTTTTCGCCTTCCACCTTTTCCTGGCTATTGAAGTCATATACCGTATCCAGTTCACTTTTTCCACTAAATGGTCCAACAAGATCTTTTGTTCCCCGAACCACATCACAGTAATACATGTTGTTGTTCTTCAAAAGTCCTTCATCGTTGAATCCAACAAAGCCACCACTTCGTCCGTCTTTAGCATCACCATCATTGTTATTTCCGGCTCCACCGGCATAGACATCATATCCTTGACTGACACCGTAGACATTACTATCTGTGATTTTTGTTCGATTCGCCTTGATCAGACTCACACTGATATTGGATTTGGCATCATTATCATTCAAAAGTCCATTTTCATCGCATGGAAGTTTGATGGATGAATCTCCAATCGTAATAATTGCAAGGTCTGTCTGTTGATTGTTATCCGTTGACTTTTTTGAAAGTTCTACAGAAATATCCAATCCAAGCAGATTTACATGAAGCAGTTTGCCATCATACAGCGCATCCACTTTGATGATTCCAAGATTAATCTTCAGAAGATCGGAATCCTGGATTTTATCCAGATATAGTGCTTTTACAAGTTGATTAACAACTGAGAATATTACATTCACTGCTCCTGAATCCAACTTCAAATCTGCAAGATAAGCGAAACTTGTTCGTCCTGCAAATCCACCGGCTGTTCCACCTGACGCTACCTGTTTCAGTCCAATTTTCTGGTTTGTCTTGTCACCTGCTGTACAATTCGACATTCTTGCAAGATTTGCATATCCGATAAATCCTCCGGCAATCTGCTCATCTCCATTTGTACTCTGCACAGTGTAACCATCATCAGTTCCTGTAACTGCACAGTCATCAATGTGAGAACCAAAAATGTCCATAACTCCAAGAGCTCCACCCAGTAACTGTCCTGTATTGTCTCCAATAACGTCTATCTTGTCTGCCTTAACTACTCCACTCTTTCCAGAATAGCCGACAAATCCTCCGACACTATTTAAACCTCTTACATTACTTAATTCTGTTACTTTACTGTTTTTCACAGAACCATTTAACAGTGAGCCGCCAAAACCTCCGGCCGTTCCGCTATAGGTAACCTGATTGTTCTGTCCGGATTTTATCGCTGTGTTTGCGCTGACACTTAAGCCAGCATCCTTACTTCCACTTACAGTTCCGTAATATACATAACTTCTAAACGCATCCAGCACATCGGTTCTTCCAAGCTCTAATAATTTATCAAGAAGCGAGGTCTCATTTCCTGCACTGATATTGGCAACTCCGGCCACGTCAGCAACACCAAAGCATCCTCCGGCATATTCACCTGCGACTACGGAACGGATATTCTGTACAGAAACTCCTGCCTCTTTCGTACCCTTCTCACCGAGTACAGTTCCTTCCAGATTTCCGGCAAATCCTCCGGCTGCTTTTGCATAAGAAGTGTTATTACTTCTACTTGCGTAAGCACCATTTACGATGATTCCCCAGTCATCCCAGGATTCCACATCCGCATAACGGATCGTTGCGACTGTGGCATTTAATACTTTTATCAAATCTGTCGGTGTACTTAACAGTTTATTCAGAAGCTGGCTAAGTAATCCTTCTCCTGCAGTAGGATCCACTGTTGCTACACTTCCTGGTCTGGAGCTTCCGACAAATCCTCCGACATAGCTTCTTCCGTCAACTCGTCTCAGCTTTGTGACCTTGCAGCGTGCATCATTTTCGCCCCAGATCTGCCCACCGATCAGTTTTCCTACATAACCTCCGGCATAACCACAGGTATCTTTGTCATCTACACCTTCTGACTGGACAATCAGTCCACTCTGATAACCATCTACCGAAGATTTCTTGATTACTGGCACAAAGACATTAAGTACCTGCAGCATTTGTCCTAATTGCAGATTAAGACCGAGGATATCAACTCCTCCAAGCTTTGCTGCTCCGCCGTTTATCATTTCCCCTGCAAAACCGCCGGCGCATCGAAGCCCTTTAATTGTCTTCGCCTGATAAGCCTGTCCATTTGTAATCGTACCTGTCTGCATCGAACCAACATAGCCTCCGGCTGCTCCGCCATTTGCCAGTTTTATCTCATCCCGGTAGTTTACTCTTCCTGCAACGACATTGTATCCGTAAGCATATTTACCAATAATCGCATCAAGTTCTTTCTGACTATTTACTGTTCCATGCTCAGCAAGATCACTTCCATAACCTTTGTATTTACCAACGAATTTCACCCAATCATTCCAGTCTTTATAACCCATCAGGGCAAGTGGCCCGTAAACTGCCGTATTTTCTTCTGTCGGATAAACAACGCTAAGTGCTCCAAGGATGTTATCTACTTTTACCAGTCCCAACAACAAGGACAGGTTTCCGGTACTTGCCGTATCAGCTGACTCCATAAGTCCTGTGAAGCCACCAGCAATTTCTTCTCCGTATACCGAACGGATTCTTACTGCTTTACAAGTACTTGTTGGTCCGGTATATTCTTCTTTACTTTTCCATTTCTTTGTATTGTTTCCCCAGATGTGACCGCCTTCATTATGTCCTACATAACCTCCGGCCATACCTCGTTGTACTTGCTTTGTGGAGACCGCATCTGCACGAACTGCACCACCACAAGGAATACATGTTGTGGAACTGTTTCTGATCGTTGGTACAAAATCCTCAGCAACAGATGCTAATGCACTTTCTACATCCACAAGTCCTTTTAAAATACTTGCATTTCCTAGTACATTTGCCACATTTCCCGGCTGCAAGTCTCCTACATAACCACCGGCTGTAATCTGACCAATGGTATAAGAAAAGTTATTTGCGTTGGAGTCCTGAATGTGTCCACCAGAAATCTTTCCGGCAAATCCTCCTGCATCTCCAAGAACATCATTTTCTGACGCATCGGATGCAGTATTTTTCCAAGAAGCCTTTACTGCAAAACCTCCAACATCTCCTGTAACATTCGAATGTTCTATTGTAGAAACAACGACATTCAATGCATCCAGCACATTATTGATTCCTATCGATTTACCAAGTACGCTCAAACCTTTTCCAACGGAAGCTGCAGAACCAATATCCATATATCCGATATATCCACCAGCATATCTAGCACCTGTTACCGCATATGTGCTTTTGTTTTCATCATAGTATGTTGGCGCTTCATTTGCTTCTAAATCCTTCGGAGCCTTCACCTCTGTATGCTTCAGGTTCGTAACATCACAGTAGCTTACCTGAACACCGCTTCCGTAACCGATAAATCCTCCAGCACTTCCGGAATTGCTGTCGTCTGTTTTCGTTTTGTTGGCAGTAACCGTAAATCCGTTGTCTGACTTGACTCCGGCATACTGCACATATGGAATGTAGGCATTGATCAGATTAAGCAGATCTCCAACATTTATATGCAGACCTGTGATTCCGCCCAGAATGCTGATTCCACCTCCAGCCTCTGCCAAAGCTCCGGAGTAAACATTTCCGCCAAAGCCTCCGGCATAAGACTGCCCGTTTACATGATCCAGATTATATACAGAATAATAGTTACCTTCTCCTGCGCCCTGATTGTTAACCGTTCCACTCTGGAAGTTTCCGGCAAAACCGCCTGCTGTATCTGCAGCAACTCCGCCTTTATCAACATAAGTAACCGTGCACTCTGTATAAGAAGGAAGCAAGTACGTGACAGCACCTAACAACTTATTTGCATTTAGCAAAGCCTTGACATCCTCTTCACCAGCTACATCTGCAAGACCTCCGGTCTGTGAAGAACCTACAAATCCTCCTGCAAAACCATCTGTATCATTTGCTGTTACTTCTTTTAAATTTTTCACATCAGACTTAATGATCTCACAGCTGTTACTCTTTCCGATGAAACCACCGGCTGTATAATCCACTACTTCGCCGTTGGAATTTGCGCCTGTTGCTTCTACAGTCATACCTCCTGCGATGCCATTTACATGAGCTTCATTGATTTTAACTCTGACACCTTCTGCCACAGAAAGCAGATTTTCTACTTTAAGCAAGTTGTTTAGTCCTAACAGATTCAAAGTCAGTCCGTTTCCACCAACCAGATCTCCCGGACCTGCACAACCGATAAAACCACCGACTCTGTTTTTTGCCGAAACAGATTTTACCTGATTTAATGTTACAGTATCCACATCTCCACCAACAGCCTCACCAAGTGCTCCGCCGGCATAATTTTCTTTTGCTTCAACTGTATATCCATCATTTACTCCTGTCACAGTTACATGATGCACAGTAAATCCAAGGAAGTTTCCGATTCCAAGCGTATTATTTAAAAGTCCTGTGACATTTGCTGTTGTTACACTTCCGGCAATACCTCCGGCACGATTTTCACTTGCCGTAACTGTTTTTAATCCTGTGAGCACATTATCTCTTTGGGCTACACTGCTCGCATCCCCTCCGCCATGTTTCCAGTACGGAAGTTTCTTTAAATATTCTTGACTGGATTCTGCAATATAGACGCCATCACCACCACCAAGAATACCACCGGAATAACTCTTGCCAGCCTCAACTGAAACTGCTGAACAATCCATGTTACATCCTAGTATTGCTGATGGTGCAATTCCTACGAGTGACAAGAGCATACCTGCTTTTTCCGGATCACTGGACAAGAGTCCTGTCAATAAGTCTTTCACTGTTGTTAAAAGGCTTGCATCCTTGACTTCTTTATTTCCAAGGTTTGTAATCCATCCAACTGTTGAAATACCGCTCACACCGCCGGCATAACTTCCACTTGCTTTAACTGCGATGCTTCCATTCGCTCCGCAGTTGACCGCATAACTGTTTGCCTGTGCTCCTACGATACCGCCTTGATAATTTTCACCAGATACTGAGACATTGCATCCTGTCAGATTGCAATTTAACAAGATACTCTGTGGCTGCATTACTCGAATAAGTTCAACACCTACATCACTTAACAAACCTCGGATTTCCGCATCTCTGCTGATTCCTGCAAATCCTCCGCCGTATTCTTTTGCCGTTACAGAATAACTACTGTTTTTCACGGAGCAGTCAAAGATTCTTGTTCCTACCTGCTGTCCTACAAAACCACCTGCATAATCTTTATCCGCAGCTCCGATAGTTCCTGCCAGATTCTCTACATGACAGTTTTTGATATTTACATTTTTGTATCCAGTAGGGATTAAACTACCAACCGGCAATGCATTGTCCAGAAGAATTGTGATCAAATCTCCAAGCCCAAGTCCCGGAATTGCATTTAACAATGATGATAATGCATTCACCGTTACTCCAAGAGCTTTTGACAATCCGTCATACTCTGTTACACCTTCTGTATAACCGACAAACCCACCAGTACGATCATTAATATTCGAAACACTGACTGTTCCTGTCACATCACAGTTTTCAATGGAAACATCACCCACTAGCCTTCCAGCGAATGCACCTGTTGCATAAATCGTCGGATCCTTTGCTCTTGCATTTAAAAGTGCTGATAATGTATCTTTCAAATTCAGGTTTACGTTTCCAAATGTTAAAACTCCTACTAGTAAATCAACTACACCACCTACAAGCCATCCAAGTCCTGATGTGAGTCCACTTATTATGGTCTGAGTGTTTTTATGTTTATTCGTGTTATTTTGTACATTTACATTTTGTAATTCCAGGTTTGATACGGAAACCGTTCCGGCGCTGACACCAATGTTGTTTACATTCACCTCATTCGTAATTGTTCCAAAAAATCCAATTCCTATATACTTAGAACCATCCATTTCTTCTGTCTGGTTCACATTCACATTAGAAATTACAGGTCTTCCAGTTGCCAGAATAGTGTTTCCATCCGTAATCATTGTTTGTCCATCTGCTAACTTTGCACCTTTGATATCCCCCGATACCATAAGCGGTGTCCACAGATCATCTTCTTGATTTGAATTCACACCATCCTTGGATAAGTCAATATCTCGAAAAATGATGTAATTTGCATTGGATGAATATTTTAAGCCATCATATTCTTGCTTTAACTTCATCAGACTCGCTGTTTCATTGTCAGGTAACCCTTGGTCGTTAACACCACATAAACTACCAGTTCCTACTGTAAGACCACCCAATAATGTCCCTAACAGTCCGCCTACTCCCTTCAACAGACCCGTAACAATATCATCGCTTGTCAAATCGACATCTGCCAGCTTATACTTACCATTATCTTTATAATATAGATACGAGTTATCACCTTTCACTGTATCTGGCTTTTGTTGGAATCCAGAAAGATGGGTAGTTGCCCCTTCTGCAGCAACAGCATCAAGTCCAAGATCCGCATCGCCTGGATAGTATGGTGTGTAGAAAGGCTTTCCGCCAAGTAATCCGCTTACTAACCCCTGACGGTAATAAACATACAGTCTCGGAGTTACGCTCTTATTGCTTCCAATCGCCCGCAACTGTGACTCATTTCCGATCAGAATATATTTCTTCCCGGAAACTTCTACATATAATTGTCCCGGTTTTGTTCTTCCATCTGCATGTTCACCATCTAGCCACTGAATTCCATTCGCTGATTTTTCTGTCAATTGATCTGCAACCAGTTCTGGCTTATCCGAATTAAACTTCTGCGATAACACATAATTATGAGACTTACTATAAGTCAGATACTCCTGATCTTCTCCATCCGGATAGATCATCTGTCCCATACCAAACTGTGGTGCATCATAATCTAATGTCATAACAGGTTCTGTTTCAGATTCTTCCTGTGCAAGTACCATTAACTGATATGGATTATATATGTAGATTGTATCCGTTTCCTTATCATACAGCGTTGGTGTTTCGTTTTCTTCTAGTTTCGTACCTGTGATAGTTCCGGTAAAGGAATCCGGTACTAACCACATCTGTTCCGAGTTCATCTGGATGTCATTCATCAAAATGTACTGAGCATCTGCACCGTATTTCAGCTCTGTGCCTTCACTCTTTACTACTTCTCCAGAACCAATCTGTCCTTCCTTATCGCCTGTGTAAATATAAGCATCTGAACCAATCTGTTTTAATTGTTCATAATTATAAATGCATATTTTACTATCCTTATAATAAGCATCTATGTTATCTGTTGATTCCGATTTAACATTTCCACCGAACGATTCCGATTCGTCATTTTTCGAGTTTTCACTTGTTTCCCCCGATATCTTAGATTCGGATTCCGTGGTGCCATTTATTTCATCTGAAACTGTGGACTCGGTTAATACTTCACCATTACTCTTATTGGCATCATCAGAAAGTGTCACTTGACTAGTGTTGGTACCCGATGGATTTACGTCTGCCGCATCCGCAATATTCACTTGAGAAAATAAGATAGCCATACATAGTATTACTGCGATAATTCTGTTCTCTATCCTTCTTTTTTTCTTCATATCTGGACCTCTAATCGGAATAAAAATTCCTAGCATTTACTCAATATTGCATTCTAATATCTAGAATGATTTTTTAGCATAAAATAACTAATTTTATTATAATATCCGTTAAAATTTCTTTCATTTTCATCAAATACCTACTGGGCTTTTTCCTTACTCTTCTCTGTTTGATTCTACTTTCTGCACCCACTCTTTTTGCATAGCCGCAGCAAAAAAACATTGAAGCAATTTCATGGAAAACGCTCCACATTCAGCATTTACAATCATCCTTACCGCCTCGGCATGTTTCAGTTTTCGTTTATATGGTCGCTCACTGACCAAAGCATCATAGGCATCCACCAAACCGACCACCTGAGCACAAAGCGGAATCTGATCTCCCTTTAAACCGTCCGGATATCCAGAGCCATCAAATCTCTCATGGTGATGTCGGCAGATTTCATAGCTGTACTTATTCAATTTCTCTGTTGTCATACCATTCGGAAATCTCAATGTCATCTCTGCACCGGTAATTGGATGCTGCTTCACGACTTCCATCTCGTCTATCGTTAATTTCCCATTTTTATTCAATATTTCTATCGGTACCCGGATTTTACCAATATCATGGATTGGTGCCAGGTGTGATACATTTTCAATCTCTTCTTCGGTAATTCCATATTCCGGATAATTTTTCTGTAGTTGACGATAAACCTGCTCCGTATAAAAACTAATATCATCCTGATGTTCCGTTTCCACCAGATTATTATGATTCAATACCGCAACAAGCAAAGAAACCATATCCCAATACTGTTTCGTGATATTCTTTTCTTTCTTCCGCAATTCCTGTTCCATATTAACAATCGTATCTGGAATGACCTTCGCATTATGAAATGTGAGAATGGCAATATTCTCCGTCTCATCTACATATCTTTTTGCTTCCATCCAAATATAAGACTCTGCTTCATTATCACATATTCTACGGTAGGACATATCATCTTCCATACAGCCGTCTACTAAGTGTTCCGTAAGCTTTTCGCTTGTCAAAAATCGTCTTAACTTCTGGCGATCCTGTTCATATACATATTGTTCTGTGTACTTCCTTATAAACTCATCATAGGTAGCTGAATCACTTACTTTATCATAGACTTCATGTACGTGGGAATAAATACATTCATATGTTTGATCCTTTAAATTCAATTTTATAACTACATAAAAACGTCCAAAATATTCATCTTTGCCCGGTTGAATAATATCTGATATTTTCACATTTTCCAGCCTGTTATTATAAGTGTTCTGCAGATCCAGTAACACCTTATGTACCTTGCAGCAATCTGAATAATTTCTGGAACAGTATCCGTCCTTCTCCAGACATCTGCTAATTGCCATTGTTGACTCTGTACAGTTAATAACGTCCATAAGAGAAATTTCTTCCGGTCGTTTTTCCAGCATATAGCCTCCATTCGATCCCTCTGCCGCTTTAACAATTTCTTTTTCTTTTAATTGCTTTGTTATTTTAGGAATGTAACTTGCCGGAATATTTAATTCACGAGATAGTTCTGCTGTAGTTATTACCTTATTTTCTGATGCTAGATAACATACGATTCTAATGGCATAATCCGTTGTATTTGTAAGCTGCATAATGTCACCCTCTCTGTCCGTCCCCAATAATGATTTTTATCCTGAACATTTTTCTTGTTTCTTTCATTGTAAAAGGAAGAATCATACTTTCAGGTTCTTCACTTCACAAGCACAATTCTTCCTTTTTGCCTTAATGATATTTTCTTTTTACTTTTCTGAAAAATACCATGCTTCCAATGCCAATCAGTAAAACCACAATCAGCATCATAATCCAGCTATTATTCTGAATATTTCTTCCGGTTACGGGCGGTGCCACGGTTGATGTATTTGTAAATTGGATATCTTCCGTTCCTGTTGCTGCCATTGTAAATGATGCTGCTTCTCCAACGGTTTTCGATCCACCATTTATCGAGTATGACACCTCGAAGTTTGTTCCCGGTGCTGTCTCCGTAACGGTATATGTCCATCCTGTCGGTAAGCAACTGATATCTACAGATTCATCTTTTTTCAATGTAAAGGCTGCCTGATTATTTGTGAAAGTCAGTTTTTCTGCTGTTCCATTTCCTTTTTCAATAACAGCTGAAAGATATCTTCTCCCAGTGTCGTTTCCTGTCTGGAAGCTGTTTCTCATTATTCTGTTCTTTCTCAACCTGTTTCTTTTTCATGTTTCATTCCTGCTTCATATCAACTTAGATAATCAAGGTATTCTTTTATGTACTGGTTAAAGTATAGCACTTGTTTTTTGCAAAAATAATACAGAGAATAGGAAGATATTTTCACGTTTTGCTACAAAAAGTTTGTAGTTATCGGTTTTTCGCAAAAAAAAGAAACCATACCGTAGAGATATAGTTTCTCTTTAAATTACAGTGTTTCTGCCATTTTGAATAAAACGATTCCATTTCTAACAGCCAGCATCTCAGCAGAATTCTTGAAATCAATGCCAGAAATATCTCTTATTATTTTCAATCGCCCTGAAAGAGTACGATAATTTACATAGAGTTTTTCAGCTGCTTTATTCGCACTCTTATCACAGTCCAGATACGCCTGCAGCGTTTCAATCAGTTCTCCATCATGTTCTTTATCATGTGTACTTTCTCCACCAACTGGAAGAGATGTACCCCAAAAATGTCCGACATCTGCCTGTAACACAGCTTCACTTGTTCCATGATCAAGTGCTGTCAGGATTGCTTGCTGTGCACATCTATTCGGTCTGAATCCGTAGCTATGGTCATGGAACTGTTCCTCATAGATTGGTGTTAAGACCTGTGCAATGGCTTGTTGTATGAATCTGTCTGTTACTGTTGGTACTCCCAGGTTTCTGACACCACCGTCTGGCTTTGGTATCTCCACTCTTCGTACTGGTTGAGGTTTATATTTTCTTGTCCTCAACTGTTCCTTGATAATTTCGCCGTCCTTTACAAGATGTTCTTTAAGTTCTGTGTACTTCATTCCGTCCACTCCCTCGGCACCTTTATTTCGTACGACTTGCAGATATGCTCTGTTGAGATTATCGCTGGATAGTATCTGCTTCATTAGACTACTTGTGTCCATGCGTTCTTTCCTTTCCGTCTCGCTTGATTTGACC
>ENA-OWPB01002484-OWPB01002484.1-human-gut-metagenome-genome-assembly--contig:-NODE-2484-length-12849-cov-2.624668_pt1 | contig 12849 bp, 12 predicted proteins | sample MGYA00248260_ERZ651838 | MGnify/ENA primary metagenome ERZ651838 (study PRJEB26924, sample SAMEA4378304) | human gut metagenome | biome: human gut; feature: human-associated habitat; material: faeces...
GTATCCGACGCTGACACCGTACACCGGTTCCATGCCGGGTATCAAAGCATTTACGGCTGCTGTTTTCGGCGGAATCGGATCGATCCCGGGAGCACTGATCGGCGGAATTCTCCTTGGAATTATTGAGATTCTGGGACGTGCCTACATATCCTCCCAGCTTTCGGATGCGATTGTATTTGCGGTTTTGATTGTTGTGCTTCTTGTAAAACCGACCGGAATTCTTGGAAAACAGATTCATGAGAAAGTATAATGCAAAAGGGAGAACAGCTATGGCAAAGTTAAATTTAAAAACGGTGAATAAAAAAACAAAAGACCAGCTGATCACCTTTGTGTTGGTGATTGCGGTATATATTGTGGTTCAGATCATGGTAGCTGCCGGAGCAATTTCTTCGCTGATGCAGGGACTGCTCGTTCCCATGTGCACCTACTCTATCGTGGCGATCGGTCTGAATCTGTGCGTGGGATACCTCGGAGAGCTGAGTATCGGTCATGCGGGCTTCATGTGTGTGGGAGCTTTTTCCAGTGCCTTCTGCACCAAGATGCTGGAAGGTGTGATCGGCAGCCAGATTGTGCTCTTTATCATTGCGCTGCTCGTGGGCACTGCGATGGCGGCATTCTTCGGATTTCTGATCGGCATTCCGGTCTTACGTCTGCGCGGCGATTATCTTGCGATTGTGACGCTGGCGTTTGGTGAGATCATCAAAAATATCATCAACGTTCTTTATATCGCAAAAGACGGAAGCGGATTCCACTTTGCAATCTCGAACGGAAACGCGATTGATCTCGCAGATGACGGTGTCTGGCTGATTAACGGTGCGAAGGGAATCGCAAAGATTCCGCATCTCTCCAGCTTTACAGCGGGCGTGATCTTAATTCTGATTTCTTTATTTGTTGTATACAATCTGGTCAATTCCAGAAGCGGCCGTGCGATCATGGCAATCCGTGATAACCGTATTGCGGCAGAGTCTGTCGGCATCAACATCACCAAGTTCAAGCTGATGGCATTCACGATCTCTGCGGCGATTGCGGGAGCGGGCGGCGTGCTCTATGCGCACAACCTTTCCACGGTTACGGCGACGCCGGCGAACTTCGGTTACAATATGTCCATCATGATTCTGGTATTCGTCGTACTTGGTGGTATGGGTAATTTCCGTGGTTCCATCATTGCAGCCGTTCTTTTGACCCTTCTTCCGGAGGTGTTAAGAGGACTGTCCGATTACCGTATGTTAATCTACTCGATCGTGCTGATCGTCATGATGCTTTTCAACTGGGCTCCGAAGTGCATTGAATGGAGACAGAAAATGGCACAGAAGTTCCGCAAAAACACAAAGAAGGAGGCAGTATAGTTATGGCAATGTTAGAGGTAAAGAATCTTGGCATCTCCTTCGGAGGACTTCGTGCGGTAGATGATTTTCATATTTCCATCGAGAAAGGACAGTTGTACGGTCTGATCGGACCGAACGGTGCCGGCAAGACGACGGTATTTAATATGCTTACCGGTGTGTATACGCCGGATGAGGGAACTATCAGCCTGGATGGTGCGGATATCACAGGAAAGAAAACGATCGACATCAACAAGGCAGGTATTGCGCGTACATTTCAGAATATCCGTCTGTTCAAGGATCAGAGCGTGCTTGACAATGTAAAGATCGGACTGCACAACCAGATGTCCTACTCGACGCTGACCGGAATCTTACGTCTGCCGAAATACCGCAAGGTTGAGGCGGAGATGGATGAGAAGGCAATGGAATTATTAAAATTGTTTGATCTGGAGCGCGAGGCGGGTTTCCTGTCCTCCAATCTTCCATACGGAAAGCAGAGAAAGCTTGAGATTGCGCGTGCACTTGCAACGAATCCAAAGCTGCTGCTGCTCGACGAGCCGGCGGCAGGCATGAACCCGAACGAGACGAAAGAGCTGATGGAAACGATCCATTTTGTGCGGGATGAGTTCGATATGACAATCCTTCTGATCGAGCATGATATGAAACTGGTGTCCGGTATCTGTGAGAAGCTGACGGTGCTTAACTTCGGTCAGGTACTTGCGGAGGGCGCGACGGGTGATGTACTTCATGACCCGCAGGTAATCAAGGCATATCTTGGAGAATGACATGAGATAGATGGAGGAACGACTATGGCAATGTTGGAAGTAAAAAATCTGAAAGTACATTATGGTGTCATTCAGGCAATTAAGGGGATCTCGTTTGAAGTAAACGAAGGGGAAGTCATTGCGCTGATCGGAGCGAACGGTGCGGGGAAGACGACGACACTTCAGACGATAACGGGAATGTTAAAGCCATCCGAGGGTGAGATCCTTTTTGAGGGACAGGATATCGTGAAGGTGCCGGGACATAAGATCGTATCGATGGGAATGGCGCATGTGCCGGAGGGACGGCGCGTGTTCGCGGAACTTTCCGTCTACGAGAATCTGAAGCTGGGCGCTTATACCAGAAAAGACAAAAACGAGATTGCGGAATCGCTGGCAAAGGTTTACAAGAGTTTCCCACGTCTGGAAGAACGAAAAAACCAGCTTGCAGGAACGTTAAGCGGCGGCGAGCAGCAGATGCTTGCAATGGGGCGCGCCCTGATGTCCAAGCCGAAGATCATTCTGATGGATGAGCCGTCCATGGGACTTTCCCCGATTTTTGTGGAGGAGATTTTCCATATCATCCGGGAGATCTCAGCGAGCGGTACGACGGTTCTTCTGGTGGAGCAGAATGCGAAGAAAGCGCTTGCGATCGCAAACCGCGCGTATGTGCTTGAGACCGGAAATATTGTTCTCTCCGGTGACGCGAAGGAAATGATGAACAATGATTCTATTAAGAAGGCATATCTGGGAGAATAGACGGAAAATGCAGGGAGGTAGAATGGAATGAAAAAAACAGTCATTACCATTGCGAGAAGCTATGGAAGTGGTGGAAGAACACTGGGAAAGCTTTTGGCTGAGCAGCTTGGAATCAACTGCTATGACAGGGAAATTTTAAGAATGGCATCGGATGCCAGCGGCATCAACGAGGCACTTTTCGGAAAGGCAGACGAGCGGTTGAAGCGGTCTCCGTTGTTTGGAATTTTGAAGAAAAATCCGTACAAGGGTGGTGTGATTCCGCCGGAGAATTCGGATTTTGTGTCCGATGATAACCTGTTCAATTATCAGGCGAAGGTCATCAAAGAGCTGGCAGCGCAGGAATCCTGCGTGATTATCGGCCGGTGTGCGGATTATTTACTCCGGGATGATCCGGATGTCATCAAACTGTATTTCTGTGCGCCGAAGAAGGACTGTGTCGCACGAGTGATGAACCAGAACGGCCTCTCGGAGAAGGAAGCGGAGAGACGGATTGAGAAAATCGACAAGTACCGCGCGGAATATTACCGCTATTATACCGGAAGAGACTGGAATGACGCCAGAAATTATAATTTCTGTCTGGACACGACGTCCATGAGCTACGAAAAGCTTGTGGAAGTGGTCAAAAATTTTATTCAGATTTACCAGAAATAGAATTCATGCTATAATAAAAAGTGTTCTGCCGCATGCAAGCGGTGGGACACTTTTTTCGCTTCACAGGAAAGGTGTCCTGGGAAGCAAAAACATTACAGGAGGGGAATAATGACAACAGAATGGTCGTTAGACGAACTTTATAAAGGATTTGATGATCCGGCATACGGAAAGGATGTGGCAGAGCTTACGGCGCAGATCGATGCGCTTACCACACTGATTGCAGATGCCGGAGGAATGCAGGAAAAGGAAAGGACAGAGAAGGTGCTTGCGGCGCAGAGCGGGATCGCGCAGCTTTTCTACCAGTTATCGCTCTATGTGGAATTGAGACAGTCCGTCAATACGGAGGACGGCACGGTGATGGCGGAAAATGCGAAGCTGATGAAGCTTCAGGCAAAAATGGCGCCGTTAGAGGCCGCGGCAGGAAAGCTTTTAGCGGGAACGTGGATGCGCTGGCAAAAGAGAGCGGGCTTGTGCGTGAGCATACATTCTATCTGAAAGAGAAGCAGAAAGAAGCAAAGCATCTGCTCAGCGATGAAGTGGAAGAGATGGCTGCCTCCATGAACATGAGCGGCGGCGCGGCGTGGTCGAAGCTGCAGTCCTATCTGACCTCCACGGTAAAAGTGGATTATCAGGGAAAGCAGATTACACTGTCGGAAGTGAGGAATTTAGCGTACAGCCCGGAGACTTCCGTGCGCAAGAGCGCTTATGAGACGGAGATTGCCGCTTATGAGAAGGTGGAGGATGCCATCGCGTTTTCCCTGAATTACATTAAGAACCAGGTGACGATGCTCAGCGAAAAGAGAGGCTATGCTTCACCACTTGCCATGACGTTAGAGCAGTCGCGCATGAAACGAGAGACTTTAGACGCTATGATGGCGGCGATCGACGAATACCTGCCGGTATTCCGCAAGTATCTGCGGAAAAAGGGCGGGATGCTCGGACATGTCAACGGCCTGCCGTGGTATGATCTGTTTGCACCGCTCGGCAAGGCAGATAAGACCTACAGCATTGAGGAGGCGAAGCAGTATCTCATCGACACGTTCACAAAGCTGACGCCGGAGATGGCAGATCTGATGCGGGAAGCGTTTGAGAACGGGTGGATCGATTTTTACCCGAGAAAAGGAAAAGAGGGCGGTGCTTTCTGCGCGGGAGTCATGTGGTTAAAACAGAGCCGGATTCTGACCAATTACGACGGTTATTTCGGATCGGTTGACACGCTTGCACATGAACTTGGACATGCATTCCACAACCGCCAGATCGAGAATCACGCACCGCTTAATCAGGACTACCCGATGCCGGTAGCCGAGACAGCATCAACCTTTAACGAGGTGCATCTCGGAAAAGCAGCGCGTATGGAGGCGTCCGGAGAGGAACTTTTAAACCTGCTGGAGAACGATCTCAAGGAGCAGACACAGTGTATCGTGGACATTTACTCCCGCTATCTGTTTGAGACGGCGGTATTTGAACAGAGCCAGAACAAGTTCCTCATGGCGGACGATCTAAAGCAGATCATGCTGGATGCGCAGAAGAAGACGTACGGCGACGGACTGGATCCGGAATACATGCATCCGTATATGTGGGTGTGCAAGGGACATTACTACAGCGAGGGACTGAGCTTTTACAATTTCCCGTATGCTTTTGGCAATCTGTTTGCACTCGGACTCTACAGCCAGTTTGAAAAAGAGGGAGAGGCTTTTATTGAGAAATATAAGGCAATGCTTTCAGCAACCCCGTGCTGCACGATCGAGGAGGCAGGCGCAATGATGGGAATCGATCTCACAAAGAAAGATTTCTGGAGAGCGGGATTATCAGGGATCGCGGAGGAGATCGAGCAGTTCTGTGAGATGTAAAAGGAGAGGCGTATGGAAGATTTAAAAGAGATGATGCCGAAGAAGTTCGGGTTTGGCTGTATGCGCCTGCCCGTTGTAGGCGGCAATAACGAAGAGATTGACGACGCGGCATTCTGCAGGATGATTGACCGCTATATGGAGCAGGGATTTGTCTATTTTGACACGGCATATCCCTACCATAATCAGAAGTCGGAAGAAGCGGTGCGGCGCTGCCTGGTGGAGCGTTATGACAGAGAGCGCTTCCTTCTCGCAGACAAGATGCCGGTGTGGCTGGTACAGAACATGGAGGACTACAGCGAGATCTTTGAGAGGCAGCTGGCGCGCTGCGGCGTGACTTATTTTGACTTTTATCTGTTTCACGCCATGAACAAGACACGGGTGGAAGAGACAGAGAAAACGGGCGGCTTTGCGTTTGTGCAGAGAATGAAGACGGAAGGGCGCATCCGCCATATCGGATTTTCGTTCCATGATACGGCAGAAGCGCTCGAGGAGATCCTGAAAAATCATCCGGAGATGGAATTTGTGCAGCTTCAGATCAATTATTATGACTGGGAGTCGGAGAATGTGCAGTCCCGCAAATGCTATGAGGTTGCGAAAAAGTATGGTGTACCGGTGATCGTGATGGAGCCGGTAAAGGGCGGAACACTCGCCAACATGACCGGCAGACCGGCAGAGATTTTAAGGGAGCTTTCACCGGAGGCAAGCTTTGCATCTTACGCGATCCGCTACGCGGCGTCACTGGAAAATGTGATGCTGGTGCTGAGCGGTATGTCGGACGAGCAGCAGCTCATCGACAACACGGCTTATATGAGAGAGTTCACACCGCTTGATGAGCGGGAGCGCGCAACGATCGCCCGGGTGGTGGAGGAGCTTGCCGCCATGCCGACGATCGCCTGCACCAAGTGCCGCTACTGCGTGGAGGGATGTCCGAAAAAGATTCCGATCCCGGATGTCTTTGAGGATTACAACATGACCGTGCAGTTCGGGATCAATGAGACAAACCGCGGCAGTTACCGGCGGCATACCGCTGACGGTGGCAGTGCGGATGTCTGTATCCGCTGCGGCAAGTGTGAGGGACAATGTCCGCAGCATCTGCCGATCCGCGACCTGCTTGTGAAGGTGGCAGAGACATTTGCGGAGTAAATGGAGTTCTGTTCGTTTGGCTATGCAGGTTTGATGGAATAAAAAAGTTGAAAAAGGACAGGTGAAGGATGCCAGAGCAACAGGACGGGAATTATCAAAATAAACTGTAAGATATTTCCAAGATATTAGAGCCAGTCAATGTACTGGCTCTTTTTGTGCATTTCATCTGTATATCGTTAGAATTTCAGAAAGAAATAGAATATTTTGACCATATAAATATAAAAAAACTATTAAAATTGTTAAAAATGTGCTAAAGTTAATAAAAATGTACGGTTTCCATTGTGAGGATAGAACTTTATAATTAAGACATAAACAAAGCCGCCGGATGAAGCGCGGCGGGAGGAGAAGAAGGAGGATTTTTACATGAAGAAAAAAGTTTTATCCGCACTGTTATGTGCAGCAATGGTGGTTTCCATGACCGCCTGTGGACTGAAAGCGCCAGAGGCTGCCGACACGACGACAAGCCAGAACACAGATGCAGCGGCAGATGCAACGGCAGATGCAACGGATAGCGCAGCGGCAACCGAGGCCGGTGATTCCACAGGAACAGAGCCGGTCGGACCGGCAGTGACTCTGGTATACGCAGAGGTAAACCCGCTGGAGGGAACCATTGTAGGACAGACAGCAACCGCATTCAAAGAGAAGGTAGAAGAGCTTTCCGGCGGAAGTATTACGATTGATATTCAGGCAAACGGTGTTCTCGGTGCAGAGTCCGATGTACTCGACACCATGCTCGGCGGCGGCGGTACCATCGATATGGCACGTATTTCCGCATTCGCACTCACAAGCTACGGCGGAGAGAAATCCAGTCTCTTATCCGTACCGTTCACATTCGTAAGCCGCGATCATTTCTGGAACTTTGCAACCTCTGATCTGGCACAGGAGTTCCTGCTTGAGCCGCATGAGAACGGAACCGGTATCCGCGGACTGTTCTACGGCGAGGAAGGTTTCCGCCATTTCTTCACCGTCAATCCGATCGAGGGAATGGATGATCTGGCAGGCATGAAGATCCGTGTATCCAACGACCCGATCATGACAGGTATGGTGGAAGGACTTGGAGCAAACCCGACCGTTGTTGCCATGGGTGAGTTATATTCCGCATTACAGACCGGTGTGGTAGATGCAGCAGAACAGCCGATCGCAAACTATCAGGCAAATGCATTCCCGGAAGTAGCACCGAACATCATTCTTGATGGACATACCTTAGGAGCAATCCAGGTAGTTATCACAGACGAAGCATGGGATTCCCTGACACCGGAGCAGCAGGATGTGCTGACCGAGGCCGGCGAGTATGCTTCCCAGTACAACCGTCAGATCTCCCAGGAGACAGAGGATAAGATCCTTGAGGAGTTAAAGGCAGACGGCGTTAATGTTATTGAAGTAGACGATATCACACCGTGGCAGGATGCCTGCAAGGATGTCATCGAAGAGGCAACCAAGAATAACAAAGAGTTATATCAGCAGATCGTTGATATGCAGTAATCGACAGAAAGATTGACACTTATAGGTTTGATAGAAGGAAAACCCGCAATAATGTAAGTGCGTTTTCAAGGGGCACAGGGAGAATGGCTGCTCCCCCGTGCCCCGACTTTTTTAAGGAGGAAAAAATGCCTAAGATTTTTCAGACTTTAGATAAAATAAAGCCGGCATATGATGTGGCATATAAGTTTGTACTGTTTGTATGCAAATTGCTGCTCACGGCAGATATCGTAATCACGAGTGTCTGCGTTGTCGGAAGATATGTTTCCTTCGTACCCGATCCGGCATGGAGCGAGGAAGTGGTACTGACCCTGATGTCCTACATGGCAGTGCTCTCGGCGGCACTTGCAATCCGCAGAAATGCACATATCCGTATGACGGCGTTTGACGCATACCTGCCGAAAAATGTTATTAAGGCATTGGATATTCTGGCAGATGTCGCCGTCTTTATTCTGGCGATCGTGATGATTACCGTTGGATTCAGCTATGCGACAGGCATTGGAGCCAAGGGTAATTACGTCAGCATGCCGTGGCTGTCCAAGTTCTGGATGTACTTCCCGATTCCGCTTGCCGGCGTAGCGATGGTCGTTTTTGAACTGGAAGCAATTTATAATCATATTAAGAGTATTTTTGTAAAGGAGGGGACGAAATAATGAGTGTACAGAGTATGGCAATCGCAGTGTTGCTCGTAAGCTTTCTTGTCATGATTCTGCTGCGTTTCCCGATTGCATATGCAGTAGCGTTATCTTCCCTTCTGTGCCTGTTATCGCAGGGACTTCCGCTGACAACGATCTGTCAGCAGATGGTAAAGGGAATCAGTTCCTTTAGTTTGATGGCTGTACCGTTCTTCATCACGATGGGCGTGCTGATGGGCACCGGAGGTATATCAGATAAGCTGATCGCACTCGCCGATGCCTGCGTAGGCTGGATGACCGGTGGAATGGCGATGGTAAATATCGTTGCATCCTATTTCTTCGGCGGTATTTCCGGATCTGCATCTGCAGATACGGCTTCCATCGGAAGTATCATGATCCCGATGATGGTAGATCAGGGATACGATGATGATTTTTCGACGGCGGTTACGATCACTTCCTCCTGTGAGGGACTGCTGGTTCCACCAAGCCATAACATGGTAATCTATGCAATGTCCGCCGGCGGTGTATCGGTAGGAAGCCTTTTCCTTGCAGGATATGTGCCGGGCGCACTGCTTGCGATCTCCTTAATGATCGGATCTTATATTATCTCGAAAAAGAGACATTATCCGAAGGGGGATAAGTTCAGTGTCAAGAGACTGTTAAAACAGCTTGGAACTTCTTTCTGGGCATTGGCAGCAGTTGTAATCGTAGTTGTCGGCGTTGTAGCCGGATGGTTTACCGCGACAGAGTCCGCTGCGATCGCAGTATTCTACAGCTTGATTGTCAGTGTATATATTTACAAGGGTCTTACCTGGAAGGGTGTCTGGAAGAGCCTGGAGCAGTGCATTGATACATTGTCTATCGTCCTGATCTTAATTTCGACATCCAGTATTTTCGGTTACTGCCTGACGACACTTCATGTGCCGGATCTGGCTGCAAAGGCAATCATCGGATTCTCGAGCAACCCGATCGTGATTGCACTGTTAGTGGATTTGATTCTGCTCATTTTAGGATGTATCATGGATATGGCACCGATCATCCTGATCGCGACACCGATCTTACTTCCGATCGCAACCTCCATCGGTATCGATCCGGTACAGTTCGGTATCATCATGGTATTAAACTGTGGTATCGGCCTTCTGACACCGCCGGTTGGATCAGTTCTTTTCATCGGTTCTGCAGTCAGCGGTGTAAAGATGGAGCGCGTGGTAAAAGCAACCCTCCCGTTCTATCTGTGTATGATCGTTGTATTATTACTTCTGACCTTTATACCGGAATTAAGTATCGGACTTCCGAGGTTACTTGGAACGTAAAGGGAGCCAGTTTGTGAATACAGAGGAGATGGCATATGGAATATCAATATAAGTGCAGAATTACGGCATGGGATTTTTTCCGGCTTACCATGCGTCAGACCTACCGCTCCATGGCGGGGATGTGTAATCTGGTATTTACGGTGGCGATGATCCTTCTTACGGCAAAGTTCTGGAGTCAGTCGGGGGAAGTCCTGCAGGTTCTGATGCTGATCGGATGCCTACTGTTCCCGGTCATCCAGCCGGCGGCAATCTATGCGAAAGCCAGGCGTCAGGCGGCGGCTGTACCGCAGGATGTCAGGCTTACCTTTGATGAAAAGGGGCTGCTCGTTACAACCGGAGGAGAGAGACAGCATCTGCCGTGGAACCGGCTGCGGGTTACAAAACAGCCGGGGATGGTGCTGGTGCTTTCGGGAGCCGGAAGCGGCTATATGCTGACCAACCGTGTGCTGGGAGCCGACCGGGAGGCGTTTTGGTCCTTTGTACAGAGCAAAGTGGAACAGAATAGATAAAGCAAATATGCAAAGCTGTATTTACGGAGTGTGTATCTACGGCTTTGCTTTTGCCGCATTATAGAGAGAACAGAGAGGCATGGGAAAAACAAGCGTGAGAAAGAGGATAAAACAGTTCTGGCAGGCACTTACGATCAAAAAGAAAATAGCGACGTTTACCGGGACAGTATTTCTCATCATTGCAGTCTCTGTTCTTTTTAATGTATGGGTTGTCAAGTTTTCCCTGATCGACTTTAACCGGATTTTACAGGATAACGCAGCGGTGAGCGAACTGGCACAGGCGCTCGAGGAAGAGAGTATCCAGTTTGAGACATACATAAAGGGCAATCGCGAGGAGAGAGAAAGTCTGGATATTGCGATAGAACGAACCGGAAGAGCGGTGGAAAAGCTTCCGTTCCGCTATTCTGAGATTGGAGAGCAGCGCTACGCAAAGACCTGGTCGATCAAGAGCTGTTATGAAGTCTATTGCCAGAAGCGGGACGCCATGCTTGCGATGGGGGAAAATGCGCCGGACTATATCAAGCGCCTGTATGAGGTCTACGAGATGCAGGACTATCTCGAGGAATACGCGGCGACGCTGATGAATGAGACGATCGAGGACGGCGACGGCCTCTATCATAAAAAGGTGCCCATGCTCATATGCATGCCGATTGTGGTTGTGGTATCTGGGATTATTCTCGTAACCGGCATGATGGAGCTGGCGGCATTGATGAACCAGACCATTATCTCGCCGGTGGTGGCGCTCGTGAAAGCGGCGCAGCGCATTGCCGCCAATGATTTTTTCTCGGAGGACGTGCAGGTGCAGAATGAGGACGAGCTGGGGGAACTGGTGCATGCGTTCAACAAGATGAAATACGCGACAGGCGAGTACATTATGGCGCTGGAAGAAAAGAGGAAGACTCTTGATCTTCTGCATGAGGAGGAGCTGGGAAAGCTGGAGACGGAGAAACGCCTGGAGATGATAAAGCTGGAATTGTTAAAAAGCCAGATCAATCCGCATTTTTTGTTCAACACGCTAAATGTCATCAGCGGAATGGCAAAGCTTGAGGAGGCAGAGACGACCGAAAAGATGATTCTGGCGCTCAGTTCCCTGTTCCGCTACAACTTAAAGACGCCGGAACAGTTTGTGCTGCTGGCAAAGGAGCTGAACGTGGCTGCGGATTATATGTATCTGCAGCAGATGCGCTTCGGGGAGCGGATCCGTTATGAACTGGACTGTAAAGCGAGACAGGAACTGGTCATGGTTCCGGCATTTACATTCCAGCCGCTTGTGGAAAACGCGATTATTCACGGAATTGCGCCGAAGGAGGAAGGCGGAAGCATCCGTATCGTGGTCAGGCAGAAAGAAAACCGGCTGCGTATAGCAATCGGGGATGACGGGATCGGAATGACCGAGGAAGAACTGCAGCAGTTAAAAAATCGTCTTAAGACGGCGGATGCCGGGCACGGAGGAATCGGCCTTGGCAATGTGTACCGGCGGATCACTGCGATGTATCCGGACGGGGATTTTGAGATATGCAGTAAAAAAGATGCGGGAACAGTTATCGTGATAGACATTCCGTGCAGAGAGGAAACGGGGGATATGACATGAAACGAGTGCTGATAGCGGATGATGAACCAATTGAGAGAATGATTGTAAGCAGAACCATTGAAAAATATTTTTCGGAGGAACTTACCGTTGTGAGCGCTGCAAACGGAAGGGAAGCGGTGGAACAGTTTTTTGCCGGAGACTGCCAGATCGCCCTGCTGGACATTGAGATGCCGGGAATGAACGGACTGGAGGCGGCGGAGCAGATCCGCAAAAGGGATAAAAACTGCAGTATTATTTTTCTTACGGCATTTGATGAGTTTAACTATGCCAAGCGTGCGATAGTGGTCCGCGCCATGGAATATCTGCTAAAGCCGGTGGAGGATCAGGAACTGGTGGCGGTGCTTGAGGAAGCCGTGCGGATTGCAGAGGAGCAGGAGACAGACAGGGAAGCCGGAGACAAGAAAAGCGCAGAGCAGATCTCTGCCGAACGGGACTGTCATGAGGACACGGCGGATACGGAGCGCTCAAGAATCCGGCTGCAGGCGGTTGCCGGGAATATTCAGGCGTTTATTGAACACAATTATATGGATGATATTTCGCTGCAGACGGTGGCAGAGGCTATGAACTATTCCGACGCCTATTTCTGCAAGATTTTCAAGCAGTGTTTTGACAAGAATTTTATTGTCTATCTCTCGGAGTATCGTGTGGCGAGGGCAAAAGAACTGCTGGGTGACGTCCTTATCAATGTAAAGGATGTGAGCCAGAAGGTGGGCTACCGCGATTCCAACTATTTTGCAAAAGTATTCAAACGGATTGCCGGCGTCACGCCGACGGAATACCGGATGCAGGTATTAAAGGAGGCGGGAGAGCGATGAGACGGATATGCGCGGCGGCGG
>ENA-OWPB01002487-OWPB01002487.1-human-gut-metagenome-genome-assembly--contig:-NODE-2487-length-12826-cov-3.018244_pt1 | contig 12826 bp, 9 predicted proteins | sample MGYA00248260_ERZ651838 | MGnify/ENA primary metagenome ERZ651838 (study PRJEB26924, sample SAMEA4378304) | human gut metagenome | biome: human gut; feature: human-associated habitat; material: faeces...
CGATCCAATATCTCCGGAAACAGTAGTATACTGGTGTCCGCCGGATCTGCTCTGCATGATCTGATATACAGACCATCCTACAAAGCCGGAGCAGTCAAGGCCCTTCTGTTCTGTAGCTTCACTGAGATCCATATAATATCTGTAATTATAGGAGCTGGAATTGCTGTCATACCACTGTTTCCATTTTGGACTGATGCCCTTTCTGGTCGCATCTGACCAGTTGTGGCCGCCGCCCCATACGTAAAGAGTCTTTCCTACCGGAAGTAATGCATTGGCGAGGAAATTCTTGATGGTCCTAGAGCTTGTAACTGTAGCAGTACCCGGGTTGGTATCCAGGACACCATTGCTGCCAAATGTATACTTCTTGCCATCGATCGTCTTCGTTCCCGTAGCCATGACACCGGTTGACGGATCAAAGTAATATTTATGTCCTTTTTTGGAATTTGTGACCCATCCGGTAGCCATCACGCCGCTCTTGCTGTAAAAATAATAGGTATTGCTGCCGATCTTCTTGAAGCCCTTATACATAGCTCCCGTGTTTGGATCAAAATAACGCTTCTGCTTTTTCTTATTCGTTGCCCAGCCCTTTGCCATAAAGCATTTGCTGGTAAAATATCTGGTCACATTCTGCTTGTCTGTAAGGAATACGCTTCTTGCAGCAGCGCCACTGCCGCTGTAGAAATAATATTTCTTATTACTGATCGTGGCCCATTTCGTTGTCATATATCCGCTGGTAGGATTAAAATAGCGGGTATTGTTCTTGCTGTCTGTAAGCCAGCCTGTTGCCATATAGCCCTTGACACCGTTGACATTATAAAAATATCGTTTACCCTTGGAATCCTTAGCCCAGCCCTTCATCTGTACGCCTGTGGATTTATTAAAAAAATATTTCTTCCCGTTCAGTGTAAGCCAGCCTTTTACCTTCTGGCCGTTCTGATAATAATAGGACTTTCCTTTTTCTGTTTTAAAGCCGTTTTTGGTCGCAGCCTGTACATCTGTTGCCGTTGTATGTACAGTTGCTCCGGCTGCAAAGAACATCAGAACAAAAAAAAGTCCCCAGAGTTTCCATTTTCTGCTTAATTTTCGCATACATACCTTCCTTTGATAGATAGATCATTGATATTTACTATTTCTTAAGTCCGGCTGATCGTAAACATTACAATTTTGTTACAATTTTACGTCCATATTATATAACATTCTTTACAGTCCGTCAACTCTTTCCTTTTCTTTCAGAAAAAATGTTATCCCGGTATTACCAATGTTGATTTTATGCAGAAAAAATCCCCGAAACATCAGAAATATTCACTGATGCTCCGGGGATATGATTCTTTATGCAGTTTTGCTCCTGTCTGCTACAGATCTGTTACAGATCCTTACAGAAATTTTTTGCGAAGCTCTGCTCCGTCAAGGGCACTTAAATATGCAGGTGCAACATCAAATACTGTCTTGCAGCCCTTCTGTCCTTCCTGGTTCATGCGGTATGCAGCTCTTGCATAGGCAACGATCACAGAAGATGTGAACTCAGGATTGGAATCCAGCTTCAGGCTGTACTCGATCACATGGCTGTTCTCATTGTTCCAGCCTGTTTTTCCACTGCGGATCACAAAACCGCCGTGTGGAATACCGCTGTGGTCACGATCCAGCTCTTCCTGAGAAATGAAATGTACCGTTGTATCATACTCGTCAAAGTAATTCGGCATGGTCTTGATCTCTTCCTCGATACGTGCAAGATCAGCACCCTCCTCAGCAACTACGAAGCACTCTCTTGTATGTTTCTGACGTGTAGTAAGCTCCGGATTTTCTCCGTTTCTTACTGCCTCAAGTGCAGCTTCTACCGGAATGGTGTACTGCTTTGCATCCTTTACGCCTTTGATGCGGCGGACTGCGTCAGAATGTCCCTGGCTGACACCCTTGCCCCAGAATGTGTAGTCGTTTCCATTTGTAAGGATCGCATTTGCATACATACGGTTCAGAGAAAACATTCCGGGATCCCAGCCTACGGAAATGATTCCTACATGTCCACTCTCTGTTGCTGCCTTGTCAACATTTGCAAAATGCTCCGGGATTTTCTTATGTGTATCAAAGCTGTCCACAACATTGAAATATTTTACATACTCCGGTGTCTGAACAGGAAGATCTGTCGCACTTCCTCCACAGATGATCAGGACATCGATCTCATCTTTCAGCTTCTCTGCGTCTTTTACAGAATAAACCTTTGCGGTCTCTGTAAGGATCTTTACAGTCTCCGGATCACGTCTGGTAAATACTGCAACCAGCTCTGTATCCGGATTATGCTTGATGGCGCACTCCACGCCGCGTCCCAGGTTTCCGTAGCCTAAAATACCAATTCTTATACTCATAATGATTTCCTCCTCTTTTTCTCTGCAGTATGTCATTTTCCGGACAGCACTGTGGATTTCTGTCAGAAAAATTCCTCTGCGATCTATATCGCAAAACGGATCTGCCTGATCCGCCTTACAATCATATGGACATGCTGCCTCAGGATATTCCGATTCTCAGTTCCGGGATATCGATGACCGCTTTGTTTCTGCATCAGCAGCAGAAAAAGCCGCCCGGCCAGCACATGAAACAGGCCATGGTCCTGCAGCAGGCATCACACATATCTCCTCCTGCGGTCGGCATTCCCCCAAAGGGATCCTGTCGCTGCTGATACCAGCCGCCACCGCCTTCCATTCTCTGGAGTAACATACGGTACTGCATATTATCCGGTTCCTGACGGACTGCCTCACGGATCTGATCCAGAGCTGTTACATTATTTCCCATTCCCATATTTGCCATAGCAGCCAGGTAATACCATTCTCCATTTTTCTGACCAAGAGAATCCAGTACATTCATAGCTTCCTTAAAATGACCGCTCTGCACATAATTGGCTGCCGCCCTTCTGCGCATACTTTCCTCATCCTGATAGGCACTGGAACCGGCATTTCCGTAATTTCCAAAACCACCGTAATTTCCGTAGCCGCCATAACCATTCTGGGAACTGTTTCCGTACTCACGCTCTTTCATGATCTGCTCGTAAGCCTGCTGCACTTCTTTGAATTTTTCTTCGGCCTGATCCTTATTCGGGTTATTGATATTGGCATCCGGGTGATACTTTCGGCTCAGCTTCCGGTATGCCTTTTTTATTTCATCATCAGATGCGTTTCTGGGAACTCCCAGCACGCTGTATGGATCTAACATTTTTTCTCTTTCTCCCGTTCTTCCCTGCGCTTCTGTCCGATTGCCGCAAAGCGGCACCAGACGCCGGAATATAAAATATTTCGAAGGATATCTCCGTATCGGAGGATCGGCAGCTTTTCAAATTCTCTGCAGCATTCTGCAAGCATCATCATAAGAAGCCGACGTACCTCTTCCTCGAACCCTTCTATCTTATATTTTTCAAGGAAAGGATTGTAATTTCCGTTTTCTGCATCTTTTTCCACATCATCATAAGCATCCAGGATGTAGATAAATTTTCCGAGATAAAATCCCAGACGGCGCAGGGATGATTCCCAGACATCCTTACGGAAGGCCAGAATCTCTTCCATGATACGTCCGGAACACCCGGCTACACGGTCCACATCGGTTTCCCTCTGTTTTTCCAGGGAAGAAAGCTCCTCCAGTGCGCTTCGGATCCTTTGGATCTTCTCCGGATAATCAGACATATGCATATTTCCGCAATTCTTCAGAATTCTTGCATATGCATAGTGCAGTGGTTTGTGTTCATCCTGCCAGTCATCCATACATTTGTAATAAGTAAGGATCACATTCATATCCGCACAGTACTCAGTTACTGTATTTTTACGTACGGGCTGGGGCTTCAGCGGATGGACCACACACCTGGAAGTTCCCTTCTTCGTTGGCGGTTCATAAAGGGCGCTTAAAAGAAGGACCACAAATGTCATATCATAAGTCAGTGAGATCTGTCCCGGTATCCCGTATCTCTCCCGAAGTTCTCTGCAAAGGCCGCAGTAAAAAGAACGGTACACATCAAAATCCTTGAATTTTATTTCCGGTTTATTAACGGTCACATATCCGAACATGTCAGCTCCTTTTTACGAATTTTGTATGGCATTTCGGACATTCGATCTCGATCTTGCCCTTTCCCTTTGGAATACGTATCTTCTGTCCACAGCCCGGACAGCTGTAGATGTGATGAGTCTTTCTCTGCTTCATCAGATTCTTTTCTTTATTGAAGCGAAAACGGAACTTCGACGTCATCTGAAGGAATTTCTGATTTTCGGCATAACGCTGCTGGATATTTCTGGAAAAAATACGTATATATGCATATACGATCGCTGCGACCCCGAGAATGTCAAGAGTGCTGCCGGCAGTTCTGCTGAATATATTGGCAAACATTGCCAGAATGATCAGAACCAGTGCAGCTCCCATGGTAAACCTGGAAAGATCATCCACTCCATAACGTCCCTGCATAAATTTATTGAATTTGTCTCTCATATGATCTGCTTCTCCTTTTCACTGCCATATGGCACTGCCAAAAAATTTCCGTAAAAAAATCCGGATGGCAGTTCCTAACGGTCATTACACACCTGGAAAATGTAGAATTTCAGATAATAGGATTCGTCAGCTGACCAGAGGATCGGATGATCCGGTGCCTGTGTACGGTACTCTACCTGGCGCAGTCTCTTATGGACATTCTTCGCTGCCTGACCGATGGTCTGTGTAAACAGCTCATATGTCATAAAATGAGAGCAGGAACAGGTCGCCAGAAATCCGCCGTCCTTTACAAGACGCATTGCACGGAGATTGATCTCACGGTATCCCTTGATGGCATTTTTTACAGAGCTTCTGGATTTCGTAAATGCCGGAGGATCCAGTACCACAACATCAAATTTCTCTCCCTTCTCCTCAAGCTCGGGAAGAAGTTCAAAAACATCCTCACAGAGGAATTTCACTGTTCCGTCCAGGCCGTTCAGACTGGCGTTTCGTCTTGCCTGCAGAACTGCAGTTTCCGACGCATCCACACCAAGAACACTCTGTGCCCCTGCAATTCCCGCATTCAAGGCAAAAGAGCCGGTATGTGTAAAGCAGTCCAACACCTTCGCCCCCTTGCAGAGCTTCTGGATAGCAAGACGGTTATATTTCTGATCCAGGAAAAATCCGGTCTTCTGCCCATCCCTGATATCTACTTCATATTTCACACCGTTCTCTTCAATCTGAACAAGTGTCGGAAATTCTTCTCCGATAAATCCCTTGGTAAGTTCCATTCCCTCCTGGCGGCGTACCTTTGCATCACTTCGCTCATAGACTCCGCGGATCCGGATTCCATCCTCAGCAAGGACTTCCTTCAGTGCATCTATGATCATTTCTTTAAGACGGTCGATTCCCAGTGCAAGAGACTGTACAACAAGCACATCTGAAAACTTATCCACAACAAGACCCGGAAGAAAATCTGCTTCTCCGAAGATCACACGGCAGCTTCCGGTATCTACTACCTTCTTACGATACTCCCATGCGTCGCGGACACGTTGTTTCAAAAATTCCGGACTGATCTCTGTACGCTCATCTCTGGTAAGCATACGGACTGTGATCTTGGAATTGGTGTTGATAAATCCTCTTCCCATGGGATATCCGTCAAAGTCCCGGACCAGAACGATATCTCCGTTCACAAAACTTCCCATGATGCTTGCGATCTCATTGTCATATACCCAGAGGCCTCCTGATTTCAGGAATCTGCCTTCGCCTTTTTTTAATGTTACTACTGCCAGGCTCATAAATTCTACCTTTTCCCTTTCTCGTTTCCCTGTCACGGTTTGCGATGTATGAGTCCACAAAACCGATTTACGGTCAATTTTATCACAGAAAAATCCATTTTTCCAGTGCTTACACAAATCCTTGTCGTAAATCACAAAATTTTCATGATATCTTTCCGGCACGACAAAAAATACCGCAGCAGAGGTTGTTTTCTCTGCTGCGGCATATTCATCTCTTTTTCTGCTTATCTTTTATTCTGCTGTGGATTCCTCGGAAGCGTCCGTGTTCTCGCCGTAAAGACCTGCCAGATATTTCATGGTTTCTTTATAAAGTGTCTGCTTATCTTCCTGGGGAACATCTGCAAGAATAGCAGCTGTCACGTCTGTGGCATCTGTGTCCTCTTGGGAACTGTCAATGCCGAACAGCTTCTTCAGCTTCTGATCCATCATATTCAGCTCTGTACTCTGATATTTCTCTGTACCATCTGCCTCATAGGATTCTGTACCATCCTTCAGAATGTCATAATAATCCTTCTCAACAGTTTCTGCCACATTCTTTGCTGTCTGTTCATCCAGTGTTACCGTTGCCACTGTCTCTGTATCCTCCGTTGCAGCGAGAAGGGAATCTGCATCTCCCTCATACTCGCCTTTTACAAAGAGGACAAATTTGTCATAATTGTTCTTTGCTTCTTCGCTGAGCACAGAAGTATCGTTTTCTGCACTATCTGCCTGGTCTGAGCCGTCTGTACTTTCTGAAGATTCTGTATCTTCTGTTGCCTCCGGGATTCCGGTTTCATCGGATGCAGCCTCGTCAGAAGCGCTTTCATCTGTGCTACTCTCATCGGATGCACTATCATCTGTGCTGTTCTCGTCAGAAGCACTTTCGTCTGTGCTGCTCTCGTCCGAGTTTTCCTCATTGCTATAGGTTCCGTCGTCGGTAGCATCCGGAATTCCGGTCTCATTGCTTGTATCCTGAGAATCTGCTCCTGTTTCTTTCTCAAGACCCGGGTCTTCTGTGGAGCTCTGGATCACATCGTCCCCAAGAATGCTGTCATTTACATTGTTGACGATATCATCTGAAGAGTCTTCATCCACATCTACGGTGTCATCACTGCTCTCTCCATCCAGTGTATCATCAGAGGAAGAGGCCTGGCCTGTGGTATTGGCATCTACCTGCTCCAGTGTTTCCTTCACATCATCATAATTGTAATCCTGCTGTGCGATCTGTCCCAGAAGAGACACGATCCTGTCAATATCGTCCTGGCTTATGGAAATATTGTTCTGCTCAGCCACATTGATGACAATATTCTGGATCTCATCTGCATTCTGTACTCCGTTCTGGATCACATCCATCTTAGACTGATTTACAACTGTTGTCGCCTCATTTTTACCAACCTTATCTGCAAGTTCACCGGTGGTTACGATCTCCTGGTTGGCAAGCTTCGTCTTGGTCTCATCCAGCTTCTCTCCACTGGCCTTCTCATATGCCATCTGAATACCGGTAAGTGCACCTGTTCCGGATACTTCCATCGGGCAGGCAGCAACTACTTCACAATTCTTCACACCGGATGTGGAAAGTGTGGTTGCGATCATATTACCTGTCACCCAGTTCAGATTTGCTGTGCGGACCTTGATCCCGCCGGACTGTGTAGGCTTCACATAAGCACAGCTCAAAGTTCTGGAACCGATCTGGGACTGTGGCGCGATATTATCCAGGTGTTTATGCTCATCCTCATTTGTAATGGTCATCACCTGCACCTGATCGGAACTTACATTAAAATATTTCATCATTGTCTGCTTCTGAGCATCCGTAAGATCTGCTCCAAGTGTTACTACCTTCGATGCATCTGCAAATACGGGATTTACACTTCCTGCCACAAGGCATGCACTGCAGAGCAGAGCTGCGATCACGTTTCTTTTTTTCATTGATCTTCCCTCCATATATTTTTTCGGATTGATTGTATCTGCTTAACTTTTGCGGTGTAAAACGGACATTTATCTCCATTACTTACATCTCCACGAATGCGAGCGCTTTACGATCTGTCATTCTTGTTGTATTATAACACAGCTGCAGAAATATTTGTAATTTATATTATATAAAAAAACGCTGCCGGAAATTATATCTCACATTTCTGACAACGTTTTATCGCTTTTCACTTTTTCCCAGCGAACTTATCTGATCCTGTTTAATTTTCCGGTTTCTTTTGCTTTTTTCAGCAATTCCCGGTTTTTTTCATTCATGATACCAAAATCCTTCAGCGGACAGTACACTTTTTCACATTTTCCCATGAACTCCAGCGCTTCTTCAAAGGCTGACTCTGAAATGCATTCAAAAGGCTTCTCCGTGATCACTTTTGCAGCCAGCTCTTTTGCCACCTGATAATCTGCATCATTGGTATGGAGAACTCCGGTCACAAAAGGAATCCCCTGTCGCTGCAGTTTCCGGTATACCGAAATCCCACTTCCATTTCCTCCGATCACAAATACCTCCGGTTTTCCGGCCGGAGGTTCCATTTCCACGCAGCCGAATTCTGCATTATAACTCCCACGGGTGATGCCATAAAGCTTCCGAATATAATCTGAGGTAAAGATTTCCTCCGGTGCACCATATTTCTCAATGTGATCTCCATGAACACAGATCACCTGGTCAGAAATCTTCTGGGCAAGATCCAGCTCATGAAGGGACATGATCACCGTCATCTGTTTTTCCAGTACCATCTTCTTCAAAATGGCAAGAAGCTCCAGCTTATGCCGAATATCCAGGAAGGAGGTCGGCTCATCCAGGATAATGATCTCCGGTTCCTGGCAGATGGCGCGTGCCAGAAGGATACGCTGTCTCTGTCCGTCACTGATGGCTGTAAAATCCCGGTCCTTCAGATCCCAGGCGTGAACCATCTCCATAGCGCTTTTAACTTTTTCCTTATCCTCTGCGGAAAGTATCCCAAGAGTTCCGGTATAGGGATATCGTCCGGTGGATACCACATCCTCACAGGTCATAAGCTCCGGGCGCATGCGCTCGGTAAGTACTACAGCCAGTTTTTTTGACACTTCCCTGTTGGTCATCCGGCTCATTTGTTCATGTTCCAGATATATCGTTCCGCTGATCAGAGAAAGCTGTCTTGTGATACTCTTCAAAATAGTAGATTTTCCGGCACCGTTGGGACCGATCAGTGTCAGGATCTCTCCTTTATTCAGCTGAATATTGATCTCTTTGATCAGTGGTTTTCCATCATAGCCTACGGTCAGCTGATCTGTATAAAAAAAATATGATTTCATCGTTTATATCCTCTGCTGTCTGCGAATCATGATATAGATAACTACCGGTGCCCCGAAAACTGCCGTCACAGAACTGATGCTCAGCTCCGTCGGTGCAAATACAGTTCTTGCGATCAGATCACAGAACAGGCAGAACACTGCACCGCCCAGAAAACAGGCCGGGATCACAAGCAGCGGTCTGGCAGTCTTCAGGAGACTTTTTGCAATGTGAGGCACAGCGATCCCCACGAAGGAGATCGGCCCTGCAAAAGCAGTCACACAGGCAGAAAGAATACTGGAAAGCAGGATCAGAAGTATCCTGAAAACCTTGATATTAACTCCCATATTCTGCGCGTAAGTCTCCCCCAGCTGATAGGCACTGATCGGTTTTGACATAAAAAATACGATCACCATGGTAAGAAGTACCACAACAGCCATAGTCTGCACATTCCCCCAGGTCATACCGGAAAAGCTTCCCAGTGACCAGTTGTGAAGATTGACTATGTTGGAATCATCTGCAAAGGTCACCACAAAGTCTGTGATGGCCGAACAGATATAGCCAATCATAACACCACTGATAACCAGCATGGACATGTTGTGGACTTTTTTTGCCACAAGGAGCACAAAGCCCATGGAGATCATTGAGCCCGCAAAAGCAGCCAGGATCATGGCACCGGAACCGATGGACACCGATCTGCTTAAAAAAAAGATCATCAGAAGCGCCACGATCAGCTTAGCACCGGAAGAGATTCCCAGTACAAAGGGTCCCGCGATAGGGTTGTTAAAAAAGGTCTGCAGCAAAAATCCGGAAACAGAAAGTGCTCCGCCAAGGATGATAACTGCCAGTATCCTGGGAAGACGGATCTCCCAGACGATATTATAAGAAGTTTCATCTCCCTGATGCCGGAATATGATATTCAGGATCTCCTTCACAGAGAGGTGGATACTTCCGGAATTTACATTCCATATAAATAAAAAGATCAAAAGTACCGCAAGGATCACAAAAGAGATCCCGTATCGGACTACGCGTTTTCTGTCATTCATTTTTTCTGGTACACTCCTCTTCTGTTTTGTTATCATATCCTTTCGTTTCCTGCTCACAGGTGGAAACCGGCAAAGGAGTTAAAGCGAACACTGGATTTTATTTCAGTTTATGCATATAGGTCAGCTCATCCAGAGAATCATCATCTGTAGTCAGCATGGTGTGGATATCCTCGATCATGGTTCCAAGTCCGGTGGTTTCCTGGAAAAGATTTTTGCCTGTGCACCAGACATTTCCGTTCTTCACTGCCTTGAAATCTGCAAGAAGCTTACTTTTGGAAAGAAGCTCATCAATGGTCTTAAGTTCCCCGTCGATCGTACTATTGTAGATGATATAGTCTGCATCCTTCGCCTTGGCATAAAATTCTTCCATCTGCATATTCATGGTAGAAAGAGCATTGTCATTTACTCCCGTATCCTCCGGAACATAATTTCCTCCTGCGAGGGAAATCATTTCCGAAACATAGTCGCCGTTTTTTCTTATATTTACCGCACCTACGGAGTTGATATAAAAGAACGCCACGGTCTTGTCTGTTTTATCTGCTGTGAGAACCTTATCCAGCTTGTCCGTCTGCTCTTTGAATACCTTTTCTGCCACATCTTCTTTTCCCAGAAGAACTGCGTAAAGTTTCATCCACTCTGTCCTTCCAAGAGGATGACTCTCATAGCTGGAACGCTCTACCATTACAGGGATCCCGAACTGCTCCAGCTTCTCCTGTACCTCCGGGTTGTGATGGATCATGGTGGATTCAATGGCAAGGTCACAGCCCTCGTTCAGGATCAGCTCGTAATCCGGAGCACTGTACTTGCCGGCATAGATCATCTTTTTCTGTTCCATAGCATTCTTTGCTTCCTGGATATACCATCCGTCTTCCTTGGTTCCGGAAAGCTTGATGCTGTCAATCCCGTCGATAGCACGGAAAAGATCCATGGCCGATGTTGCTACCAGATAGATATTGTTTATGGGCTGCTGCAGAACCGCAATGTCAGGATCCAGCCCCTCCGGTGCTTTCCTGCCCTCGGGAACCACAAGAAACTGCCCTTCCTGATCAATGGTGATCAGCGCATAGCCATCGTTGTAGTAATCCACATTAAATTCCTCTGCGTAGGAAAGCTCCATACTGTGATCAAAGGTAAGGCCCGGAATATCCGCAGGCTTATGTTCTGTCTCTGCTGCCTGCACTGCAAAAGCACACCCCAGGATCAGGGTCAGCGTCAGAAATATGTATGAAATTATTTTTTTCATTTTTCTCCCTTTTTCACACTTGAAGAATCAAAATTCAGAGTATACTCAATCTCGTGAGGCGTACTCATGGCTACAGTATCTGCAGTCACTTCAATTTCTGCATCAAAGACAGTGACCGGGATCTCAAATGTGGAGTTTCCGTCTTTGTTCACCGGCTCATATTTTTCGCCGTCCACGATCATATAATCATAATTCGGACTGCTCCAGATGATGGTTGCCGTAGCTTCTTTGTCCTTGATCTCTACTTTGGCCGGAGATTCTACGGATGCTCTTCCTGATCCGCCTGTAAGGGTTACATCAGTCTCATAGGTTCCATCCTCCAGTTTCAGATCTTCCGGCTTTTTCCCTTCGGATTTCTTGTCGTCAGAGGTTTTTCCATCTTTGGACTCATCTGACTTTTCTGCTGTCTTTTTGTCAGAGGCAGCTCCTTTTTTTTCTGTATCGTCCTCTGTTTTTTCAGCAGTATCCTCTGTTTTTACAGGATTCTTTACGCTGACTTTATGGTCGTACCATTTGCCTTTTTCTCCCAGGATCGCCACGTTAAATTCCTCACCAATGGCCGGTACCGGGATATCAAATCCGTAACCCTCCTCTGTATAACCATCGCTGTACTTCACTGTATCTGTGGTCGGCTCAATGATCTCTGCTCCGTCCTTCTGGGCATCCTCGGCAGTTCCCGCAAACAGGTTAACGATCTTCTTGGAAACCAGACTTACGTGGATGGTCATTTTACCATCTTTGACCGTGAGCTCTCCTTTTTTGTCATTGGCCTCATTTACATGAAACATGCTGCTGTCTGTCTCAAACTCTGCTGTATAAACGCCATCTTCCAGGGTATCTGCTTTGGCTGCATCTGTATCCTTTTCTTCGGAAGCTTCTGCTTCCTCACCGGACTCTGTTTTTGTTTCATCTGTTTTTGCCATCGCAGGCACAGAGCCCAGCACCAGGACTGATGCACTTGCCATTGCAAGAATTAAGTTTACATAGCGTTTTTTCATGATAATCTTCTCCCTTCCATAGATACAGCAATCTGCCCGGAAAACAGTCTTCCTGATCTTTCCGGGCAGTTACATTGATTTCTTATAGGTATCTGAACTCACTCAGATATTTTTGTATTTATTATTCTGCGGACTCCTCAGCAGAATCAGCCTCTGTATCTGCTGCTGCATCAGAATCTGCAGACTCCTCAGTGCTTCCCAGAGAATCGATGGCTGCCTTTGTATGCTCTACATAAAGCTTCTCAACTGCTTCGATTCTTCCAAGACCCTCGATCTGGCAGTCAACCTTATCGAAGTTTCCGGATGCTACAAACTGGCTCTTCCAGGAATCCTCATCATCACCGGCCATATCGTTATTTGCATGGTCTCCGGCAACAACCATCAGCGGACGAAGAACAACGTTCTTGTATCCTGCTTCTTTTACCTTCTCGATAACCTTGTCGCAGGCTGTATCTTCCGGCTTACCCTCTACAGTACCGATGAATGCGTTCTTCAATCCAAGATTTTCCATCTGTGTCTGCATCTGATCGTATGTAATATTAGCTGTATGGGATGTTCCATGTCCCATGAAT
>ENA-OWPB01002501-OWPB01002501.1-human-gut-metagenome-genome-assembly--contig:-NODE-2501-length-12738-cov-6.029488_pt1 | contig 12738 bp, 8 predicted proteins | sample MGYA00248260_ERZ651838 | MGnify/ENA primary metagenome ERZ651838 (study PRJEB26924, sample SAMEA4378304) | human gut metagenome | biome: human gut; feature: human-associated habitat; material: faeces...
AGCTCATAATGCGGTATTCCTCCGGCACGTCCCGTCCCTCAAAGTGTTTCTCCCATTCGTCGCCGCTTTCCACAAGGTAGCCGTATTCCGTAAAGCTGCCTTTTTCCTGCGCGGCGGCGTTTCGTCCAAAGGCGATAGGGTCAATGCTGTTTTTCCATTCAGCGGGCATTTGCACCATGCCGGATTTGTTAAGGTAATAATCGCCCAATTCGCGGGGATTATGTACTTCGGGGATATGCACGAAAAAGTCCTCGTTATAGGTAAAGTCAATGAGCTGCCCGATATTCTCAAAACCATTCCTGCGCTGCGTGGCTGCGTTCAGCGCGGCAATCCCGGAAGCGTCAAGGGTTTCCAGTCTTGCCGCAAGGAAGTTCAGCTCGTCCACCTGTGCCGCGCATACCATGTCATACGGCAGGGCAATGTGTCTGTCCTCCCGGTCAGAATACCCATGAATGAAAAAATCCTGCGGATTGTCAGTGGTAATGCCTACGCTTTGCATAGCTTTGTGAAGTTCTTCCTTTGTGGCGGGCATGGAAAGCCAGTAGCCACCCGGTTCTCCCGTTTCAAAGCGGGTGCGGCTGTCAATCAGGATTGCAAACTGTTCCGTTTCCTGTCCCGGTTCGGTTCTCGGTGCAGCGGCGGAAATGTCGGCGGCGGGCTGCTTGATTTCCTCGCCCTCTACGGTGTAGCCTGGTAAGAGCTGTCCGTTTACCCTAAACTGTTCCGCGTATTCCGGCGGGATAGCCGGGGAGATTTCCGTAAAAAGTTTTTCATACGCCTTGATACGCCCATTCAGATATTTTTCCATAGCTGCCCGGTCAGCAAATACCTTTCTGTCCTGTCCGGCAATTTTTGCCTGTCCGTACCCGTGGGGGCTGTTGGTGTAGATGTTCCAAGATAACGTATAGGAGTACGGGATAGATTTCTCTGCTTTTCTGTCGTAGCGGGTATTTTCATACACATGGTAGCTCATTTTATATACCCGGTTGCTGATGGTGTGGCGGTCGTTGTCCTCGTCCTGCCACTTGTTCGCCGTATGCTTCACTTCGGGTATTCTCGCATACTCAATCGCCTTGTCAAATAGCAGGGTCTTAGCTGCCTGTTCCTCCCATGCGGAAGCCTGTACTTTCAGATTTTCAAAAACGGTCTGTTCCGCAGCCGCGCTTTCCTCCCGCAGCTTCACAAGCTCGGCAAGAGGTAAGGCGGTCAGCGGGGAAATATCCGCGCCTTTCGTGTCAAAATAGATACCGCGCTCAATCTTCATCTTGTCGGCGGCTTCCAGTCTGTCATGGTCGTATGAGGAATAACCTGTTTTCCATTCGTCCATTTGCTCGCTCCTTTCTTTTTCAATCATGCGGTGCATAAGTTCGTAGTCCTCAATGCTCATGCTTCCGTCAAATATATAAGGGTCAAAATCTTCCCCGTCCCGGTAGGGCTTTTCGGAAAAGGGAAGCCCCGCTGCATGGGCGGCGGCTCTTGCTTCCTCGATAAGCTCCGGGGGAAGCCTGTCGTCATGCGCCCCGATAAAACCGTCAAGGTCATTCCTGCCGTTTTCATAGTGATAGCGCACTCCGGCGGTCAGCTCGTCAAGGCTCATATTCTCGCCTAAATGCCCGCAGTAGTAGCCGTTTAGAATAACGGCGGCGGGGTCAGCCGCTTTGATTTCCTCTAACCGGCTCCTGTCAAACGGTTCTAAAGTACCGTCCACTTCAAGATGAAACAGCTCGGCGTTCCATGAACGTCCCTCTTTCCAAAATGCTACCCATGCAATACCGTCCCTAAGTTCCTCTTGATAGTCCTTTACGCTGTCGCGCAAACTTGCCATGTGTAAAACCTCCTTTCGCGTATGGCAGCGCGGACGCTGCGTTTGTGGTTACATAGTCCTACTACGGTGCGCCCGCATTTCTGCCAAAGATTTTTGAGGATTTTTAGAGGGTTTGGGAAACTTCCCAACAAGCAAAATCCCCGCCAAGCTCGGTAAGAGTGGCAGGGATTTTACGGAAGTGGGTACCCGCTTCCTATGCTTGCTATTCAAGTTCTTTGTCCTTTGAAATGGTTACTTTGTAATTCACATACTTGCCGCCCGTATCAGCTAAAAGTACCGTTCCGTCATAGGTTTTGCCTGTTTTCGGAGAGTACAGCTTTTTGACTTTTACCTTGCCGGATTTTAAGAGTGCTGCGGCAATCGACCGGGTAAAGACGGTTTTACGTTCCTCAAAGAAGCGGTCATTTTTCCACATGGTAAAGCCGCACTCTTTGTTGGAACAGTAGTAGTTTTTCTTTCCCTCATAGACCGGGGACTTGCAGCGGGGACACTTCCCAATCTCTGTTTTTTCTGTCTTGAAAAGCTCTTGTTTCTCACCCAACACGGAAGCGTAGGTTTTTACAAGCTCCTGTGCCATTGCTTCAATTCCCTGCATGAAAGCGGCAGGGTCGGCGTTGCCCTTTGCAATCTGCGTCAGATTGTTTTCCCATGCAGCCGTAAGCTGCGGAGAGGTCAGACTATCCGGCAGGACGCAGACAAGGTTTGTGCCGTCTTTGGTGGGAAATAGCTGCTTGCCCTTGCGCTCCACAAAGCCGCCTTTGACTAACTTTTCAATGACGGCGGCGCGGGTGGCAGGCGTACCAAGCCCCCGGCGTTCTGCGTCCGGGTCGGTGTCCTCATTCCCGGCGCGTTCCATAGCCGACAAAAGACTTGCTTCATTGTGGGGCTTCGGGGGCGTGGTGGCATGCTCTGTCACTTTTGCCGCCGGATTTTCAAAGGTCTGCCCCTCGGAAAAGTCCGGCACATCTAACACAAGCTCGTTTTCGTCGTCGCTGTCCGGCTTCTTTTTGAGGGTCGCCCGGTAAAGCCGTTCAATCTCTTTCCACCCGGCAGCGATTACCGCCTTTCCCTTTGCCGTAAATTCATGGTCGGCGCAGGAGAAAACCGCCGTTACCGCTTCGTAAACGTGCGGCTCTGCGGTTGCCATAAGCAGACGCGCCCCGGCAAGGGTCAGGATATTGCGCTCGCTTTCCGGCAGCGCGGTAAGGTCAGCCTTTGCAAGCTCCATAGTGGGAATGATTGCGTGGTGGTCTGATACCTTTTTACTGTTCAGCACCTTTGCAATCTCCGGCGAAAAATCCGCGCCCTCCATAAAGGAAAGTTTCTCACAAAGCACCTTGATAATGCCCGTCGCTGTTTCTCCCATGTCGTCGGTCAGAAATGCGCTGTCCGTTCTCGGATAGGTCAAGAGCTTCTTTTCATAGAGGGCTTGCGCCAGGTCAAGGGTCTGCTTCGCGGTGTACCCGTAAATACGGTTTGCTTCCCGCTGTAAACTGGTAAGGTCAAAGAGCTTCGGCGGGGCAATGGTTTTCTTTTCTTTCACAAGGGAAGTACAGACAGCCGCCGACGCTTCGCAGGCTGCTTTCAGTCTGCTTGCTTCATCAGCGGCGCAGATCTTCGCGCTTGCCGCTTCTGCGCCGGGGAGAGTAAGGCGCACATGGTAGTAGGTTTCTTTCTGAAAGCCTGTAATCGCAGCGTCCCGGTCTACAAGCATTTTGAGGGTCGGGGTCTGCACACGCCCCACGTTCAAGGTCTTTCCATACAGGCAGGAGAAAAGGCGGGTCGCGTTAATGCCGATAAGCCAGTCAGCCTTTGCCCTGCATAGTGCGGAATGGTAGAGGGCGTCGTATTCCCGCCCGTCCTTCAGATTGTCAAAGCCACTTCGGATTGCTTCGTTTTCCATTGAGGAAATCCAAAGACGGGTAAAGGGCTTCTTGCAGCCCGCTTGATGATAGACAAATCGGAAAATCAACTCGCCCTCGCGTCCTGCGTCGCAGGCGTTCACGACTTCCGAAACGTCGGCGCGGTGCATGAGGTCTTTTAAGATTTTGAATTGTTTTCCCTTGTCGGCAGCTACGGTGTACTGCCATTCCTGCGGCAGAATGGGTAAGCTGTCATAGCTCCATTTCTTGTACTGTTCCCCATAGGCGGCAGCTTCGGAAAGCTGTACCAAATGCCCGATACACCAAGAAATGAGGTAGCCGTTTCCCTCGATATATCCGTCTTTTCTGCCCGTAACGCCAAGGGCGGCGGCAACCGCCGCCCCGACGCTGGGCTTCTCACAAATCACAAGTTTCATGCTTCCTCGTCCTCCTGTTCGGTATCTGCGCTGTCAGCTTCTTCCTCCGGCTCGTCCTCGTCGTATTCGTCAAAATCAAATTCGTCAAGGTCGGTGCCGCCTTTTACGCTCTGCTTCGGTTTCATAAACTTAACGTAGTAGAGGGCTGCGCCGCCGCCAAGAAGTCCCACAACAAGGAAAATGAGAAGCCCGCCCATGCTGTTTTTGGGTTTCTCCGGCTCTGCGGGTGCTTCCGGCTCGGCTTCCTTGCCTGTGCAGTTATTCATGGCTGCGGAGCAGACGGGGCAGGCGGTGTTTACTTCGCCCGCCTTGCATTTCTCGGTACAGTTGCAGACAGCCGGGGGCTGCTCGGTCTGTTCCTCCCCGATAATCGCCATAAGGTCGCTTTCGTCTACTTGATTTAGGAAGTGGACGGAATTTTCGCCCTCGGCTGCCCGGTCAACGATAATGTAAAAATAGTTGCCGCCTTTGCTTTTCACGACGATAAACTGCTTATCCTCGGCAGCGTCCCCGTCGATGTCGTCCACAAGGGTCATGTTGCCCTCCGGGGTAAGGGGCTGCGGTTCGGTTTCCACGATTACGCCGCTGTCGTCGGTTTCCTCTGTCGGGGTCTGCGCGTAGGCAGTAACGGAAAAGCCGCCCACAAGGACAAGGGCGGCGCAAAGTGCGGTAATGCTTGCAAGGATTTTATTCTTCATCTGCATTGTCCTCCTGTTCGTCATAGTCTGTGGGCATAGGGGCAATGCCCGGAATACCGTTGCCGGAAAGCATAGCGGTAAGCTCCTGCGGGGTCAGACGCATAGCGCGTACAAGCTGCACGATTTCAAGGTTTTCCGCTTCGGTTTTCTGTGCTTCCAGTCCGCGCAGCTTGTTCTGATACTCCGTGATTTTCTCACGGGTCTTTTGGATTTCCTTTTCAATTCTTTCGATTTTACTCATTGCCATAAATTTTTTCTCCTTTCGATTTTCAAAAATGTGTCAGTTCCAGTTCATCAGCCCGTACCCTTTGATACAGGCATAGTCAAGGGGATAGCTCTTAATCTTGCAGGCGTCGCCGGAATTGCCCTCCACGGTATAAACGCGGTTTGCGTCCCTGCCGATAACAAGCCCTACATGGTCTGCGCTTCCGTCTAAATCCCAGTCAAAAAAGATAGCGTCACTGGGGGCAATGTTCTCATAGCCCCGCGCGCCCCATTGCCCGTGAGAGGTAAACCACGGAATACCCTGCGACTGGCAGGCGGCAAAGCGCGGCTCGGAAAGTCCCATTTGCCCGTAGCACCAGGACACGAAACAGGCGCACCATTCCACGCGGGAGTTGAAGCCGTACCAGCTCCAATACGGATAGCCGCCCACATTTCCGACTTGCTGCTTTGCAAGGTCAACGATAGCGGTATTACCGGGGCGCGTTCCGTTTACAAAGTCCACGCCGCTTAAATCCTCGGACGCGGAAGTGTCGGGAGAGCCGCCGCCAAAGATAAGGGGCTTGTTCCCGCTTGTCTGCAAGTACACCCGGTACATTTCCAGTTGTTCCGGGGGCAGATTATTTTCCGCAATGGTGGATAGCGGGGTGTTCGTCATCTTGACGTTTAAGATGTAATACTCATAAGGCACTTGTACCGTATAGGTGTCCGTATGCTCGTTGCCGTCCTCGTCTGTCCATGTGTCGGTGCGTTCTTCCTCCCGGTAGCGTATTTCCACTTCCTCGGTCAGCGTCAGCTTGTATTGCTGATTGAAAATCCGTTGTAATTCGCTCTGTACCTCGGCGCGGGTGTAGCTTTGGTATTTTGCGGTCAGATAGGACGCTAATTCGTGGGGGTTATGCCCGATATTTGCAAGGTCATAGCGGTACTCGTCATAGCCGGGGTGGGTGCTTTCGATAGCGTCAATCTCGTTTTGCAGCCCGCTTTCCAGTCCGGCATAGGCATTTTCCACTTCCACAAGGTCGCTGTCCTCGGAGGTATAAGACGTTCCAAGCACGCCGTTTAACGTGCCGGAAAACATTGCACCACAAGAGGACAGCCCGGACAGAAGCATAATGAAAAGTAGCAGCGCCCCGACAGCGATTGCCACGCCCGCCGGGTGTCTTGCCACAAACGCCGCTGTCTGCTTCGTTTTCTCGGCGGCTTTGGCTGCCGCTTTGCGGGTGCGTTCCGCTGCGCCCTTGATACCCTTTGCAGTATTGCGGGCTTCCTTTGCATACTGCTTTTTAATCTGCTGTTTCTGCCAAAAACGGGAAATAGGGTTACTGGTTAGCTGTGGGTTATCATGCAGGGTCTTATGATACTGAAAATCCACGTTTGCCTTGAAAGCAGCTTTTTCAGCCTTTGCCGCTTCCCGGTAGGGTTTCAGCTTATGGTTGCGGTAGCCCTGCTTGATTTTCCGCGCCCCGTACTTCAATCCCCGTTCTGCGGCTTCCTCGCTCTTGTGTGCGCCCTCCACTCCGGAATTATCCTTTTCGACAGAATGGATTTTGTTATGTACCAAAATCCCGGCTTCCTGTGTGGGGCGGGATAGCGGGTTGTGCTTCTCCTTAAATCCGGGCGGTTTGTCCTTTTCCTCAAAGTGCAGGCGGGTCTTGCCTTTCCCGGTGGTTTCGTCAAAGGTGCGCTCTTTTACCAGTTTCTTTTCTTTGGGGATAGCTGCCTTTGCCTTATCCAAGCGGTCGGCGGCTTTATCGGATTTCTTGATATACTTTTCAAGCTCCGGGGCAGCGCGTTCCTCGTCGGTAAATTGCAGCCGGGAAGATTTCGTCCCGGCGGTAGCTTCTGCCTGTGCCTTTCGTACCGCTTTTTTAGACGCTTTACGGGTATGGGCGGCTTCAATATGCTCCATGACGCGCTCCGTTTTGCCTGTGTCCGCTTTTGGGGCAGCTCCCGGCACATGGGGCAAGGGAGAAGTCGGGGAAGCTGCACCTTGTAGCTGCGCTGCGTCCTGTGCTGCCTGTTGCTCTGGCGTTTTCTGTAACTCTGCGTCCTGTGTCCGTTTGCTGATACGTTCTGTTTCGCCCGTCGTTTGATTTTCTGTGATAGCTCCGTCGCGGGTCATTTTCTGCGTGATTTTGTCACGGGGCTTTAATGGGTCTTTCAAGTGTTACCACCTCCAATCCGCGCCCCTGCAAGGGTACAATACTCGGCGTTCAGTTCAATGCCGATATAGCGGCGGTCAAGGCTTTTCGCTGCAAGCCCGGTGGTGCCGCTTCCAAAGAAAGGGTCAAGGACAACGCCGCCTGCCGGACAGCCCGCCAGTATGCACGTTTCCGCGAGCTTCGGGGGATAGGCGGCAAAATGCCCGCCCTTATACGGTACGGTATTGATAAGCCAAACGTCCCGCTTGTTCCTTGTGGTCGGCATAAGAGCGTCGTCATAATAGCCGCCGCTGCGGGTTTTATTGATACCCTGTACCTTGCCCTGTCCGGGTATTTCCTCGGCATATTTGTGTCCTGCGCCGCGCCCCTGCCGGTACCGCGCAGCCGTTCCCGGCGCAATCGGCTCTGCAATGGCGGCAGCGTCATAGTAATATTTCTTTGATTTCGTCAGTAAAAAGATATGCTCATAGCAGCGGCTCGGTCGGTCGCGGCAGCTCTCCGGCATAGGATTTTCTTTCAGCCAGATAATATCGCTGCGTAAATACCACCCGTCAGAGCGCAGGGCAAAAGCAAGCTGCCACGGAATACCGATTAAATCCTTTTGCTTGCAGCCCGCTTTCATGCCTGTGCCGCAGTAAGTGTCTGCGATATTCAGCCAAAACGTCCCGTCGTCTTTGAGTACCCGGCGCAGCTCCCGGAATACTTCTACAAGCCTGTCAATGTACTGCTCCGGCGTGTCCTCCCGTCCAATCTGTGCGTCAAGCCCGTAGTCCCTAAGTCCATAGTAGGGCGGGCTTGTGACGCAGCAGTTCACGCTTTCACTCGGCAGCTCCCGCAGGGCATAGAGGGCGTCGCGGTTGATGATTACGTCCGTTTTCATGGCTTGCTCACTTCCTCCGGCTTTGTCGTAAGCAGACAGTAAAGCTCGGTGTCCGTCGGGAAGCGGTCAATGAACGGCAGCACCACATTCCCGTAAAAGATAAGCCCCTCGCCTGCTTCGGTATGGGTTACATACTTAATCTGCTGCGGGGAGATGTTAAGCTGCTTTGCAAGGATAGCCCGGTCGCCCTGTGCCTGATTGAGCATGAGGACAAAATCAGAGTTTTCAAAGATATTCTCGACTTCGCGGCTGCTTAAAAGGTCTTTGACATTCTGCGTGATTGCCGTCGGTATGCCGCCCCATTTACGAAAACGCTTCCAAATCTCCACGCTGTAAGCGGCGGTCTGTTCTTCTTTGAGTAGCAAGTGAAATTCGTCCATGTAGTAACGGGTTGCCTTTTTTTCGGCGCGGTTGACAGTAACGCGGTTCCACACCTGGTCTTGCACAATGAGCATACCTAACTTTTTGAGCTGCTTTCCAAGCTGCTTAATATCAAAGCAGACAAGGCGGTTAGAAAGCTCCACGTTGGTACGGTGGTTAAAGACGTTCAGAGAGCCGGAAACATAAAGCTCCAATGCCGCCGCAATGCGGGCAGCTTCCGGCTCCGGCTGTTTCAGCAGTTCGTTGTAGAGGTCGCCCAAAATCGGCATTTTTGCCGGGTCGGGGTCTGCAAGGAAAGGTCGGTACACATTCCTAACGGCGCGGTCAATGACGGTCTTTTCCACGGGCTGCAAGCCCTCTTTGCCGCCGATAACAAGCTCGCAGAGGGAAAGGATAAAGTCGGATTTCAAGGCAAGCGGGTTGTCGTCCTCGGAGTAGTTGAGGTTAATATCCATAGGGTTCACATACTGGGGCTTGCCGTCCATACCTTTTCCGGCAGGCGACAGGCGTATCACTTGCCCGCCCAAACGCTGCACAAGGGAAAAATACTCTGCTTCCGGGTCGCAGATGATAATATCGTCGTCGGTAATGAGAAAGGCGTTTGTCATTTCTCGCTTTGCCGCAAAGGATTTACCGCTTCCCGGTGTTCCAAGAATAAGCCCGTTTGGGTTTTTCAGTTGCTTGCGGTCGCAGAGTATCATGTTGTTTGACAGCGCATTTAAGCCGTAGTACAGGGCTGCGCCCCGCTGAAAAAGCTCCTGTGTGATAAAGGGAATGAAGATAGCGGTGCTTGATGTGGTAAGCCCTCTTTGAATGGGGATAAGGTTCTCTCCAAGAGGGATAGAGGACATAAAGCCCGCTTCCTGCAAATAGTCAAGGCGGGTCAGAGCGCAGTTATTTTTCTGTGCAAAGCCCGCCGTAGCGAATACGTCATTATCCAGTTTCCGCTTCGTGTCTGCCATGTTTACCACAAGGAACGTCAGCAGGAACATTCTTTCATTTCTGCTCTGTAAATCCTGCAACAGATTCTTTGCTTCGCTGCCAAAGGTGGCAAGGTCGGACGGAATTATATCCATGTCATACCCGCTGCGTACCGCTTTTTTCTGTTCCTCAATCTTCATCTTGTCGAGGTCGGTTATCTTGCGCTTGATAGTCTTGATTGCTTCGCTCTGGTCGATACTGCGGATATGCAGATTGACGATTATCCCGTTTTCAAGGTCGAGAATGTCCGAAAGCATACGGTCATTCAGCTCCGGCGCAAGGATTTCAAGGAACGATACCGCACCGAGTTTTCGCCCCATGCGGAACGTGCGCCCGTCGCCAAAACGGAACGAGGACGGGGCGATAAAGTCCTTTGTGGTAAGCCCGGACGGTACAAGCCAGTCCCAAGAGAAATGGAACGGCTCGCCCTCCGGGTGGAAAATCCCATGCAGTACGTTCAAGCGTTCCTGTCCGTTCATGGGGCGGGCGGTTACGCCAAGCACCTTAAAATTATTGAGTACGTCGGTTTCGATACGGGAAAGGCGGGCTTTTGCGGCTGCGAGATTGTCCGCTTCAATGGAAAAGGTAATGTACTTGCACTTTTCCAGTCCGTTGTTGCCTTTTTCAAGCTGATTTTTCAGCATATCCGCGTACTCCCTGCGGATAGAGTTAAAAGCGTCGTCCTGCGCCGGAATTTCGATAGCCGCCTGTGCCTTTTCCTTTCTTGCGCCCTGATTGATGAAAGAGAGCTGCACCGATACGGAAGCGTCAAAGTAGTTGAGAAAATCGCACCAGTTTTCAAAAATGGCGGTCTTATCATCTGCCTGTGCAAGCTGATAGTTAATATCTTCAAAGACAAGGCTTTTACTGTATTTCTTTTCCGTTACCCTGCAAATCCCGTCCGGGTACATCTGCAAGTAGGGAATGGTCTGTTGTGCGGTGTGGGGCTTCCCGTCGCCCTTTGCCGCCTGTATCACGGCGGCGATTTCTTTCTTTTCTGCGCGGGTCAGCTTACGCTTCACGGGATTTTTTAACGCGCGGGTCATGGTTTTTCGTTCTGCCATTGACAATAGCCGATACCTCCTTTTCCAGTTTTCGTTGTTTTTCTATGACGGCATAAAAATTTTCCGTCTGATAGGGGCGTTCCTTTGGTCGGATAAACTTTGTCTGAATGACGTTCTTTATCACGACTTCAAGGGGCTGCCCGTGTTTTTCATACATTGCCAAGAGGAAGCAGGGAAGCATAACGACAATCATTGCAAATGCCGCCATGCTTGTTCCCGCGCTGTCTTTGAGCAAAAAGAAAAGCGGTAGTCCCATAGCGAGGGCTGCCGCAAAACAAATGATTTGCCGCTTTGTCAGATTAAAAGCGACTTTCGTTTTGATTTTTGATAAGTCTTTGGGTACGGGTACATACGCCAAGTGAAAACCTCCTTTCGGTCTTAATGGGCATTAAAGATTGACTTCGCAAGTGCGCCTGTTTTGAATAGGGAGAAGCACAAAATCACGGTGTAGGCTGCAAGGGAGAAAATCGCGCTGTGCAGGTTGTCCGCTACAATCATGCTGCCAACCAAAACCGCATAAATGCCGACGCATATCATTATGAGGAAGCCTTGAAAACCGAGGGCGAACAGGGCTTTTAAGTAGTTGTTGCCTATCTGTCCCCACTCTCTGTTGGTCATAGTTGCAAACGGGATAGGCGATACCGAACAGTAAAGGTAAATTTCTATCATTCTGCCGTACAGGATAACCGTGATAAGCACCGACATGATTTTCATGCAAAGGCTCACAAGGCTTGTTTCCATAACGAGCAGTAACAGTTCGGGGATTTCCATAGCGTCAAGTCCGGCTTGCATGGACGAGAGGGCGGCGTCAACGTCGATATTCGTATTGCCGCCGATCACGCCCGCCGCGCCGGAAACAACGTGCTGCGCCATATCGAACACCGCCATTGTGATTGTAAAGGTGTGGGTAACGAGATACACCGCTACCCACGCCTTGAAAAACCACTTAAAGAACATGAACGTGTCAATATCGTGCATATTGTTCTTTTCCGTTATCATGCTGATAAGCTCCACGCATAGAACGTAGGTAATGACAAGCCCCGCAATGGGTACAATCACATTTTCCGACAAGCTCTGTATCATGGAAAATATGCCTGCGTTCCACCCCTGCGGGGTCTTGCCTACCTCTGCGGCGATAGTTCCGACTTTTTCGTTTACGTCCCCGAACATAGTTGACAGATTACCGTTAATGGCTCCAATGAGGATTTCCTTTATCCATTCGTTAATCGCGTCAAGTATGCTCTGCATAGGCTAACCCCGCCGCTTAACCGAACAGTCCGGCAATTGCTAAAGGAAGAGAGGTGTAGAAATTTAATTCGATATGTGAGGCGGAATAGACCAAATGGTAAGGTAGAGTGTTCAATTTCTGGTTTGCCTGGTTGTATTGGCGGTGAACAATGTAAATTTTATTTAAAAAAGAATATACATAAATAAATTGGTTGACACCGAATACAACACCGCATATCCTATAAAATGTCAAAAGTGGATAAATTAATAATACGTATATGTGATTTTTTCGAAAATCTCCGATTTGAAGAGTTGCGGAAAGTTATGGATATGAAATGAATACACTAAGACGAGAGTCAATTGTACTGGAAGTTTACAATAAAAAACAATTGGTATTATTGTTTGTTTTGTTATCAATCAATAACACCAATTGTTTCTGGAGAAATGGAATAAGGTTAATCAAATCAAGTAAGCTCCCTGTTTCAATTGAGAATATCTGCTTGATTTATATAATAATGATCTGTTTCTGGGACTGGTGGCAGAATTTTCTGCCGGTTTTCAGACACAGAAGTTTTTCGTATAAATTGGAAGAAAAAACAGTTTCAGATATAATCTGATTACCTTCACTGTCCAAAAGTTTTTGGGCGTCCGCAAGCTTGGTGATAAGAGGAATTCGGCTGTGCTGCTTGATCCGGCTTAGCAGTTCACTGCTTTCTTTGCGGAAACCAAGAACCCTGGCAAAGGGAATCTGAGTGGGTGCAGTGTGGATATTTAATATAATATGAAGCAATGCCCTCTGTATCCTTGTCTGAGTCAGTTCTCTGGTTTTTAAAACAGATACAGATTGGGAAAAGGACAACAGAAGATTCTGTTGATTTATGATCCGCCGGGCGAGATCCTCGGAAACATCCATATAGGAAGAAAGGCTTTCTACATTTTCTTTCATAAGGCAGTAAGAAAGAATAGAGTCCAGAGAATTTTCTGTGAGAAATTCAC
>ENA-OWPB01002523-OWPB01002523.1-human-gut-metagenome-genome-assembly--contig:-NODE-2523-length-12633-cov-2.946971_pt1 | contig 12633 bp, 10 predicted proteins | sample MGYA00248260_ERZ651838 | MGnify/ENA primary metagenome ERZ651838 (study PRJEB26924, sample SAMEA4378304) | human gut metagenome | biome: human gut; feature: human-associated habitat; material: faeces...
ATATTCCTTGATGCTCTCAAGGATCTTCTTATTTTCCTCAACACCTAACAGGCAGTCTTCCTGCGGGATAATATCGTGGGTACGGCCTGCATAAAATCCAGTAACGATCTCACCATTTTTATTTCTGCCAAATGGAAACTGTGCTTTATTGCGATAACGGAACGGCTCTTTCATTCCTGCTGCCGGTTCCATAATCTCATCCAAAAGTTCCTCTGGAATACCGCCCAGTCGGATCAGATTGTTGCGCACCTTGTTATGCTTAAATTCCAGCTGTTTCTCATAGTTCATTGCCTGTATCTGACAGCCTCCGCATTGTCTCGCCACCGGACAGACAGGCTCTACTCTATCTTTTGATGGCTGCAATATCTTCATCAGGCGTGCATAACCATAATGCTTCTTCGCCTTCATGACCTTCACTTCTGCCACATCACCAATAACCGCATCCTTCACAAACAGCGTATAGCCGTCTACCTTACCGATGCCTTCGCCGCCGACACCCATATCTTCAATTGTAACTGTTGTCAGATCATTTTTCTTCATACTCATCGTCTATTTATATACTCTTATCCGTCTACTTTTCCAGACTGCTCTTTCTGAGATTTGTCTCAAACAGTCGGTTATATCCCAGCCAACCTTGATTCTCTCCAGCTCCGGCAAGAATCTCGATCATCGTCTCCATATGCGCATCTGTATTATCTGCAAAATTCAGTGCCACTGCTTCCAGCAGTGCCGGTTTCTTCGGAGAACCATATTCCAGTTCACCGTGATGAGCCAGGATACAATGAACCAGCTGATTTTCAAGAGTTACCGGAAAATCTGGAATTTCTTTAGCCAGGTCATGGATCATCTGAGCACCAATGATAATATGTCCAAGAAGCTGTCCTTCATCAGTATAATCATTCAGTGGAAAAGAAGAGAGTTCTTTTGTCTTTCCGACATCATGAAGCAGAGATGCTGTAATAAGCAGATCTCTTTTCAGAAGGGGATAAGCAGCTGCCATGTAATCACAAAGCTTGGTAACACTCAAGGTATGCTCCATCAAACCGCCGATAAAACCATGATGTACTGTCTTTGCTGCAGAATGCTCCTGAAATGATTTCAAAAATTCTTTATCTTCTACAAAAAGCTTGTTCAAAAGTGCTGACAGATATTCGTTCTTAACGCTTTTGATCATTGCAAGCAACTGTCCATACATGTCATCTGTACTGTTTTCACTGACCGGAAGATAGTCTGCCGGATCGTACTCACCTTCCTGTGCTTTTCGAACTCTCTTAATGTTCAACTGCATAGCTCCTGCAAAAGTTGTCACATCTCCGACTACATCAATATAATCCAATGCATCAAAATCATCGATTCCCAATGAATTCGGATCCCAGATTTTGCCATCCAACACCCCTGTTTTGTCCTGTAAAATCAGATTCTCATATGGCTTTCCGTTCTTTGTCATTGCCGACTGTTTCTGTTTGCAAAGGTAGATTCCGTTAAGACGGTCTCCCTCATGTAATTCGTTAATAAAACGCATATACTGTTTCTCTTTTCTTTCTATTTTTCTTTGATCAATACATTTAATTCTACATTTACATATGTACCATAGGGATTCTTACGATATACTTCAAGCTTGACTCTTGATCCTTTGACCAGACTCTGAAGAATCGCCGAATACCTATTCATGGAACTGATTTCTTTTCCGTTCAATGCATGAACAATATCTGCATTCTGTACTCCTGCCGTCATAGCCGGTGAATCTTCTTCCACCGCATCTACATATACGCCTCGTGGAATGTCCAGATTTTCAGACTGATATTTTGAAATCGTTGTACCCTGAATTCCAATATAGCAGATATCCTCACCATTTGCCATACCTTCCAGAAGTGGACGCAGCTGTGCTGCTTCAACAGCTCGAATCACGCTGCTGTTTTCATTTTCCTGACTGCAGATGATTCCTACAACTTCACCGGACATATTCAGAAGAATTCCTCCTCCGTCCTCACTTCCTACCATATTTGTTGTAAGCATTCCATATTCTTCATCCGCAATTTTCATGCTGCCCGTTACAGAAGTAACCATACCACTGACCAGTGAGTCATAATCCCCAGTTGGACTACCGATTGCAATAACATCATCCATTTGCTCCATGTTATCTTCCGTGGCGAGTACAGCCTCAGAAATCTCATCTTTTGTAGAATCGTTTAACTCTGTGAATGGAACGCGGAACACATAAAAGCCTGTCCGGACATCTTTCTTACACAGCTGTGCATCTGCCATATCTCCATTTGAAAATGTCACCTGAAAATTTCCTGCATCATTCATTCTGTCGGAATATGTCATGATGTAAAAAGCTTCCGTATTTTTTAGGAAAACAAAACCTTCTTCTTCTCCGTATTTCAAGAACGAATCATCCAGTAGATCTGAATCTGTACCGAGTGCTGCTATTCGCACAAGTGCTCTGCGCGGTGTCTCAGATACTTTTCTCACCTGTTCAGCCCATGTACCCGACTTTTCATCCTCTGCATCTATCTCTGTTGAAGGTTTAGTATTTGCCAGTGCTGTTGAAGTGTTTTCATCCTCTGCTTCATCCACACGTGAAGCAGCTGTAACAGATGGCACCAATGTAACATCGGTATACTGTTCCGAATGTTTTCTCAAAGACGGTGCTACTTCTGGCAAAATCAGTGCTGCAGTGCCTGCCGCACAGCCACCAAAAATCACTCCACATACTGCTGCTGTCAGGAACTTATGCAGCAACATTTTCCTGTCCGCTGGACGCTCTTTTATTGTTTCCTTTATGAAAGGGTAATTCTCCGAAGATGGCTCTTTGTCATTTCGTTTTACCATAAGAATTCTCCTATAAATTCCAACCTGATAATTCGGGTTATATTTTAGCAAAATTTTATGAAATTTTTATGAACAAAATTTCACATTTTTCTTTTCATTCCTGTCAAAATCATGTAGAATAGAGACTGGTGAACTAAGCCAATTTAAGCAACGAGGAGTTATTATGAATCAAAAAGCATTAAATGCATTGGAATATCCAAAAATCATAGAAAAACTTACAGAAAAAGCGTCTTCTTATATGGGAAAACAGCTCTGTAAAAACCTGGAACCATCTACAGATCTGGAAACGATCCGCCTGATGCAGGTACAGACAAAAGATGCTTTGACAAGACTATTCCAAAAAGGATCCATTTCTTTTGGAAATGTCAAAGATATCCGTGGTTCTCTGAAACGTCTGGAAATCGGCAGTGCTCTTAGTATTCAGGAAATTCTGGCAGTCTGCGGACTTCTTGAAAACACTTCCAGAGTCAAAACTTACTCTCGTAAAGAACGTAACGATCTTCCTGGTGACTCTCTGGACAGCATGTTTGATGGACTTTCTCCACTCACACCTTTGTCCACAGAAATCCGCAGATGCATTCTCTCCGAGGAGGAAATCAGCGATGATGCAAGCCCTGCTCTCCGCCAGATCCGCAGAAACATGAAGATCACCAACGATCGTATCCATACACAGCTCGCAGGGCTGGTAAATGGCAGTGCCCGCACCTATCTACAGGACTCTGTCATCACTATGCGAAATGGCAGATATTGCATTCCTGTCAAAGCCGAATACAAAGGGCAGGTTCCCGGTATGATCCACGATCAGTCTTCTACCGGCTCTACACTTTTTATCGAACCAATGTCCGTAGTCAAGTTAAACAATGACATGCGCGAACTGGAACTTCAGGAGCAGAAAGAAATCGAAGTGATTCTGGCTGATCTCAGCCAACAGATTGCTACTGAACAGGAAGCAATTTCACTCAATCTTGAACTGATGGTTCAGTTGGACTTTATTTTTGCAAGAGCAACGCTTGCGATGGAAATGAATGCAAGCGAACCTGTCTTTAATGATGAAGGACGCATCAACCTCAAAAAAGCACGTCATCCCCTGATCAACAAGAAAAAAGTCGTTCCAATCGATATCCGTCTGGGTGATGAATTTGATCTGCTTGTTATCACCGGTCCAAACACCGGCGGCAAGACTGTTTCCCTGAAGACAGTCGGTCTGCTCACTCTCATGGGACAATCCGGTCTTCACATTCCAACTCTGGACCGCAGTGAACTTGCTCTCTTCCACGAAGTTTATGCTGACATCGGTGATGAGCAGAGTATTGAACAGTCATTAAGTACCTTTTCTTCCCACATGACAAATATCGTCTCTTTTCTTGGAAAAGCAGACCGTCATTCCCTGGTTCTGTTTGACGAGCTCTGCTCCGGAACTGACCCGACGGAGGGTGCTGCACTGGCCATCTCGATTCTCTCTTATCTGCATGAACGCGGAATCCGCACCATGGCAACTACTCATTACAGTGAACTGAAAGTTTTTGCCCTTTCCGCTTCCGGTATCGAAAATGCCTGCTGCGAATTTAATGTAGAAACATTGAGTCCGACTTATCGCCTGCTGATCGGTATTCCCGGAAAAAGTAATGCATTTGCAATTTCTTCCAAACTCGGAATCCCTGAATCCATCATTGAAAAGGCACGCGAACAGATCAATGAACAAGATGAATCTTTTGAAGACGTACTGACCTCGCTGGAAGAAAGTCGTATCACAATTGAGAACGAGCGCACAGAGATTGCACAGTACAAATTGGAAATTGAAACGCTTAAGAAACAGCTGGAAAACAAACAGGAAAAACTGGATGTTCAGAAAGAGCGTATCATCCGTCAGGCAAACGAAGAGGCACATAAAGTTCTTCAGGATGCTAAGGATTACGCTGACCAGACCATGAAGCTTTTCCATAAATTCCATAATGAATATGTAGACACCGCTGCTGTTGAACGTGAACGTCAGCAGCTTCGCCAACGTCTCAACAAAGCAGAACAGAAAATGGCTCAGCCAACCCCCAAAAAGAAACCAAAAAAAGTGCTCACAGCAAAAGATATCCACCTGGGCGATACTGTCCGTGTTCTCAGCATGAATCTCAAAGGTACAGTAAGTACCCGCCCGGATTCTAAAGGTTATCTGTTTGTTCAGATGGGAATCATTCGTTCCAAAGTCCATATTTCTGATCTGGAGCTGATTGATGAACCAGTGATCACCACTCCGTCTCTTTCCAAGACCGGGGCCGGAAAAATCCGTATGTCCAAATCAGCCAGTGTCTCTACGGAAATTAATCTTCTTGGAAAAACAGTCGATGAAGCAGTTGCAGAACTGGACAAATACCTGGATGATGCTTATATTGCGCATCTAAAAACTGTACGAATCGTTCACGGCAAGGGAACCGGTGCACTCCGCAAAGGCGTTCACAATTACCTGAAGCGCCAGAAACATGTAGCCTCTTATCGTCTCGGCGAATTCGGCGAGGGTGATGCAGGTGTAACAATTGTAGAATTCAAAAAATAAGTGAAAGGCGAATACCATGGTAACAAAACAGAAAATCTTAATCGTAGATGACGACAACAACATTGCTGAACTGATTTCTTTATATCTTACAAAAGAATGTTTTGAAACCAGAATTGTAAATGACGGTGAACAGGCTCTGAAAGACTTTGCTTCTTTTCAGCCAGATCTGATCCTCCTGGATCTGATGCTTCCTGGCATTGACGGCTATCAGGTCTGCCGAGAGATCCGTCACACATCTGATGTGCCGATCATCATGCTTTCTGCCAAAGGCGAAACCTTCGATAAAGTACTTGGTCTTGAACTGGGGGCAGATGACTATATTATCAAACCGTTTGATACCAAAGAACTGGTTGCCCGTGTGCGTGCAGTCCTGCGTCGATTCAAAGTACGTCAGCCTGCTGGCAATCCGGATGAAAAATGTGTCAGCTTTCCAGATCTGACAATCAATCTGACAAATTACTCTGTCACATATATGGGAAAACAAATTGATATGCCGCCAAAAGAACTGGAGCTTCTCTATTTTCTGGCCGCATCTCCAAACCAGGTATTTACCCGCGAACAATTACTGGATCATATATGGGGATATGAATATATCGGTGACACTCGTACCGTAGATGTCCACATTAAAAGACTGCGCGAAAAAATCAAAGACCATCCTCAATGGAGCCTCTCTACTGTATGGGGTATCGGATACAAGTTTGAGGTCAAAAACAAATGAAAAAGAAACTGACAACGGTGTTTTTTACCACATATATACTGCTTGGTGTCCTTGGTTTTTTGCTGGTAACATATGTCGGTTCTCACCTGTTAGAAAATCGCCTGGAAAAATCCATAAGTGCAGATATGTACCAGACAGCTCACCGCATTGCAGAAAATAATCTGGTCAGTCACAACATCACTTCTTCTAATATGGAGGAGATTCGGAACAATCTTTCCCTTGCTGCAAACTATCCTGATACGATCATCTGGATCATCAACAGCAACGGACAGATCATCCTCAGTACACGCAAAGATATCTCACCGGATAATCCAATTAACTTAGAAGGCTTCAACCCAGCCTCCTGGGACAGCAATTATTATCAGATTGGTGATTTCTACGGATATTTTCCCGAGACACATCTCAGCACGATTGCACCAATCACCGAGAATATGACAACGCGGGGATACGTTGCCATTCATTATCTGATGAGTGACTTGTATCAGAACCGCAGCACTCTGCTCTGGATCATTCAGATTTTGTATATTCTCACTTATCTCGGTGTAGCTTTACTGTTTTTCTTGTATATCCGCTGTATACGCAGGCCATTTCAGGAAATCACAAAGGGAGCTTCAGAATTTGCAAACGGAAATCTCTCCTACCAGATTCCTGTCGATTCAGAAAATGAGCTGGGATATCTTGCCAAGAATCTGAATTATATGGCTGATAAACTAAATCGTAACGGTGAATACCAACGACAGTTTATTTCCAATATTTCACATGATTTCCGTTCACCGCTTACTTCGATCAAAGGTTATGTGGAAGCGATGATCGACGGAACGATTCCAGTGGAAATGCAGGAAAAATATTTAAAGATTATTTCATACGAAGCAGAACGTCTGGAAAAACTTACCCGCGGACTTCTGACTCTGAATGAACTGGATATCCAGAAACGTATGCTTCATATCCAGCCCTTTGATATCAACAGTGTGATCAAAGCGACAGCTGCATCCTTTGAAGGCTCCTGTACCAGTCGCAATATTCTTCTGGAACTGATTTTATCCGGAAAGGAACTGATGGCACAGGCAGATATGGAACAGATCCAACAGGTGCTGTATAACCTTTTGAGCAACGCGATCAAATTCAGCCCGGACAATTCCACGATTACACTTGAGACTACCGAAAAAAACGGCAAGATCTTTGTTTCTGTCAAAGATCATGGCATTGGAATTCCAAAGGCAAGTCTCCAGAAGATCTGGGAACGATTTTATAAGATTGATCGATCCCGAGGCAAGGATCAAAAAGGAACCGGCCTTGGTCTGGCAATCGTCAAAGAGATTCTTCATGCACATGGACAACACATCAATGTGATCAGTACAGAGGGTGTTGGAACAGAATTTATTTTTACATTAGAAAAGGCAAAGTAGAGAATTCATCCACTTTGCCTTTTATCGTTTATATTTTTTCTTATTCCCACGTATGGTTATGAAGCTGTCCCTGAAGCTGCATATGATCAAAATGATTCTGCCGCAGTGCCTCATAAAGCACGATTGCCACTGAATTACTCAGATTCAGTGAACGGATCTCATTGATCATTGGGATCCGTACGCAGTTATCTTTATGTTCCATCAGGATTTCTTCCGGGATTCCGGCACTTTCCTTGCCAAACATAATATAGCAATCTTCCTCGTATTGCACATCTGTATAAGTCTTCAACGCCTTCGTTGTTGCATAATAAATTTTCGCATTTGGATTCTTTTCCACAAAATCTTCATAGTCCAGATATGTCGTTACATCCAGATCTTTCCAGTAATCCATACCAGCTCTTTTGAGTGCCTTCTCACTGAGACTGAATCCCAGAGGCTCGATCAGATGTAGTTTCGTATCTGTTGCAACACATGTTCTTCCTATATTTCCTGTATTTGCCGGAATTTCAGGTTCCAGCAGTACAATATTAAGCTTTGCCATCTTTTCTGTCCTTTCCAGGTATAATTTCCGTCAAATGTAGTCTCGGACGTTCCAGATATCTGGTAATTTCTCCACTGTGAAGCAGACGGTCGTTTCCACTGTCTGCATATCCAATCACAGCTGCATGGATTCCATGTGCCTCTAATTCCCGCACCAGTGCATCTCCCTGTGCAGTGCCAATCAGCACAGATCCCTTCGCCTCCAGTTTATACGGATCCACATCCAGCCGTTCACAGACTTCTATCGTCTCCTGCCGGATTGGAATTCTGCGAAGATCTACATCCATACCAACTCCAGAAGCTTCTGCCATTTTCCACAGACCACTTAAAATTCCACCGTTCTCTGTAAAATACAATGCAGAAAACCCAGCTTCTTTCCAAAATACATCTTCTTCTGAAATCATACAATTTTTCAGTGTTTCCACCCCCATACGGAGAAAACTCTCTGAAAAATATGTTCTGAGCTTATCCCACTCCCGGCAGATCAGTTCCAACGTACCTGATATACCTGTCTCTCCTGCCACCACCAGGTCATCTCCCGGATATATTTTTCCTGTAATTTCCGCCTGCAGTGCTTCTAACGCCTGCTGTCCTAGTTTCATACTCTTCCTCCAGTGTTCTAATTTCCAGTTCTCCTTTTATAATAAAATAGAAAGAACACTTGGTACAACCATCGCAAGAACCAGTATCACTGCGATCACCGCTGTAATAATTTTTCTTTTTTTCGGGTCAAACATTCCCATCTTCGTCCTCACCTCTCCTATTTTCAAAAATGCCTCAGCATTTTTATTGCTCGCCACCTGCAGAGGTGTGAGTCATCTCACATCTGATATAATCAACTTTTTCCACTCAGCCATTTATAACTGAACAACCTCTGTATATGCATTATTCGACAATGGATCACGTTTCTCATAATCAAACAAAATCACCGTTCCATTCTCAAACACTTCAATATGTGCTGTTTTGGAAACCTGGTTATTCTTCCGGTAGTTCCATACTGCTGTCTCATACTGTTTCTGATCCGGAGCAAATACAGGGCGCTTCTTAAGTTTTTCTCTCAGGTAAAGATCATACAACATTTTCTGTGCAGCTACTTCTGTCGGAACATCTGTTTCTTCTTGCAGATATTCCAAAAGTATCTCATAACGCCGCATCCTGGAATGCGAGATCTCACTGTAACCTTTTTTCTCATAAAAAGAACCCAGTTTCTCGTAAAAAGTAAAAGCATCCTTTTCAAACGGTACCAAATATTCCAGTGTATGCCAAAACTGACCACTATTATAATACACTTCTACCATACTTTCCACCATTTTTAATTTTAGAACTTCTCCATAGGTAAGCCAGTTCGTGGAAAGCACTTCATATGGTTCTTTTTCTTTATAAACGATCCCGTAGACTTCGGCCTCTTTCTGCATCAGCGAGCCTTTCAGAACTTTCAGGAATCCAAGCTGAAGCTGATCCGGTTTCATCCGGTATACATCATTAAATGATTGATGAAAAGTATCATAATCCTCATACGGAAGCCCTGCAATCAGATCCAGGTGCTGATGGATATTTCGGAAACTGTGAACTCTGTTTACACAATGTTCCAGTTTTTTCAGATCCATATGTCGATGAATAGCCCGAATCGTCTCCGGATTCGTTGACTGCACACCGATTTCCAGCTGAATCAGTCCAGGGCGCATCTGTGACATCAGCTCCATCTCTTCCTCTCGAAGGAGATCTGCGGAAATTTCAAAGTGAAAGTTTGTCACACCATTATCATGTTCCAGAATATATTTCCAGATTGTCATAGCATGTTCATGTTTACAGTTAAAAGTACGGTCCACAAATTTCACCTGTGGAACTCTGTGATCCAGGAAAAACTGCAATTCTTTTTTGACCAGTTCCAAATCCCGGAAACGAAGTTTCTTATCTATGGAAGACAAACAGTAGCTACAGGAAAACGGGCATCCCCTGCTGCTCTCATAATAAATGATTCTGTTCTCAAATTTCTCCAGATGCTCATAAACAAATGGAATTGCACTTAAATCCATCAGTTCCCGCCAGCCGTTATGAATGATCTTATCACCAGTTCTGTATGCAATTCCCGAAATTTCTTCAAGGCTGTCTTTCCCATCTATGTAAAATTCCAGAAGATCATGAAATGTCTTTTCGCCTTCTCCTACCATAACTCCGGTCATCTCCGGCATTTCTGTCAGGAATTTTTCAGCATCGTAAGAAACCTCCGGACCGCCTGCCCAAAAAGCTGTTTTTGGAAGTATCTTAACAAGATCACGAATCAGTTCCCGTACAAAAGAAATATTCCAGATATAGCAGGAGAAGCAGACAACGTCTGCTCCACTGCTGTAAATATCTTTCAGTATCTCATCCTTTGGCTGGTTGATCGTATACTCCCTAAGAATCACATGCTCATCATAATCAGATGAATATGCTTTCAGATCATACACTGCCAGATTTGAATGAATATATTTTGCATTGCATGCTGCAAGTAAGATTTTCATGAATATACTAAACCCTTCCTGCTGTTATTCATCCAGAAGTTTCTTAAGGTCTTCTTTGGATGTCAGTCCAACCAGACGATGTACTTCCTGTCCGCCTTTAAAGATCAAAAGAGTCGGAATGCTCATAACCTTAAACTGCTGTGCAAGCCCCATTTCCTGGTCCACATCGATTTTGCCTACATTATAACCTTCTTCTGCCAGTGCTTCCACGATTGGACCCTGACGCATGCATGGTCCGCACCAGGTTGCCCAGAAATCAAGCAGGATTGGTTTTTCTGATTTTAAAACTTCTTCTTCAAAATTTTGTGATGTAATTGTTTTTGCCATACTAATTCTCCTTTTCTGTATATACTGTTATTCAGTATTTTTACTTTGATATTTTATTCATTTTGTTATTTTTCAGTCTGCTGCCTTTTTTCTCTGACGAACATATTTACCGGCATTGATTCCCGCCATACTTCCCTCATAGACTGCCTTGGATACCTGCAGGAGTCCGCCTGTACAGTCCCCCGCCGCAAACAGACCCGGAATCGTTGTCTCCATCTCAGAATTGACTCTGACATTTCCTTTATCTGTCAGTTCCGCGCCCATCTGTCGTGCGATCTCAGTACTGCCGGCAGTCCCCAGTGCCACAAACACCCCGTCTGCCGGATAAAATGATTCCCTGTCTTCATTTTCCATTGAAGCAACATCATGTTCCATCCGAATACCCGAAACGGTATCTCCGCCCTCGATTGCCTGAATTTTCATTGTGTTCACTGCAATCGGATGTTCTCTTGAAAACTCCGGTTCTCTGCCATTTGTATATATTGTCACTGATGAAGTTACATTTCGCAGTTCTTCCGCCTCATGAAGTGCAAAATCACTGTTTCCAATTACCGCCACATCGCGGTTTCTGTAGAAAAACGCATCACAGATTGCACAGTAACTGACACCCTTGCCTTCAAATTCCCGAATTCCCGGAATATTCGGTGCAGACCGCTTTCCGCCTGTTGCCAGAATCACACTTACTGTATCAAAGTTTCCAGCAGTCGTCTGGACTGTAAATGTATCAAATCCATTAATTCCAAGCACCTGTGCATCAATTATGCGAATGCCCAGAGCCTTTGCCTGTGCAACTCCTCTCTCATAAAGTTCTTCTCCTGAGAGTGGTCGTTCCAAACCATAATAATTTTCAATTTTTTCTGCTTTTGCCAGTGCTCCGATTCCATTGTTGAGCAACAGTGGGGTTAAATTACCTCTGGCAGCATACAGTGCCGCAGATATGCCTGCCGGACCTGCTCCGATAATAATTATATTTTCCATTTTATCACCTGAATTTCCCATTGCTTTATAATATACACCATTCTTTTGAAAATTTCAGCTTTTATTCTTCCAATTTTCTCTTTCTATTATACTGGACTATTGTTATTTTCTCAAGAGAATTTGTCTTATATAACTTTTTTGATACATAGTTTTTGCTGTTTTCTTAATTTTTTTACTGTTTTTTCTGTAATTTTTGTTACAATTATGATATATTTTTACTATGTTATGCTTGATTATAAACAAGGAGTTTAATCATCATGAGAAGTTTTGAATATTACACACCTACAAAGGTGATTTTTGGAAAAGATACACATCTAAAAATTGGTGAATTATTAAAAGATTATAACTGCCACAAAGTACTGATTCATTATGGCAGCGAAAGTGCTGTAAAATCCGGTCTGATTCACGAAATCAGTAAGTGTCTCACTGAAGCAGGAATCGACTTTGTCACTTTGGGCGGAGTTGTCCCAAACCCACGTCTCTCCAAAGTACGAGAAGGTATCTCACTCTGTCAGAAAGAATCTGTGGATTTCATTCTGGCTGTCGGTGGTGGAAGTGTTATTGATTCTGCAAAAGCCATTGGCTATGGTGTTGCCAATCCATGGACCGATGTCTGGAATTTTTTTCTCAAAACAGAGATTCCAAACGCCTGTCTTCCAATCGGCGCTATCCCTACGATTGCCGCTTCCGGAAGCGAAATGAGCGGTTCCTGTGTCATTACAAATGAAGATGGTTGGTTAAAACGCGGAAGCACCCGCAGCGACCTCTGTCGCCCGAAAT
>ENA-OWPB01002530-OWPB01002530.1-human-gut-metagenome-genome-assembly--contig:-NODE-2530-length-12569-cov-6.146556_pt1 | contig 12569 bp, 10 predicted proteins | sample MGYA00248260_ERZ651838 | MGnify/ENA primary metagenome ERZ651838 (study PRJEB26924, sample SAMEA4378304) | human gut metagenome | biome: human gut; feature: human-associated habitat; material: faeces...
CTATAAATGTATTTTTGATTTTATTTCGGCAAGAGCAAGCCCTTGCCCTACGATACGTCGAAAGAAATTCCGTTTTATAGCACGGCACGGTTTAGCCGCTTTATCGACAGTCTAAGACCGCTGAAAAATCAGCGGTCGATAATACATATCTTTTTACGATTAAGCTTTTGCTTCTTCGCCCTTGTCTTCTTTCTTTTCTTTCATAAGAACGAATTTTTCCATAGGGAAAAGAACTACCATCTGAACAAAGCCGGCTGCCATTGATGCAAGAAGACGTGCAACCGATTCATTAGTAATTATATTCAAGAACCAGTTAGAACCTTCAATCTTTAATAATGCACCTACGATTGCGCCTTGCATCCATGTTGAGAAAAGGATGAGTGCAAGAAGTAATACAATGTAGATAACAAAGTTGTACCATGGTGCATCAGATTTAAATGTTGTCTTTTTATTCTGATAGAAGCCGTAGATGTTAGCAACGAGGTTTGAAAGAAGGAATGGAAGCACATAACCCCAAGTAACAACGCCGTCAATAACATACTTTGTTGCTTCCTTTGAACCTGTTGTGAACATTGTCGGTGTGAAAATGCCTCTTAAAAATTCAGGAAGCAAAGTGTGAATTTGGTCACATACGAGCGGTAACAATGCGGCAAGTGCAAGCTGAATGATTGTTACAAGACCTGAAACAACGAGAAACTTAACAAGCTGCCACAAGGTTTTCATAAATGAACCCTTTTCCTCAGCTGCATTATCAATGCCGCCAAGGCTGAATTTTTTCTTTTCTTCTGCCATAATTTTACTCCTTTAATATGTAAAAAATTAATAAGTCCTTAACATTATAGCAATAATTTAACATTATTGCAATATGTTTTTTAAGAAAAAAGTAACCCAAGCATTGCCGAACCTGCGATTGCGTGAATAATCGCAATTACTGTCCAAACAATGAGTGCCGCAATGCCCACAACAATTGCAAGAAGAAGTATAACAATAAGAATTAGAATTAACAATACGAGTGGGCCTTTTTTGCTCTTTTTAACAGGGTCATTAAATTCTTTCTTTTCAAATACCTCTTTAGGAGCAGGGTTTTCGTCATCATAAAGCGGATAAAGAGGAAGCGTTGACTTGGCGTCGCAGTATCCCGGATTCCAAAGAAGCGGCTCAACAAGACCTCTGACGCTTGTTGCACCCTTAAGGAATTTGCCTATGTTCAAATGAATTGTATTAAGGAATGAATCAATTACATTTAAAAGGCCGCAGGTAATTTTGTATTCTCTTGTTTCGGGACCGTAAGGTGAGTCGCCGCAATAAAGATTTTGAACAAGTTCAAGAAGGAAATCGACAACCTTATTGTCTGCAATATCTGCAATGTCAGCCTTTTTAAGTCCGCTTTCCTTTTTGCAAAGTCGCCAAATCTTTTTGTATGTAAGCTTGTTGAGCAATTTGCCGATAGGTTTAATGAGCCAAGCAAGCTTCTTTACCTTTTCACCGGGAATTGAGAATGCGTCCGTCATTTCGGCAAGTCTGTCAATATCGTTGCCCATTGCCCAAACGATTTCGCCAATCATTCCGAAGAAAAATCCCTTCATATATTCGTCAAAAGGTTTGCCGTTTGTGTCAATGCCCGGCACGTCCTTAATCATAATCGTGTCAACGTCAATCTTCTTGTTTTTAGGGTCGATTGTAACGTTTCTCATAGTAGGAGGGCAGCCTATCATTGCGCCGCAGGCAATATCGTAAAATGTGTTGCCCTTTTTAGTTACAACGTAGCTGATATCGTGAATATGGGTGTGACCGGTAAGCATACATGAAAGACCTGCATCTGCAAAAATTTCTCTCGTGGTTTCGTGATTTCTTTGCATATCGCCTTTACCGATAATCGCATAAAAAGGTGACGGTGCAATCATTGGATGGTGAGTCATTGCAATAACAAATTGGTCGTTTTTCTTAGCATCCTCAAGCTGCTCCATAATCCATTTCATACAATCGTCGGAGAAGCCGGAACCGCTTTCGCCCTCAGGCTTATAATTTGTATCGTCATTAAGTGCAAAAAGACGATAACCCGGTGCAAGCTGAACAACGTAACTCATTGACTCAGGGTGAGTTGAAATAGCTTCGTTAGGGCCGAATTCATAGTACATATCCCATAAATCGTGCCTGTTTTCTACTGCCGGAACTTCAATTTTTTTGTCACCGTCATATCCGTCGGCAACACCTCCGTCCCTAAAATCGTGAGTAGCCGTGATAACATAAACTCTTTTGCCTCTTTTTTTAAGGTCTCTGAGCATTTCGATGAATTCCTTATGAGATTCAATCTCACCGTCACGTGTGGTATCACCTGCAAGAACAACGATATCTGTCGATTTATCCTCGCAAAGCATATCAAAACCTGCTTTGATTACGAGGTCGCTGTCTTTGATTACTTTTTGCGACTTTGACTCGGCTTTATCGTAAGCCTTGCCTTCGGTGCCGCCTTTTCTTGAATAATAATGAGTGTCGGTTATAAATTGAATTTTAAGCGGCTCATTATTACTTCCCCATATTTTGTTAGCCATTTTTTACTCCTGCTCTTCTTTAATTTCAAGTACACCGCCTTTTACATTTTTGTCAAATGTAAATTCGAGTGAACCTTTGTTTCTTTCGTTAAAATCAATCTTTTGCCCGTCAAGGTAAGCAACATATTTCACCTTGTCCGAAAGGGTGATTATCATAGTATATTTATCGCAATTGCCGAAATATTTAAATTTAATATTTGCGCTGTTGTCGGTAGTTTTTTGATAATCTGTCCAAACATCAAAGCCTGTGGTGACGGTTTGAGGTTTGAAGTAAGCATTCGCCCAAATGCAAATAGGAGCGGAAAGACCGCCGAAATTGTGGAACCAGCCGCCACGTTTTGTTGCAATGCCGAAGCACTCATAAGTGTTATATGTAAAGTCTGTTTCATCTTTCCACATATCCAAAGCAAGCTTGGCAATGTCATAAGCAAAATCGGCTTCGCCGTTATCAAGCATTGTTTTCCAAATAAACCACTGGTGGCTCATCCAAACGTTGCCGTTCCAATAACCGTCATCAAAGTAATAGGAAGCGCTCATATCAACTGCGGATATTCCTGCCGCAGACCACATTTCATTAGGATTTTTAATGTGGTCAAGAAGTTTTTTCTTGCGCTCACCCTCAACTGCACCTGCAACGATAGGATAAACACCGTCCATACCCTTGTTGAAGTTTTCGCCGTCGGCAGTTCTCATAATGCCTGTAACATTTCCGTTTTCGTCATATTCCGTATAGCCGAAATAGCCGCTTTCTTCGTCCCAAGCAAGGTCGTTGAGCGCCTTTGTTGAATATTCGATATCTTCATCATAAATCTTGATATCGTCATATCTTCCGAGAGAGTCGGCAACCATTTTCATAATCTTGCCGGCACGGATAATTTGCGCTGTTGAAAGACAAGGACAGGTATATTTCTGCGATTTTCTTGCCATCATTTCAACTTGAGCCGGATAGTCGTCCATTCCGCAGTGGGAATACCAATAATCGTATGTCGTAAGAAGCCCGTTATTGAATTTTGCAACGGTAGACGCATGATTTCTGCCACGTAAAAATTCGTAATAAAGCTTAGCTTTATCATATAAAAATGCAAGGCTTTCCTTATCGTTTGTACGCTTTAAAAGTTCAAGATATTCAACAAATTGGGTAGGAACAAGTGAGCCGTGAAGTAAAAAGCAAAAGTCTTTGTTCGTATCGTCACATAAATACATATCAAGCGCATATTGGCAAAGCTTAGGCGAAAATTCCAAAAGCCCCATTCCGATAAAACCGCTGTCCCATGTGTAAAAGCTGTCCCATCTTTTGCCCGGTGTGTGATGAATAACATTCTCACCGTGGCGATAAACAGGATATACCACGTTTGTTAAAAGTGTTGATTTAAGAATTTCTGTTGAAAGTGTGTATTTTTCGCCTGCTTTGTTAAAGTTTGCAGGTTTTGAACCTTTCTTCGCATTTTGATAAATAGCCTCGTATTCTTCACTACTCAACTGTTTCGGTTCGCTCTGAGAAAGCATAACATATTCAACGTGAGAGGTGTTCGGCTCAATAAAAATTGATTTAATAAGCGAATTGTGGAAAAATCCGTCGTCGCTGTGCTTTCTTTGGAAAGAAGCGGAGAAGGTTTCTCTAAGCTCGTCATAAGTGTGGTCGCCGTTTGAAAGTCTGTTAATAAGCGCATCTTCAAGACAGCCTGAATCAAGCTTTCTTTCACGTGTGTTTTTATTATTTGTTAAGATGTAAAACGGCTTGTCGACAGTGTCATAAGTAAGCTTTGTGATATGACCGTTTTCAAGTACCTTTGTTTCAATTTGCGGCATATAAGGCTGCGCTTTTGTTTTGCACGTGATATTTTCCTTTTCGCTTTCGTCAACGGCACATAAAAAGTCAAACTCGATTCCTGCCTTGCCGTGGCTTTCTAGTGTAAACTCAGACATATAAGGAATATATGCAATGTTGAGTTCATCGCTGTGTGCAAATACGACTGTTTTTCCGTTCATATCAAATTCTGCGTCGCCGTCTGTAACGGTTTTATATCTGACTGCGATAATAGGATTTTTAATATCGTTGTCATCAAATTTATATGATACTTTGTCGCCGCTTTCAAATCCGAAAGGCTTAAGATTTAAGAAGTGAACGTGATAATTCTCGCATCTGTCGCCAAGTCCCTTGCCAAGGTAAAACTCCTTGTCTGCAAACATACCCTTAAACATTCCGTCCGGATTTTCTTCGTCCCAAGGTCTTGCAACAGCATAAGAATAGTCAACGTAATCATTGGCTGTTTTAAGAATTGCACCGCTCGGCACGCTTACCTCGCAATAGGTCGGGTGAGGAAATTCAAGAGAAGCAAATATATTTAAAATACAGTTTTGCGAAAGAGAGGTGTTATTGAAAATTTCACATCTCATAAGGTATGCATCATCGTCAGCCTTTGAAAATGAAATATCGGCATAAACTTCGTCTTTCCACATAAGTTCGTATCTGTATGAATAAAAAGTGTAATCGTTTTTGCAGTTCCATAAGTGATAATTTGACGGAACTGTAACGTTCGGTACGGGTGTTGAACTGTTCCAAAGGGTAGGGTGGACGGAAAAATCATACCTTGCGCCCTTGTCTGCAAGCTCATTTATTATTTTTGATATGCCCATATATTTCTTGGAGTACGGACCCCATACAGGCATCTTTATTTTGTTATCTGTCATTGAAAACTCCTTTCTCAATATAGAAATAATACGCATTTTATTATCAACCATTTAACAAACTTTGTCAATAGAAACAACAAATTTAATAAACTATTCTGATAAATCAGTTGACAAAAAGACATATTCAATGTATTATTTATTCGTTATTGATACTTATTATTTATTAAGCGGAGGAGAACTTAATGAACACAGAGATTGATTTGCAAAAAATTATGAAGCTTGTGCTGAAAAAATGGAAACTGGTTGCAATATTTTGCTTAATTGGTGCACTTTTAATCGGCATTTATTCAGCTAATTTTGCAACTAAAACATATTCTTCAAGCGTTAAATTTTTTGTTTACGCAGTTGAAACTCAGCAGGAACTTTCGGACTCTACTCTTGCAAGAAATGCGGCAAGTAACACAAGCAAGATGAACTATGCCATGCAAATGATGGAAACCTATACCGAAATGCTCAATACAAGTGAGTTTGCAAAAAGAGTGGCAAACGACCTTAATAAAAAATACAACTCAAATTACACATATAAGGATATCAGCAAATGTATTTCAATCGAGACAAAAGAGGATACTGCCATTATGACAATGACGGTTACCACTGACGATAAGGCGACTGCTTTCCAAATTGCACGCCAGCTTGAAATTACTGTTCCTAAGGTTATGAAAAATAAAAACAACGGACTTTTAAATGCTTCTGTTGAAGATGCCGCAATTGAGGCAAGTACACCTAACGGAATGGGAACTGTTAAAAAATCAATTCTCGGCTTTATCGCCGGCGGTGTTATTGCAGTTGCATACATTATATTCCGTGACCTTCTTGACGTAAGAGTTAAAACGAGCGAAGAACTTACCGCAAGGTATAATATTCCGGTACTCGGTACTATACCCGAATTTGAAATTGACGGTAAAAAAGCAAAAAAGAAAAACGATAAGGAGGAGAATGAATAATGGCTAAGGATAAAAAGAAAAAGTTTGCATCGCAACAGCGTGTTCTTGTTGATAACGCTAACATTTCAAGTGATTTGAAGTTCAGAATAGAAGAGGCTTATAAATCAATTCGTGCCAATATTATGTTTTCAGTCGTTAAAAAAGGCTGTAAAATAATCGTTGTTTCCTCCTCTCTTCCTAATGAGGGCAAAACTACCACCACCGTAAATCTTGCCGCTTCTATTTCTCAGGCAGATCAAAGAGTTCTTCTTATTGACGGCGATTTGCGCAAGCCGAAAATTCACCAGTATTTTTCAGTTTCGAGTGCGCCGGGTTTGACTGACTATTTAAGCGATGTTGCTTCTGCAAGGCATAAAATGGATATTTTCGGTATAATTCATCCGACAAAATATGAAAATCTTTCAGTCATTACATCGGGCACTATCCCTCCGAATCCGGCAGAGCTTTTAGGCTCCGATTTTATGAGGGATTTCTTAAACGGCATCAGTAAAGATTTTGATTATATTATTATCGATACCCCTCCGCTTAACGTGGTTTCCGATGCATTGCCGCTTATCCGTGAATCAGACGGCATTGTTCTTGTTGTCAGAGACAATCAAACTACTCATCCGGAACTTCAAAAGGCACTTTCGTCTCTTGAATTTATTGATGCAAAGATTTTGGGATTTGTTGTTAATTTTGTTGAATCTAAGGCAGGAAAGAGTAACGGCTCTTCTTATGATTCTTATAATTACGGCGGCTTTGGCCCTCACAGGAACTACGGATATTACGGCTACGGCGAATATCACGGCGGCGGTTATGAATACGGCCGTTACGACCCCAGATACTAAAGTTAAGGTGTGATAAAATGATTGACAAGCTTGTTGAGGTACACAGCCATATTTTGCCGGGGATTGACGATGGTTCGCCTGATGTTGATACCAGTTTAAAAATGATTGGTATGCTTAAAGAACAGGGCGCAAGTGCAATTGTTTTAACTCCGCATTATTATTCCGACTCTATAAGCTATGAGGATTTTGTTAAAAGAAGAGATGACTCGTTTGAACTTTTAAAAGCCTCTCTTCCTCCCGACAGCCCAAAGCTTATACCTGCGGCAGAGGTTTATATCACAAAATATCTTTTGCGCAATTCAAATCTTGATGAAATTAAGATTGGCAATACCGATTATGCACTTATTGAACATCCTTTTTCCTGCGATTTTTCACGAGATATATATGAACGTTTGCTCAATTTGAATTACGATTACGGCATTATACCTATTTTGGCACATATTGAGCGTTATTCCGCTTTTATGGAAAATTTTGACCTTCTTGACGAATATATAGATATGGGCTGTATTGCTCAGGTTAATGTAAGCTCGTTTGTTGACTCGCCGAGGCATTTGAGGAAAAAGCTTTTCAAGCTTCTTCAAACAGGCAGGATTCATCTTATCGGCTCGGATTGTCATAATCTTTCATCTCGCAAGCCTGATTTTGAATCGGGTGTTAAGGAAATAATCAAGAAATGTTCAATAGATACTTTGGAAAAACTTGAAAATAATGCAAGTATTCTTGTGAAATAATTTAGATTTAAGCGAATTTCAGGCTTTTGTTTGGAATTCGCTTATTCTTTATGTAAAATTATTAAAAAGGACTTTATTATTGTATTAATTTATGATATTATATATTTTGGTGATTTAGGTGAAGCTGTCTAAAAATGATGATATTAAATTGAATATTGACAGTCTGACTTCTGAAGGAAGCGGTATCGGTCGATTTGACGGCTTTGCTGTTTTTGTAAGGGGTGTTGTCCCCGGTGATGAGGTTATAGCTCATATTATTAAATGCTCAAAAAATTACGCAATAGGCGTAGTTAAGGATATAATTAAGCCGTCAAAATTCAGAATTGAAAGCGATTGCCCCGTGTCGTCAAAATGCGGCGGCTGTTCGTTTAGAAATGTTAGTTATGATGAAGAGCTGAGATATAAAAAAGGCAGAGTTCAAGACGCACTTGAACGTATAGGTAAGCTTGATATTGAGGTTGAGGAAATAATCGGTGCGGATAAATGCTCTCATTATCGCAATAAGGCGCAGTATCCTGTTTCAATTTGCGACGGTGAGCTTTTTGCCGGTTTTTATGCTTATAAGAGCCACAGAATTATTTGCAATGATGATTGCGCATTGCAGCCAAAGGAATTTAAAGAAGGGCTTGAAGCTTTTAGAATTTGGGCGGAAAAAGCAAACGTTACCTCTTATGATGAAAATACGGGCAAAGGGCTTTTGCGTCACATTTATTTCAGAAAGGGCTTTGCTACGGGCGAGATAATGGCTTGCGCCGTTATCAACGGTACGTTAATTCCTGAAAGAGATCTTCTTGTTTCTCTTTTGAGGGAAAAGATTCAAGGGATTAAAAGCATTGTAATTAATACTAATCGTGAAAAATCAAATGTGATTTTAGGTAAAGAAAGCAAAACCGTTTGGGGTGATGATTATATCAGGGATAAGCTTTTGGGAAAAACGTTTGTTATTTCTCCCAATTCTTTTTATCAGGTTAATCATGACCAGTGCGAAAAGCTTTACTCTAAGGCAATGGAGTATGCAAACCTAAATAAAAACGAAACTTTGCTTGACCTTTATTGCGGTGTTGGCTCAATCGGCTTGACTATGGCAGGCAGCGTTAAAAAACTTATCGGTGTTGAGATTATTGGAAAGGCTATTGAAAATGCAAAGATAAATGCAAAACTTAATAATATCGACAATGCCGAATTTATTTGCGCAGACGCACCTACTGCGGCAAAAAAACTTGAAAAAGATGGAATAAAAGCTGACGTTATAATTCTTGACCCGCCAAGGAAGGGCTGCGATGCGTCACTTTTTGATACCGTGTGCCAAATGAGCCCCGAAAGAATTGTTTATGTTTCTTGCGACAGTTCAACGCTTGCGAGAGATTTGAAAATTCTTGATGAAAAGGGATATAAAACCAAAAGAGTGTGCGCTGTTGATATGTTCCCACGTACACCGCATGTTGAAGCGGTCGCTCTGATAGAAAAGATAAATAATTAATTTACATATATTTATTAAAGGTGATATTTATGAAACTAAAAAACGGAATTGTTACAAATTCAATTGACGGCGAAAGCTTTGCCATTGCTACGGGTGAGGCTACTAAGGAGTTTAACGGTCTTATCAAAAACAATCCTACTGCTGCTTTTATTTTTGAGCTTCTCAAAACTGAGCAAACGCCGGACAGTATTGTTAAAGCTATGACTGATAAATACGAGGTTGATGAAGCTACTGCAAGGGCAGACGTTAATGAACTTTTAAACCTTTTAAAATCAAAAAATATTATTGAGGAATAATTATGAAATACACTTGCATTGAAAGTGAATATCTTGTGGCACTTCTAAAATGCGCACTAAAAAATGAGGATGTGCCGGATGTTCCTGTGGGACTTAATTGGGAAAAGCTTGTTAAACTTTCTAACGAGCAGCAGGTTTATTCTACAATTGCGCCTGTTATCAACAAAATCAATATACCTGTTGAGCAGGCTCAAGAGCTTACTTTTTATACACAAAATGAGCTTGTGCGTATGATTGCGATGAAAAACGAGCTTGAGCAGATTGAAAAGGAGCTTGATGCGTTAAAAATTGATTATATGCTTTTAAAGGGAAGCGTTATAAAGCTTTGCTATCCTAAGCAAAAAATGAGGCAGATGAGCGATGTTGATATACTTTATCATGAAAAGGATAGAGAACGACTTGTTTCAATGATGAAAAAAAGAGGCTTTTTGCTTGAAACGTCTGAGGCTAATACGGATGATTTCTTTAAGCTACCTTATTATACCTTTGAATGGCACAGAACAATATTTGATGAAAGGGATGAATTTCATCCTGATTTTGACCTTTGGAAGAGAGCAAAGCAAGATAAAGAGAAACCATCAAAATATAATATTGACGAAAGCGATTTATTTATCTATTCAATTTGCCACGCTTATGACCATTATTGCCAAAGCGGATTTGGAATAAGATTTATTTGCGATATCTATTTGCTTTTAAATAAACTTGAAAATCTCGATATGACTTATGTTAATTCAACTCTTGAAGATTTTGGCATTAAACAATTCGGTGAGGATACAATCAATCTTGCAATGGCGATTTTTGAGGAGAAGGAAATAAGCGAAAGCGAGCAAAGCCTTTTGGATTTCATCCTTTCGGGAGGCGTTTACGGCAAAAGGGCAGCCTTTGGCGAGGTTATTGAGGAAAAGTATGGCGGCTCAAAAATCAAGTATATTTTTAAAAGGCTTTTTCCGCCGAAAAGACAGATTATGAAAACGTATCGGGTTTGTGAACGTCATCCTGTTTTATTGCCGCTTTTCTATATAGTAAGAATTTTTCAAAAATATAAATTTAAACGTAAAAAGATAAATAAAGAATTATCGGATTTAAAAAATATTAAGTAATATTCGGAGGATTAAAACTCTTGTCAGTTAGTAAGGACCATATTAGAAATTTTTCAATAATCGCCCATATCGATCATGGTAAATCAACTCTGGCAGACAGGCTTTTGGAGCTTACAAGCTCTGTTGCCAAGCGTGATATGCAAGAACAGATACTTGACGATATGGATCTTGAACGTGAGCGTGGTATCACTATTAAGGCGCATGCCGTTAAGCTTGATCATATGGCTAAAAACGGTGAGGTTTATGAATTTAATCTTATTGATACACCGGGTCATGTCGATTTTAACTATGAGGTTTCACGTTCTCTTGCGGCTTGTGAGGGCGCAATCTTAATAGTTGATGCATCTCAGGGTGTGGAGGCGCAGACTCTTGCAAACACTTATCTTGCGCTTGACCATGACCTTGATATTTTGCCTGTGATTAATAAAATCGACCTTCCTGCCGCAGACCCTGACAGGGTGGCTCACGAGGTTGAGGATGTTATCGGTATTCCTTGTATGGATGCACCGAGAGTCAGCGCAAAAACAGGTCAAAATGTTGAAGAAGTGCTTGAATATATAGTTAATGAAATTAAACCTCCGCAGGGTGATGACAATAAACCGCTTAAAGCGCTTATTTTCGACTCTGTTTATGATTCTTATCGTGGTGTTATTGTTTATGTTAGAATTATGGACGGTAAGATTAAAGCGGGCGACACTATGCGTATGATGGCAACGGGTGCTGAATTTACCGTTGTTGAGGTTGGTTATATGCGTGCAACTTCGCTTGAAAAGGCAGACGAGCTTTGCGCAGGCGAGGTTGGATATATTACCGCTTCTATTAAAACAGTAGGAGATGCAAGAGTCGGCGATACAGTTACCCTTGCAACCAATCCTGCACCTGAGGCACTTCCGGGATATCGTAAGGTTAATCCTATGGTATTCTGCGGCGTTTATCCTGCCGACGGTGCTGATTATGAAAATTTGCGTGACGCACTTGAAAAATTGCAATTAAACGACGCTTCTCTTTCTTATGAGCCTGAAACGTCGGGCGCTCTCGGTTTTGGCTTTAGATGCGGCTTTTTAGGTCTTTTGCATCTTGAGATTATTCAGGAAAGGCTTGAAAGAGAATATAATCTTGACCTTATCACCACTGTTCCGAGCGTTGTATATAAAATTCATATGACTGACGGTACTATGGTTGAGATTGACAATCCTACCAATTATCCCGATCCTGCTTATATTGATTACTGCGAAGAGCCGTTTGCAAACGCATATATTTATGTTCCGAGTGATTATGTAGGCACGGTTATGGATATGTGCCAGGACAGACGTGGCATTTTTAAAGATATGAAATATATCACAACAGACCGTGTTGATATTCATTATGAAATGCCGCTTAATGAAATTATTTATGATTTCTTTGATGACCTTAAGTCGAGAACGAGGGGTTATGCTTCGTTTGACTATGAACTTACCGATTACAGAAAGAGTGATTTGTGCAAGGTTGACGTTCTTTTGAACGGCGATATTATTGACGCACTTTCGTTTATTATCCATAGGGAAAAGGCGTATGCACGTGCACGGCGAATTGCCGAACAGCTTAAAAAGCATATTCCACGCCACTTGTTTGAAATTCCTATTCAGGTTGCAATCGGCGGTAAGGTTATTGCGAGAGAAACTGTAAAAGCACTGCGCAAAGATGTACTTGCTAAGTGCTACGGCGGTGACGTTACCCGTAAGAAAAAGCTTCTTGAAAAGCAAAAAGAGGGTAAAAAGCGTATGCGCCAGTTCGGTCAGGTTGAAGTTCCGCAGGAGGCTTTCCTTGCAGTGCTTAAGCTTTCAAGCGATGAGGATAATTAAAAAAAATAATTATAGAAAATGGGCTTGAACGTAGTGTTCAAGCCCATTTAGACTGTCGATAAAGTGGCTAAACCGTGCCGTGCTATAAAACGAAATTCCATTCG
>ENA-OWPB01002531-OWPB01002531.1-human-gut-metagenome-genome-assembly--contig:-NODE-2531-length-12565-cov-22.092566_pt1 | contig 12565 bp, 9 predicted proteins | sample MGYA00248260_ERZ651838 | MGnify/ENA primary metagenome ERZ651838 (study PRJEB26924, sample SAMEA4378304) | human gut metagenome | biome: human gut; feature: human-associated habitat; material: faeces...
CCTCGGCCAGAATGGTGTGGTTGGTGTAGGCGCAGGTCTTGGTAACGATCTCCACAGCTTCCTCAAACTCAATGCCCCGCTGCCCCAGCAGCCGGATCAGCTCCGGGATGACCATGCTGGGGTGGGTGTCGTTGATCTGGATGGCGGCGTAGTCGGCCAGATCGTGGTAATTGCAGCCCCGGGCGGCGCACTCTGCCAGAATGAGCTGGGCACCGGCAGAAACCATGAGGTACTGCTGATACACCCGCAGACGGCGGCCTGCCTCATCGGAGTCGTCCGGGTAGAGGAACAGGGTCAGGTTCTTGTCGATGGCGGTCTTGTCAAAGGCAATGCCGTCATGGACGATGCTCTCGTCGATGGTATCCAGATCGAACAGATTCAGGGTGTTGGTGCGGCCCTCGTAACCGGTGACAGCCAGCTTGTACAGCCGGGCAGTGTATTCCTTGCCCGCCAGCTCCACCGGGTAGGTCACATCGGTCTTTTCAGCCCAGCTGTGGGCGGTGAGCCAGGGGTCGGGCTTTTCGTTCTGCACACCATCCTCAAAGGACTGGTGGAACAGGCCAAAGTGATACCGCAGGCCCACGCCGTCGCCGGGCAGGTTCAGCGTTGCCAGCGAATCCAGGAAGCAGGCAGCCAGACGGCCCAGACCGCCGTTGCCGAGAGAAGGCTCCGGCTCCACTTCCTCAATGTCCGAAAGGCGCTTTCCGGCAGCGGCCAGTGCATCCCGGGCTTCTTCATACAGCCCCAGATTGATGAGGTTGTTGGACAGCAGCTTGCCGATAAGAAATTCGGCGCTGATATAATACAGCTTGCGTCCGGTGACGGGCTGCACGCGGTCGGCACTCTTCTGCCGCACCAGCTCCAGCAGTGCCAGATACAGCTCCTGATCGGTGCAGTCCGCCAGCAGCTTGCCGGTGATACTCTGTAATGTTTCGGTAAAGCTCATAATGGCTCCTCCTTTGCTACGGAAAACAGGTTTGACATCTATAATGCAAGATATACCAGATAAAACAATCGAAATCTTGCTTTAAAGGTGCAAATTGTGGTACAATCCTATCATCTGGAGGTGAGAAGATGCAAAATCAGGCTTCATTGCAGGAAACCAAGCAGCACGGTGCCGTGCGGTTCCCCTTCAATCTGTATCCCTGCACCATTCCGGGAGATTTTCCGCAGGTGGCACTCCACTGGCAGGAGAGCATGGAGCTGGTCTTTGTCAAGCGGGGCGCGGGGCTGGTGCAGGTGGGCGCTGAGTCCTGCCCGGCCTACCAGGGGGATATCTTTATTTTTACGCCCGGCACCCTCCACGCCCTGCGGCAGGCAGAGGGGCAGCGCATGGAATACGAGAACATCATCTTTGAGCTGGAGCTTCTGGGCGGTGCGGAGGACCTTTGCGCCGAAAAATACCTGCTTCCGCTGCAAAGCGGGCGGCTTTCGCTGCCCGCGCGCCTGACCCCGAACGATTTGTGCTATCTGCAAGCCGCTGCCTGCCTGCGGGAGGTGGAGGAAGCCAACCGCGCCAAGCTTCCCGGCTATGAGCTGCTGGTCAAAGGAGCACTGCTGCGCTTCCTCTCCCTGCTCATTGCGCAGGGGAAACAGCAGTTCCCCGTGGAAACTGCCGATACCCAGCGGCTGAAAGCCGTTCTGCAATGGATCTCTGCCCATTATGCCGAAGGGCTTCGGGTCGCCGATGCCGCCGGGGTCTGTTCCTTCAGTTCCAGCCACTTCATGCGCTGGTTCCGGCAGATGACCGGGCAGAGCTTTGTTGCCTTTCTGAACGAATACCGGCTGAATGCCGCCGCCGAAGCGCTGCATGCTACGGACGAGACGGTGCTGACGATCGCTTCCCGGTGCGGGTTTGAAAACCTCTCTTATTTTAACCGGGCATTCAAGGCACATTTTGGCATGACTCCGCGGGAGTACCGGAAAAAATAAGCAAAATGAGGCCGTTCCGCTTCTCTGAGAAAGAGAGGGAACGGCCTCATTGTTTTGATCAGACTTCCGGCGGGCAGCAGCTCTCCCGGGGGATGAGCTTGTGCGGTACAAGGATCTTTGTTGCCAGCAGATTCGGGTTCTCGATGTGGTTGATGGTCTGGCTGGCGGCCTCCATGCCCAGCTGATAGGGGTTCACATCCACGGTGGTCAGCTGGGGGCTGGTGATGCGGGAGAACAGCGAATTGTTGAAGGAAACGATGGAAAGATCCTTCGGGACGCGCAGCCCCAGTTTGCCGCAGAACTGTTCCAGCACCACGGCCAGAATGTCATCGCTGACCAGCATGGCTGTGGGATGGTCCGGTGCGGTGAGAAGAGCCTTCAGCGGCTCTTCGTAAGCGTCGTTCAGGGTGTTGACCTCCACACAGTCCTCCTCCCGGGGGGTGATGCCGTGCTTGAGCAGGGACATCTGGTAGCCGCGCCTGCGCTCTGCCGAAAACAGCATGGCGTTGCTGACACCGAAATAGGCAATGCGGCGGTGGCCCATTTCATAGAGGTAATCGGTGGCTTCCTCACCGGCAAGGGCGTTGTCATTGTCGATATAGATGGTCTGATTGGCGGACTGCGCCGCCTTGCCCACGATGACATGGAGCAGCCCTTCGCTGCGCAGGTAGGCTGCCACCGGGCAGTCCTTTTTGGAATAGAGCAGGATAAAGCCATCTGCCTGCGCGTTGGCCACCATGCTCTGGATGGCATCCAGAACTTCGGTATCGTCCTGCCCGGTGATGACCGTGTTCACATACCGCCGCTGGTTGCAGAACTGCCCGATGCCGCGGATGATCTCCAGATGGAAGGCGTTCTTGTAGACATCCCGCTGGGAGGAGGGCAGAATGATGCCGATGGTCTTGGAGAACGCCTCCACCGGTTCGGCCTCAAAGTTCGGCTCATAGCCCAGCTGTGCCATAATGCGGCGCACCCGCTCCTTGGTTTCCCGGCTGATGGAAGGGCTGTCCTTGCAGGTGCGGGACACCGTGGAGGGCGATACCCCCGCCGCCGCTGCCACATCCTTGATGGTAACTGCCATAGTCTGTTCCTCCCTGATGTAATAGGTCTATTGTAAAGCGGTTTGCACGCAATGTCAATGATTTGTGCACGAGCTTGCGCAGAGTATGCAACCGCACCCTTTGCACACCTTCGATGTTTTCAACAAAGAAACTTGCAAACTGTTGTGCAAAAAGCGGAAAATATATTTTTGACCTAGAAAACTCTTGTAAAAATTGCAGAGTTGGATTATTCTTGTTGCGTAAAGTTACGCAACAGAAGCGCAACGATTGCGTAAAACGGCGCAAAAGGAAACAAGGAGGAACATTATGGCAACAACACAAGCAGCTCCGGGGAAAAAGGGGCTTATCAACTTTGACTTCTTACAGAAGCTGGGCAAGGTGCTGATGACCGTCATCGCCGTCATGCCCGCTGCCGGCCTGATGATCAGTCTGGGCAAGCTGGTGCAGATGGGCGGCGGTGACATTGCGGCAGTTATGACCATTGGCACCACCATGGAAAACATTGGCTGGGCGGTCATCAACAATCTGCACATCCTGTTTGCCGTGGCCATCGGCGGCAGCTGGGCAAAGGAGCGTGCCGGCGGTGCCTTTGCGGCTGTGCTGGCATTTGCCCTCATCAATGTCATCACCGGCAACATCTTCGGTGTCACCAGCGCCATGCTGGAAGATCCCAACGCCGTGACCCACACCCTGTTCGGGCGGGAGATCGCCGTCAACGGCTGCTTCACCTCTGTGCTGGGTGCCCCGGCCCTGAACATGGGCGTGTTCGTGGGTATCATTGCCGGTTTCGTGGGCGGTGTGGCTTACAATAAATACTATAACTTCCGCAAGCTGCCGGATGCACTGGCCTTCTTCAACGGCAAGCGCTTTGTGCCTATGGTGGTTATTGCCTATTCTGTGGTCATTTCCATGGTGCTGGCATTGTTCTGGCCTGTGGTCCAGACCGGCATCAACAACTTCGGCATCTGGATCGCAAACTCTTCCGAGACTTCTCCCGTTCTGGCTCCGTTCATCTATGGCACGCTGGAGCGTCTGCTGCTGCCCTTCGGTCTGCACCACATGCTGACCATCCCCATGAACTACACTTCCTTCGGCGGCACCTACACCATTGCCACCGGTGTCAATGCGGGCAGCCAGGTGTTTGGTCAGGACCCGCTGTGGCTGGCATGGGCCAACGACCTCATCAACTTCAAGAAAGCCGGCGACATGGCCGCTTACAACAACCTGCTGACCACCGTTACCCCCGCCCGTTTCAAGGTGGGCCAGATGATCGGTGCAACCGGTCTGCTGCTGGGCATTGCGCTGGCCATGTTCCGCCGTGTGGATGCCGACAAGCGCGCAAAGTATAAGTCTATGTTCATCTCCACCGCGCTGGCCGTGTTCCTGACCGGTGTGACCGAGCCGCTGGAATTCATGTTCATGTTCTGCGCTATGCCGCTGTACATCGTGTACGCACTGCTGCAGGGCTGTGCCTTTGCCATGGCAGGCATCATCCATCTGCGCCTGCACTCTTTCGGCAATCTGGAATTCATCACCCGTATCCCCATGTCCCTGCAGGCCGGTCTGGGCGGCGACATCATCAACTTTGTGCTCTGCGTGGTGGCGTTCTTTGTCATCGGCTATTTCGTGGCCTACTTTATGATCGGCAAGCTCAAGCTGGCAACGCCGGGCCGTCTGGGCAATTACACCGATGACAACGCGGACGATGCTGCAGCCGACACCAAGGCCGAGAAGAAAGCAGACAAAAAGTCCGATAACGGCCAGGCCGAGCGCATCATCGCTCTGCTGGGCGGCCGGGAGAACATTGTGCTGGTGGATGCCTGCATGACCCGTCTGCGTGTTACCGTGAAGGACCCTGCCAAGGTGGCCGACCTTGCCGCATGGAAGGCCGAGGGCGCTCTGAGCCTGCTGGTGAAGGGCGACGGCATTCAGGCTGTGTACGGCCCCAAGGCAGACGTTCTGAAATCTGACATCAATGATATTCTGTAAAAAACTATGAAACTGCTGACTTTGAATACCCACAGCCTCATCGAGCCGGACTATGAGGCAAAACGGAAGATCTTTGTAGACTTTATCGCCAGGGAGCAGCCGGAGGTGTTCGCCCTGCAGGAGGTGAACCAGACCGCCGCCGCTCCGCTGCTGGGAGAGGCTCCGGCGGGATATTATCCCTGCTCCGGCAATACAGTGCTGCTGAAAGCGGACAACCACGCCGCAGCCGTGGCCCGGATGCTGGAAAAGCGGGGCGTGCAGTACCATTGGAGCTGGCTTCCGGCAAAGATCGGTTACGACAAGTACGATGAGGGCATGGCGGTGTTCAGCCGTGCACCCATCACCGCTGCCGAAAATCTGCTGCTGAGCAAGTCCGGCGATTACAGCAACTGGAGGACCCGCCGCACCCTGGGCATCTGTGCAGGAGATGTCTGGTATTACACAGTGCATCTGGGCTGGTGGAAGGATGAAGCGGAGCCTTTTGCCGCCCAGTGGGAAACGCTGTCCCGGGCGGCAGGCGCAAAAAAGACCGCCTTTCTGTTGGGAGACTTCAACAGCGAGGCCGATGTGCGGGGCGAGGGCTACGACCTTGTGCTCCGCAGCGGCTGGCAGGACACCTACCGTCTGGCACAGCAGCGGGACGAGGGCTACACCGTCGTGCAGGCCATTGATGGCTGGCGGGATGCCCCGGATGCGGCGGCCAAAAAGCGCATCGACCAAATCTGGTGCTCCCAGGTGATTGCTGTAAAAAGCACCCGGGTGGTGTTCAACGGCTTGCGGGAGCCGCAGGTATCCGACCACGCGGGTGTTCTGATCGAGTTATAAAGGAAGAAGGAAATGAAGATGCAGAGAAGTGCAGGCATTTTGCTGCCCGTCAGCAGTCTGCCGTCCCCTTACGGCATCGGCTGCTTTTCGCAGGAAGCATACGACTTTGTGGACTGGCTCAAGGAAGCCGGGCAGACTTACTGGCAGATCCTTCCGCTGGGTGTGACAAGCTACGGCGACAGCCCCTATCAGAGCTTTTCCGCCTTTGCGGGCAATCCGTATTTCATCAGTCTGGACGCACTGGTGGAGGAAGGGGTGCTGACCGCCGCCGAGTGCAAAAAGGCAAACTTTGGCCGCAAGGCAGATGATATCGACTACAGCCGCCTGTATACCGAGCGGGGCCGCCTGCTGCGGCTGGCCTACTCCCGCAGCGACATCGGCCACAACGAAGCGTTTACAGCCTTCTGCGAGAAAAACAAGTGGTGGCTGGACGATTTTGCCCTGTTCATGGCAGTGAAGGGCCGCTTTGAGGGCAAGCCGTGGATCGAGTGGGCCGAGGATATCCGTCTGCGCTGGCAGCCCGCGATGGACTACTACCGCCGGGAGCTGTATTTTGAGGTGGAGTACCACAAATATCTCCAGTTTAAGTTCGACCAGCAGTGGCGCAGGCTGAAGGCCTATGCCAACAGCAAGGGCATCCGGATCATTGGGGATATCCCCATCTATGTGGCGCTGGATTCGGCAGACGCTTGGGCAAACCCGGGTCTGTTCCAACTGGACAAGGACAACATTCCCACGGCGGTGGCGGGCGTTCCCCCGGATGGATTTTCGCCCACCGGCCAGCTCTGGGGCAACCCGCTCTACCGCTGGGAAGCCCATCGCACAACCGGCTATCAGTGGTGGATCACCCGCCTGTGGTACTGCTTTGAGCTGTATGATGTGGTGCGCATCGACCATTTCCGCGGCTTCGATGAGTATTTCTCCATCCCCTACGGCAGCGAGACTGCCGCGCCGGGCCACTGGGAAAAAGGCCCCGGCATCGAGTTGTTTCGTGCTGTGGAGCAGGCACTGGGCAAACGGGAGATCATTGCGGAGGATCTTGGCTACATGAGTGACACCGTGCGTCAGCTGGTGCGGGACAGCGGCTTCCCGGGCATGAAGGTGCTGGAATTTGCCTTTGACTCCCGGGATACTGGCAGCGCCAGCGACTACCTGCCCCACAACTACCCGGTGAACAGCGTGGCCTATACCGGCACCCACGACAACGAAACGCTGGTATCGTGGTACCAGACCATCACCGGCGCGGAGCGCGCCATGGTGCGGGATTATCTGTTCGACTACGCCACCCCGGAGGAGCAGCTCTATAAAAGCATGATCGCACTGATCCTGCGCAGCGCAGCGGCGACCTGCATCATCCCCATGCAGGACTGGCTGGGGCTGGACAACTCCGCCCGCATCAATCAGCCCTCCACCGTGGGCCAGAACTGGCGCTGGCGGTTGAAAAAAAACCAGCTGACCCGAAAACTCCAAAAAGAGATCTGCCAGCTGACCACCCGCTACGGGCGGAAGAACTGGGCGTAACTGTATTAAAACCATAAAACCCCATGTCCGGGCCGTTCACACAACGGTCTGGGCATGGGGTTCTTTTCCTGGATCAGTGACAGCCGGATGGCAGCAGACTCCGGTTCATTCAAACCAGGCTTTCGATGATCTCCGCGCACTTTTCAATGCCGTTCACCGCTGTCCAGCGCGATATGATAATTGAATTCATGGTAGGTCTTGTAGATCAGATAGCCTGCGATCAGGAAGGTCAGGATATCCGACAGCGGCATGGAGTACAGCACACCATCCAGCCCGAAAAACCGGGGCAGCAGGGCAAAGCCCACACCAAACACCACCTCACGCACCATGGACAGGGCGGTGGATTCTGCTGCCATGCCCACCACGATGGAGATGACGATCTGGAAGAACTTCATCACGATGCCAACCACTGCCATCGGCATCGGGTACTACCTTAAAACCAAAACGGCATAACGAAACAGCCGGGAGGCGTTCCAAAAGCGGAAGCCTCCCGGCTGCGTTTTTATAAGTTGTGTGCTCCGTTCGGTTACTTGAGCAGGTCGCTGTGGTCTGCGCCGTCAATGGTCAATGCCGCGCGGGGGCCGGTGTGGGTCCAGACGACGGCCGTTTCATCGGGGGCGTCGGGTTCAGCCGCCAGCAGGGCATCCACCGAGACCGTGGTGGAGCGGGAGAGCAGGGTGGTGAACACAAGGGTCTTCACGCCCTGAGCCTTCAGGGTGCGGACCATGCCCAGCGTCAGGTGGGCCGAGGCCACGATGCCGTTGGCGCGGATGGTCAGGGTCGTGCCGTTCTGGGTGCAGGTGTGGGTGATCTGCTTGCCCAGAACGTTGGTGACATACAGCCCCTCCACCGTGACCGGGCGCTCCACTTCCACCGAGCCGTTGGAAGGTGCTTCTGCCCCTTCGGTGGGCGTCACGGTCGGCTGGGCGGGCTTTTCGGGTTCGCGTACAACATCGCCGGGCTGGGAAACATCGTCACCCTTCGCATTGCGGCGGGTGATGGTGGTGCCCACCTGCAAACCGGAGAACCGCGTTTCGCCGTTGGTCGAATCGCCAATGGCCACATTGCCGCCCGATGTGGCGTCGATCGTCACCTTGCCTTCAACGGTAATATCAGACTTTACCTCAGTAGCACCGTCAGCAACGCTGCCGCTGCCGATGGCCGCAGCACCGGGAAGAGGAGCTTCTTCGTTATTCAGAACGCCGCCGCCTTTGGCGGTGATATTGGGAGAACCGGCTTCGGTGCTCTTGATGGAAACTTTGTTTCTGGTATCCTCGGTGTCGGGTTGTGTTTCTGCGCCGCCACCGATACCGGCAGCACCAGCGCCGCCCTGTGCATTTTCGATGGTGACATTGCCCTCGATGGTCACGTCACCAGTGCCAAGAGCACCGCCGCCGATACCGGCACCTTCTTCGCCGCCGGTGGCGTTTCCGATTTGAGCATTGCCTCTAATGATCACATTGCCGATGCCAATAACGCCGCCGCCAATGCCGGAACCACCAGAACCACTTTTTGCATTTTCGATTTTGGCGTTGCCTTCAATGGTCACGTTGCCTACAGTTAGATCGATTACCATGCCATCGCCATCGGGATACAAATCGCCTTGGCCGCTGCCGATGCCTGCGCCGTTTTCTTTACTTTCCGCATTTTCAATGACTGCATCACCTCTGATGATGATCTCGCTGTTACCACGGGTGCCACTGCCGATGCCGGCTCCAGCTTCACCGCCCTGTGCGTTTTTGATGACGGCATCACCTTCAATGGTCACTGTGCCCAGACCCTGAAGGCCGCTGCCGATGCCAGCAGCCATATAGCCACCAGAGGCTTCGGTGATGGTGCCGCCGCTGATGGTGACAGTGCCATTTCCTCCAATAAGAGTGCCCTTCGGTATCTCGCCACAACCGCCACCAATACCGGCACCATAGCGGCCCGTAGCCTTTGCGGTGATATCGCCGTCCGTAATTATGACCGTACCGTTGCCATCGAGGCCACCACCAATACCGGCAGCCAGACTGCCGCCCGTAGCGGTGATCGTACCACCGGAAATTGTCACATCGCCGTCACCGCCGACGGCGGCGTACTTGTCGCCGGCACCGCCGCCAATACCGGCAGCCCCATTACCACCCGTGGCAGTGATCTTACCACCCGTAATGGTCGCTTGGCCGTCGTGTTTGTCACTGCCGCCGATGCCGGCACCTCGGCCACCACCGTTGGCAGTCAAACTGCCAGTAGTATCGGACGCACTTCCCTTTGCGGTGCCATCATCATTCTTTTCGTCCTGAATCGTCAGCGTGCCGCTGTCATCGGTCTTGTTATGCTCCAGACCGGCGTGGCCATATCCGCTTGTCAGCGTGTTGTTGCCGTTCAGCTCGATGTTCGTATTGCCGCTGCCGGTAACGCTTACAGCGGTCTTATAGGCGTTCGGGTCATAACCATGTTCGTACCCTTCGTCTACATTGATCGTTACGTTATCCAGCGTGACATTCACCGTCTTGCCTTCATCTGCGTTGATCGTTACTGTGTTCGAAGACGCGGTAGAAGAGTCCTTGCTTTTAATAACGGTGTCCGTATCATTCTCTTTTGTCGTACTTCCCTGTGTGACCTTGTTGCCGGTTTCACCAGCCGAAATCGAGATGTCACCATCTTCAATGTACCAGTCTTGGGCAAAGGCGGGGAGCGTCATCCCGACCACAAGGGCGGCGGTGAGGGCGAGGGCGGCGGCGCGCTTTGCGGTGGAGCGGCGGGCTGTTCTGGCCGCAGAAACCGGGCTGTGCCCCAGAACACGCATGGCGAGTTTACGATAAGAGATCATAAGTGGTACCTCCTTACAAAGTTTCAAATCCGGTAAAACATGGGCTTGTAAGGAAATTATACCACTTTCGGGGGGGGGGTGCAAGTAAAACTGCGTGAAAGACTAACTATTAAAAGTCAAGACCCAAAATGAAAAAATACGTCTGCCGACCGCTGCCCCTGACAAACAGCATTCAAATGCTGAAATTAGAGCAGCGAGGACGACGGAGAGAACAGCAAAACAAGCCCAGCCAGACTGCGCCAAGCCCCAGCTCCTGTGCAGCAAGGCAGATGTTCTGGGCGGCAATGGCTCCGCTGACACAAAAAACGCACCCGCTCTGCGCATTGCAGAGCGGGTGCGTTTTGTCATATTCTTACCGGGCCATGGACTGTTTTCACAGTGTGGTGATCATTCCTCGGCTTCGGCCTTTGCAGTTTCAAGGAAGGTCCGGATCTTGTCCACCTGGATCTGTGCCACGGCCCGGCCGGTCTCGTAGACACGGCGCAGCTGGTCGGGGTCACGCTCCATGGCACCGATCTCCAGCGGGATGGGCGGGCGGATGACGTAATCCTTGCCGGACTGCTCCAGCATGGAGATGTAGCTCAGCGTTTCGTTGTAGCGCTCGTGGCGGTCGGCTACAGCTTCCACAAAAGCAGGATAGCGCAGATACCGTGCCCGGATGGCGGGCAGCATGGGATTCTTCTTTTTCACAAACCCCTTGGGCTGGGTCAGGACGATGAGGTTCCGCTTGTAGCCGATGGACTCAAAGAAGCGGATGGGGATGGAATCGGCAACGCCGCCGTCCAGCAGGCCGTAATGGCCGATCTTGACGATCTTTGCGGCCAGCGGCATGGAAGCCGAGGCTTCCATCCAGAGCACATCCTCCGCATCACCGGTGCGGCACTTATGATAGATGGGGTCGCCGGTGCGGACATCGGTGCAGACCACAAAGTAATCCATGGGGGATTCCCGGAAAGCCTTGTCATCGAACGGGTCGAGCTTTTCGGGCACCTCGTGGTAGCAGAAATTCTCACTGTACAGGTTGCCGGTGCGCAGCAGATTGCGGAAGCTGGCATAGCGTTTGTCGTTGCAGTAGGTGGTGTTGTAGCGGATGGTCCGCCCGATCTGATGGGATTTGTAGTTGCAGCCGAACACTGCTCCCGCCGAAACACCTACCATACCGTCTACCGTGATGCCCTGCTCCATCAGAACATCCAGAACACCGGCGGTGAACATGCCCCGCATGGCACCGCCTTCCAGGATCAATCCGGTCTTCATACGCGTGATACTCCTTCTCCTCACAATGCATCCCGCCCGAACAGACGGCAGGATGCAGAAAATGGGCACCTTTCCCTGTGCCCGGAGCGCCCCGGAAATCCACCCGGAGCCGTTGCTTCCAGTATACTCAGATTTTGCTGAAAAACAAGAGAGAAAATGCCAAAAGACCTTGAAAACAGGGGGGCAAATCCGGTATACTAGGTAAAATCAAAATGTTGTACCAAAGCTTGGAGGAAGAGACGGATATGAAACTGCTGGAAGAACGCATTCAGAAAGACGGGATCGTGCGCGAGGGCAATGTGCTGAAGGTGGACAGCTTCATCAACCACCAGATGGACATCCCCCTGTTCCGCGAGATGGCAAAGGAGTGGAAGCGCCTGTTTGCAGGCAAGCCCGTCAACAAGGTGCTGACCATTGAGGCCAGCGGCATCGGCATTGCCGCCGTGGTTGCCAGCGAGTTCAATGTGCCTGTGGTGTTTGCCAAAAAGTCCATGAGCATCAACCTGGATTACGACAACTATGAGACCAAGATCCAGTCCTTCACCCACAAGAAGATCTATAATGTCATCGTCTCCAAAAAGTTCCTCACCGCAGAGGATCATGTCCTGATCATTGATGACTTCCTGGCAAACGGCTGTGCCCTGATGGGCCTGCTGGATCTGGCCAAGGAGGCCGGAGCCACGGTCGAGGGCATTGGCATTGCCGTGGAAAAGGGCTTCCAGCAGGGCGGCGAGCTCATCCGCAGCAAGGGCATCCAGCTGGAGAGCCTTGCCATTGTGGAATCCATGAACAGCGAGACCGGCGAGATCAAGTTCCGCGAGCAGCCGCACCAGAACTGAAAACAAGTACTTCAAGACCGCTTCGGCGGTCTTTTTTGCTGCCCGTTTTCAGGCCCCGTCAAAACTGTCGCCGTCCGCGGGGAGGTCGGCGGCGGTCTCTGCTGTGGAGGCAGCCGGGGCTTCCGTGGTGCGGGGCACGCCCCTGTACACCAGCGTCTGCTCCAGCACTTCGGCACAGACCGGGGCCGACAGGCTGCCGCCTGCGGTCGTCCAGCTGTGGGGTTCGTCCAGGCAGATCAGACAGAGAAACTGCGGGTCGTCGATGGGAGCCACCGCCACAAAGCTGGCAATGCGGGCTTTTTCGTCGGCGCTGTCCAGCTTCTGGCTGG
>ENA-OWPB01002546-OWPB01002546.1-human-gut-metagenome-genome-assembly--contig:-NODE-2546-length-12505-cov-4.226024_pt1 | contig 12505 bp, 13 predicted proteins | sample MGYA00248260_ERZ651838 | MGnify/ENA primary metagenome ERZ651838 (study PRJEB26924, sample SAMEA4378304) | human gut metagenome | biome: human gut; feature: human-associated habitat; material: faeces...
TTCGGCACACGATCGGAAACAGACAGATCTACCAGTTAAGAAAAGAAACCATAGAGCGGATCTTCGGTACAGCGAAAGAACAGCATGGATTTCGATATACGCAGTATGTAGGAAAAGCACGGATGGAAATGAAAGCCGGGCTTACCTTTGCATGCATGAATTTGAAAAAACTGGCAAAGATTCTGGAAAAACGAGGCTGGAATACAGCCAGATTTTTGTTGATTTTGAAAAAAATAAAAAGAAAAAAAGTTTTAAAAGAAACATGGTGCTGGGCATAACACCCAACACCAAGTTTGTCTACAGTCTGAAGCTGTCTCTCATACGAAAGACAGCTTCTCTTATTTTTCTATATTTTGATTATAAAATGATGTTGGGGGCAAAAGATGCCATACGAATTGTTCCGTACTTCATTGTTAAGTTCAATGTTCCAAGAAATAATGTGTTTTCCATTAAACACAAAGAAATTCCCATATCCGTCCAGGGAACCATTCGAAACATGCTCATCAAAGTCCGCAATCTCAGGTGCGTACTCTTTCAAGACTACTGCTATCTGCTCTATCACCTCATCCGGCAGCAGATATTCTGTCCTAGTCTTTTCGCGCTGGTCAAATACATAGGTTTTATGCACCAACAGGCCATCCGGATAGATAGCTACCGAAAATCCTCCATCATCCATTCCAAAAAATCCGTACGCCGGCGTCAGCAGGTAGCCAAACAATATATCACTGTAATCTTTCTTTTCTTCTGCCATTGTTTTCTCCTGTTATTGTATCTGCTGATGTGGTCGCAAATTGCGACCTCAAAGTCTGTGTTTTATAAAAATATCATAGGATGAATTGGAAATTATTGTAAGATTTTATGCTAAACAGGTACAACCCCGAGCTGGAAGATCCAGCCGGGGTTACAAAGGAGAATCAAATGTTTGATAATTTCTTTTTTTATGCGCGGGCAGAATCCTGCCCGCTATTGTGAGTTTATACTACACTTTATTGCAACGTTGACCAATCGGTCATCGCTGAGAAATCGATGCCGGAAGATGCTGCGTCAGCCGTATAAAGCGGAGTATTTGACAATTTTTCATCTACGGCTACGCTTTTGTTTTCATCTGATGCCAGTCCACAGTAGCTTTTATCAATGTGCTCCCAGACGCCGGCCATATTGGCTCGTGGTATTCCATACATCTGCGGCGCATTGTAGAACAGCACATGACTTTTATCAAATTCGTTTCCTCTCGCATATGGGAAACGACCTGGAATAAGCTCCTTTAGGACGGATTTTCTGGAATCCCCACAGCGATATGGCAATGGCACCAGAAATCCGTTTTTGTCTTTTTCAACAACTCTATCAACCGCACGCTTCCACTCCCAATTTGCTCCGGAATCAATACCATCGCTCACAACCACAAACCACGGTTTGAAGAAAGCAATGCTTTCAGCCTGGTAATGCCGTACCTGGCGCTCGATTGCATCAAGGGCAATGTTTACGTTTTTTCCTATTTGAGATTCTTTCCTGTTTTTCAGCTCGATGTTCGGCAGCTGATGTAACCGTTCAAGCGCCTCATCAAAATCCACAAAATCAGATTCGCCATCTGCGGTTATACAGCTTTCATTATTTCCAATGGTAACCACGCACAGGTCAACCGCAACATCGATATTTTGCAGAAAACCAAGCAGGTCATTGACAAAAGTAATGTGCTCGTTGATTCGGGTTGCTTTGAAATTTGGGTTGAAAGGAATGCACACGACGTCATCATCGATGGATACCTCCTGCCCCCATGCGCTGACCTTGTCTTGTAAATAAATGAGATTCCTTCCAACTTCTGTTGTTATTCCGAGCATACTCACGCTCCGATCCAGAACCATGCATACTGGAAGATGTACATTACTAATATTTCTTATATCTACATTTTCGTTAACATTCATATTTTTTTCCTCCCTAATTTTCCGCATTTCTTGCGGCACGTGCTTTTTCATGGCATTCTGGGCAGCGTGACGGCAGATTTCTATGTTTTTTCTCCAGACAATCCTTCCATCCGAAAGATACCGAAAATTTTGTGCCGCAATCTCTGCAAGTCAGCTCTTCTGCCGGCAAATCTTTGCAGTCGCTGCAATATTTGTTTGGCGTTTTTTTCTTTATGTACTTCGAAAAATTCGAAAAAAACATTGGTTTTCCGCAGCGCGCACATATATAATCAACACCTTTATGTAGACAATCATTACAGTAACCATCGAGAGAATTTGTCACGTCCACAACTTGATGACATAGTTTACAAGATGTGATAACGGGACCTTCAGACTCAAAATTCACATTGCAGGAATATTTTCCACGCCCGCTCGGAACCTGAATCTGAATCGTGTCCAGATCCGGTGCCTGCGGAGCTACATTATCCTCGCCCTTCTCGCCGTCCTCATCCAGATGAAGCTGTTTTTGCAGTTCTTTCGCTGTTATCAGCTGGTCCTGTTCCAGCGATTCTTTTGCTTTCCAAAAAACATGGCTTGTCAAATATCCGGATTCAGGAATGATGGACATCACGCGATTGCGGTATCCCGAAGACGAATTCAACGTATTCATCGCTACGATATCCTTCGCAAGACCCAGGTCATTCGTTATGAGCATAAGTTCATTCTGCATACCGTGCTGTAAGAACTGTGTCAGGATAACCTTGTCTGCGAAGCCATCTTCAACTTCTGCTTTCGTTCCTTTCAACACAGCGGCACCTTCCTCAACAAGTTCGTTAACGGTATCGATTGCTTCCTGTGCCAACGGGGCATCTGCCTTATTCTCATCACGGGCAACAGCCTCCAGCTCTGCTGCGCACGCCGCCGGAATTATAACTTTCTTTCCGGCTTCTTTCAACGCTGGCTCCATGCGCTGCCAAAATGCGGTTTTTTCTGCATCTATAACGGCGTTGGTATCCATAAAAATGTAGTATCTCTTCGCAAGTTCCTCCAGCTCTCGCTGTCGGTCGGAATCAGTTTTTTTGTTTTCCATTTACTTTTTCTCCTTTTTCGTGCTTTGTTTTCGGGTCACTTTTTCCTTTTACCTACCTGGTTCGATGACTGTGAATGTGCCATTTTCATCTCCAGGATTTTTGAAATATTTTAAAATTTTGAATTCTGCCTTATCACCGGTTTTGTCCGCATCAATTACCTGCATAACCGCTTCTGCCATTTCATCGCTCGCAGTTAAATATAGGGTTCGATATGTTTTTCTGAGTCTTTGGATGATGTCAACCAGTGCTTCCATCTCATTTCCAAATTCCCCCTCAGTATATATCGCACCTGTCATTGGATTAATGTTTGTTTCTTTTAAAATGGTTATATGCGGTCGTGAAGCAACCTGGGAAAATTTTATATCCTGAGAGCCAAAGGCCGCCTGATATGTTTTCCTTTTCGACATTAAAAATTCGTTCAATCCCGCGTTTTGTACCGGTACATTGTTTGCAAACAATGCGTGATATGCGCTCAGTGTAGCCCATCCAGCAGATGTTATTTCCACTGGATTAAATATCTCTTTAATCAAGAAACATTCAAAGCTGCGCGACTCGATAACACGAACGGTTTTGTCTGGTACCAGCTGTTGGTATCCAGTCTGGTACAATGCCTGCAACATAGGATAAAAGTCCTGATTCCCCTCCATAACAGACAACAACGAGAAATCGATGACCATGTTGAAATTCTCCAGAATCGTCAGCCAATCGACATAACCATAAGATTTGGGAAAAGTAAATTTGTCGATGGGAAAATTTAGTAACCATTTCCACCTCAAGGAATATCGTTCAATTCTCCAAAAAATGGGAATCTCGAATTCTTTGAGCCTTTCGTTCTTCATGAGAATTTGCATGACCATTTGAAAATTATTCAAATTGTTCTCGATATATGTGTCCAATACTGCGCACACAGCCAGAAAATCAGACGGTGTTACATTTCTCTTAAACTCGCGCTTTGCACTCTCATCGGCATTCTGGGTTACGTAGTTATATAAAGTCTGACGCGTAATGCCAATTTTTTCAGCAAATTCAGCATAGCCTAATTTTAGAAACTTTAAAATTTCCGGCAGCGAGCGTTGCATCGTTATAATCATTTTTGCTCTAATATTTTCATAAAATTTTTTCATTCTTTGTTTTCTCCTCTGTGATTGTGACTCCATGATACCACGGGAAATTCACATGTCAATATATTTTGTTTACATTTCATTTTCTGTATATTTTGTAACATAGAACATCTCTAAACCCTTTATTTATCAGTATTTTTTAGTATGTATTCAGTGTTTACATGATATTTTTTATATGTAAACATTGTTTACGTTTTTTCACACTAAGTCTATTGTACATATAGTCTATAGTCGTAAAATCTAACAAATGTCAGGATTGTACAAAATCAAGTACAATCCATATCACACTAAATATTCCACTTTCTACTCATGTTTTTCGCATTCCCACAACACCACTATTCTCTCTATCTATGTCGCATAATTAAATTTATCCGACGCAATATTTCTTCTATGGATCTGTAAAAAATATTCCTGAAAAGCAACCTTCCGAAATTCATTTATAAAACACTCCGCAAAATCATCACTTTTGCGGACATTTCTCCAAATAAAAAATGCCCCTCCGCCCGAAGGCGAAGAGGCTGTTGCCGGAAAATAAAGTAAAACAAAAAAGGAAACAAAACCGGCAACACAAAAAACAACAAAAAGAAAACACCCCGTTTGGAACGAGGCCTTCGCCGGATACGCACAACCATATCCAGTTCAGTTATCATATCACATCAAAAATAAATGTCAAATTTGAAAAAAATACCTCTCTGCCGAAACAGAGAGGCTGCTGCCGTGGAGTAAATGGAGATTTTTATCGGCAGCTATGTAGCAAGGAAACAGCACCCCGCCTCCTGCTAAGAGCGGGTGTCGTTTCATATTCCGGATGCGGATTCATCCGGTAGTGATATCATAACATAGTCCACTAAAAAATACTATTCTATCTATAACGGTTTGCCGTTATATTACTGATATTCTTCACTCTATGAAGATTTACCATCGTGTTATTTCCTTTGATGCCTGCTACATACCCATAATTCGATTCACCATAAAACAAGCCGCGCTCTACATCAAGTGTTTTTACAAATGACTGGTGTTTCAACAGTTCTGCCAAAATCGGATGGTGCACCTGTATGCTTTTCTGACCTGCCATCCGAAAAGCCATTTCACCTGGCTGCACACTCGCATCGACCAAAATGTCAATTGCATTTTCAAAATGCCTTGATACCTGGAAAACGAGCATATTGCAGTTCAGATTATACGCATCGATTCTGATATTTCCATTTTTCATTACCAAAACATTGATTACGCTGCCCTCATACAACCGGAGCCGATCCGGTGTATCACCCACCGGCAGGCATTCTGCAGTATTATTATCCCCCGTTCGCGGGAAAAGAGGCCATCCGTTCTCTCTTTGGATGCAGTCAGTCCCTGCTGCTCCTTTCTAATACATGGAAATCTAACGCACATCTATTACGTTATCTTCGTTTACAAGTACCAGATTTGATGTTTCCCTTGCGGCATCCAACATACGTTGTGTAAAGCCACTTTTACTAAATACCCCATAGATAACGTCATAACCCGGATATGATTTTCGGATTTCTCCCGCATCCAGGACTTTCTCTTTCAGTGCATAATATACCGGAGCATCTACCGGGTTTCTATGATATTTACACTCTCCTGCAAAGATTCGTTTATTCTGATTATCCACTGCCATGACATCTATTTCCGTATCACCAGTATAATCATTTAACCAATAGGCTCCGATCCGGGACGGAACAAAATCAATAACACCTCGTTTACACAGATTAGCAAAAATATCTTTACAGATATCTTCGTACGCAAATGCAACGAACTTCGTCTCAAAATCCTTCTTCATCTCTTCCAGCACAATCTGCATATTGTCCAGTTCCAGCTCGCCCTTGTATGGATACACGTATTTAAACCAAAAACGGATAAAATTATCAGCAATGAAATATAAACCCTTTCTGGATTTTTCCGGATTTTTTTCTGTAACTGGTGTTCTTTTCTCCACAAAACCCAAATCAGAAAGCGTAGAAAGATATGGTGTCAGTTTTGAAGATTCTATTCCAAGCACTCCTGCTATCTTTCCAATCTTATGATTGCCATCTGCAATTGCCTTAATGATAGAAAAATAATTAACTGCTGTCATTGACTCGCTTTTTAGCAAAAAGAACGGTTCTTCATACAAGAAACCATTTTTGGAAAGAACTGCATCTTTTATTTGTTCTGTCAGTTTTCTTCCATCCTCGAAAAATTCCAGATATTTTGGTACACCACCAGTTACGGCGTATTGTTCCACAGATTCGGTAAATGATAAACTCTGAACTACATAAATATCCGTAAATGGTAACGGAGCTAATCGCATTTGCGAAGTTCTACGACCATATAATGGGCTGTCATAGGATAATGCATGCTTTTGCATCATTCCAATGAGCGAACCGGATAAAATCAGCATCACATTCTTATCCTTAAGCACTTCATCCCATGCATTCTGCAGGATGGATGGGAAGGCAGAGTTGGTTTTCACCAAATATGGAAACTCATCAATTACAAAGACCTTCTTTTTTTCTGGTTCGTAATCTGCAATCACCTGAAATAAATCCAGCCAATCAGTAAAGGTCGCATTTTGCAATAAACGATTCTTTGTTGTTCGTGTGACAACTCCAGCCAAACGCTTCATGCTCTGGGATTCGATTTCTTCCGTGGCCAGAAAGTAAAAAGCTGTCTTATTTTTCAAAAATTCTTTAATCAATGTGGTTTTTCCTACCCGGCGTCGACCATAAATAACGACAAAACTGCTATCGCGACTATATTCTGCTTCTAACTTTTCCATTTCACGTTTTCTACCGATGAATTCCATTTGTCAGACTCCTTTTTATAAATAATATTATTATAAGTTTATTTATTATAAGTTATTTTATATAATACCGCATTGCATCGAAATGGTCAATATTACGGTTCTTGAAAAGAAAAAAAGCGGGCTTGGTGCAAGCACCAGTCCCGCAAAAAACTGTATCGTTTTTGTTCTCTGCTATTATTATGCCCTATTTGCAGCAAAACTACAATTGGGAAATGTGTTCATTTTTTATTCAAAAGAATTTGATTCAATTCTTTCTGAACTAGCCCACATACTTTTATGGCTTGAGACCTATTTTTTCTGCATTGTAAATTATATACTCCAATTCATCAACAGTTAACCCCTAGTGTGGACTTACAAAATTATCGACTTCTATATCTGAATATTGATACACCTGTTAGGCGTTTGCTTGTCATGTAGTCGGATAATTTTATTTATCCGACACATTTCTTCTACTCTTCCACTATTCCTTCCAGTTCATAAGTACAATTTGCAAACCGGAACCCATTCTCAAAGAATGTCAATTTATGCTCCTCTTTCTCCGGAACATCCAAGTGAACCATCTGCTCGCCGTCCCAGAATACCAGATTGTGCGGCTGCACTTCATGCAGTATTCTGTGAAAAATTCCATTGTGGAAGCTATTTACTCTTGTCATTCGAAAAACTGCCTTTCCCTCCAATGTTCTCAGTTGTTTTTTCAGTTCTTTCCAATCTGTTGCATCAATTATTGTTCCCATATATACATCACCTCATCAAGAAGGCATTATACAACAAAAATCGAATTTGAACAAGTGTTCGCGTTTAATCATTTTTTATATATCTGCACTTTGGAAATGCGCTGCACCCCCAAAATTGTTTTCCGGCATTTGTGCCTTTCTTCGCTGTCCGCAAGACCAACATACTTCCACAACGTGGGCAGCTTTTCGCTTTTTCGTCAGTAACTGTAATTGGAATATCTCCAGAGATTTCGTCGTATTTTTCTTTAATATCCTGAATGTGTATTTCTTTTTCTTCTTTCGTTACATTGGTCAGTTTTTTTAGTTTCTGATATACTACTTTCACTTCTTCATTTGACAATATATCTTCTTTTTTATTCCATATATCACGTACAGTCGCATAAGTGCGGTCTCTATTAATTACTTGAATATCTTGATTTTCCACCGTCACCTTTTTCAATTCACATCGCTCGGAAAATACAATCAACGAAAATAATGGAATATCTGCTCCAATATAATTTTTCAACCATTTCATATGAGTCTGATTTTGCTTTATCGGATTATAAAAAGAATATGTTTCTTTATTCGGAAGCATCATTGTCCACTTATATTGATTTTCGCTTCCAAAAATCCATCCTGAATAATTTTTACTTTCAATCACGAAAATTCCCTTTTGGGTAATAAACAAAACATCTACTTCCGATGTCTCTTTATTATCTTTTGGAATATATACATTGCGTAATACCTTTCCTTTTTTACCAAATAGATTTAACAACTTCAACTCACGCGCTGTATATGCTTCTCCTACTTTTCCATTTACGGCATCCTTACCTCCCATGGCATCTATTGTCTTATCTACTACTTTGTCTAATATGCAATCCAATAAACTCTTTCCCACTTATTTATCCTCTTTTCATTCCACTCTCTGACGTGAATTTGGTCAATAAAACACGTCCTCGAAAATATCCTATAATTATCACTACGTCTACCATCCCGTATTCATTGTATAGAATAAAACAACAATTTGCATCACAATTATCAGCGGCATTCCAACTGTGAAGTAATCCTTTTGTGTCTTGTGTCGGAACAGATACATAGAAATGAGTCCGCCCACAGATCCGCCGGCAAATGACAATCCCAGCAGTGTTACAATTCTGATTCTGGAACGATTTGCTCTGGCATTGGCCTTATCAATCGCAAATACGATGAATGTTACAAGATTTATCACTCCAAGATATATCAGCAATATCCGGTGTTCTGCAAAGAACTTCCAAAATGCAAACGTAAAATGCTCTGCATGATGCCCTTTGAAAATCAACAGCACAATCACTTGGATGACGAAAATACATATAATAAACACCCGCGACATCATATTTTCCTTTTCCGCTTTCCTGTCCAAAAGTAAAATCATAAGCAGCATACCAGCCGAACCGCCAAGTAAAGATACAATCGTCACTACCACATCTATCTGTCCTCTTGCAGTATGTCTGTACAAAAGCATATTAATCAGATAAATCAATGCACCAATGGCATTGATTGCCAGTAAATAATATTCTAATTTTCCTAATTCTGCCATTTTCTTCTGTTACCTTTCTGGGAAAGCGTGATATTGAATACTGATTTTTCTGTCGTATTCAAGTATCATCCCACTCCTAATTGTCTCTATACCATCAATGATAACATCCGATACCGAATTTTCTCTCTTGATGAACCCGGTTTTCAAATCTTCCAACCTGGAAGTGTAAATCTGCGTGAATCCGATATCGAGCAATTCGTCCGCCAATGTCTTATACCCCATTCCAATCATTGTTCTTTTGGAATATGGAAATGCAAAATCTTTCTTGGCATGATAAGTAATGATAATTTCTGCATCATATGGTACCGATGTTCCGCTGTCAATCCAGGATTGCCCGTCCACAACGACCTGTTCCACTTCACCGACAAATTTGCCAACACCTGGATAAATATCTTTGATAGGGACCGAATGGCAGTTATTAAATCCCGCACTTTCTATTTTCTCCCGAACATACCCGACCTCAGAACCAAGCAGCACATCAGTAGGATACGGAAACGTCAACTGCTTTTTGTTCAAGATAAATGCCCGTACCCGTTTTGCTCTACGCGCCTTTTTCTTTTGTTTTTCTCTTTCTTTTACTCGTTCCTGTTCCTCGGCGATACGTTGTGCCTCCCGCCTTTCGGCTTCCTGTCTCCTTGATTCTTCTTTCGATTTCGCAATTGTTCCTGCAACTGCCGCTGCACCAAGGTCAAAAAGAAGCTCTACTATTTTTGAAGCTGCACTGTCCTGCTTCTCATCTTCTCCGTCGGATTCTTCCATGTCTGAAGATTCATCATCCATAGTGCAGGCATCATAGTTTGTGCGGCTTCCATCTGCTTTCTGGTAATATCCACTTCCATCTTCGTATTTCCACCCCCGGCCTCCATCGGCTTCATCGTAATGTCCGCTTCCATCGGAGAATAAGGTTCCGCTGCTGCCGTCGGATCCGTGAAAATATCCTGAGCCATCAGGAAATATATGTCCCTCACTTCCGTCAGCCCCTCTGTAGTATCCGCTGCCATCGGAAAATATGCGCGCTTCGCTTCCATCTTTCCCGCGATAGTAACCGCTTCCGTCAGAATATCGGTAGCTTTCCCCATCATCCTCTGAAAGGAAGCCGTAGTCATCTGAGAAAAGGAAGTCGCGTCCTTTATTATTGTTTCCCATATTATTTTCATACCTCTCTTGTTGTTATTTCTATTTTACAGGACAACGGACCTATCGGCAAGGCATGTATTTACTCTGGTAAAGATAAAAACAGATTTGCCGGGGATAAACTGGCAACCATCCCATCCGTCCCGACCATGAAGACCGTCCGGATCCGGAAACAGAAACAACCTCACTTCCCGGATTTGACATTTCTTTTTTATGTGATATAGTAACAGCAATCGGGGCATCCGTTGCGGACTGATGCCCGAGGTGGGCCGGAAGCGTCTGGCTCCTTAATGAGAAACACAAAGATATGGGATGATGACAGGACCCCACGCACTCCTGCTCTCCCGTATCTTTTTATTTAACTATTTTTAACGAAACCACTTTCAAAAAATGAAAATTATTAAACTTATGAAAGTGATTGCGAAAACAAAAAACAATTTTTTTAAGAGAATCACACTGAACACAAGGAGGGTTTACTATGGATTTAACGAAGTTAGACCGCTATCTGGCGCTTATCCTGCGGCACAAGCCGGAGGTTGTCGGAATCACATTAGATAATCATGGCTGGGCAGATGTTTCGGAGCTGATTGTAGGGATTGCAAAAAACAACCCCAGGTTTGATATGGACACATTGGAGCGGATTGTGGCAACGGATGACAAGAACCGCTACTCTTTCAATGATGACAAAACACGTATCCGGGCAAATCAGGGACACTCAATCCCAGTTGATGTGGAACTACCTCCGACCAAACCGCCAGAATTTTTATGTCACGGCACCGGGGAGAAATATGTAGCTTCCATCGATAAAGAAGGGCTTGTGCCAAAAAGCCGGCTCTACGTCCATCTTTCCATGGATACCGATACTGCGACCAAAGTCGGCAGCAGACACGGGCGTCCAGTCCTCTACCGGGTGGCATCCGGGCAGATGCATCGTGACGGATATACGTTCTATCTTTCCGTCAACAATGTCTGGCTGACCAAGGAGGTTCCGGTGAAATACCTTAAAAAGCTGTAATGGATCTGGAAAGAAAAACGAAAAAAACATCGAAACCTGCGAATGGTAAGATTGGGAAGCTGTCGGATCGGCAGCTTCTTTTTTTGCGCAGAAATGGATGATTGCGGCAATCTACAGAACCGCAAAGAACTTACATTACTACAGCAAATTTGGATTTGAGAACGAAGGTCTGTCCGGATCCGACCACGGCGGAGCCACCTGGTATCAGATGCGGATAACGTTTTAGAGGTGAGGGAAAGATGATAAATCAGGAAAAGAAGAACAATGTGCTTATCGGTCGCGATGTTTTCGTATCTCCGATGACTGAGAGAAACCAACAACTTTATCTCGAAACATACAAGAAATCCTCCACGTTTGCCATGCTCTATCAGCATCACGAGGAATACTGGGAAAATATGAGCTGTGTCATTGGTGCCGAAAATGATGTTTCCATCCGTTTCCTCATCTCTGAAAAAGAAAATGTTTTTTGGAGGTGCCAAAGATGAACTATCCACCCATAGAGCCGAAACGGCTAAACGGGACAGAACCCATCACGGATGAACAGGGAAATCCTGTATCTGATTTAAACAGCTTTTGGAGCTGGGCGTATTCCAACGTCATGGATAATGCGCAGCGTGGCGCACTGGCTGAATACCTGGTTGCCTGCGCACTTGGGGTAAATGACAACGTCCGGGGAAATTGGGATAAATACGACCTGCTCTCCCCGGAAGGAATCTCCGTAGAAGTAAAATCATTCGGTTATCTGCAAAGCTGGGAGCAGGAACATCTTTCCACGTTAAGTTTCGGCATCCAGCCAACCTATGGCTGGGACAGTGCATCCAATACTTACGCCACGCAGTTATCCAGACAAGCAGATATCTATGTATTCTGTATTCACAAGCACACCCATCAGGGGACTGCAAATCCGCTGGATATTGCACAATGGGATTTCTACCTGCTGCCAACCACCATCCTGAATGAAAAAGCCGGGGAGCAGAAACGCGCATCCCTCTCCTCTCTCATCAAGATGGGAGCTGAAAAATGCGACTACCAAAATCTACATAAACGGATAATAGAACTGATACGTCCCGGTTATTCCGTTTCAGATAACTTCAAAACGACCGAATAAAAAAAATCACCATCCCGACGGCAGTTTACCAAACGGATGG